>Ga0316230_1004130_pt1 | contig 10817 bp, 11 predicted proteins | sample TBH18025metaG_FD_206004 | JGI IMG/M metagenome (GOLD analysis project Ga0316230, IMG submission 206004) | Freshwater microbial communities from Trout Bog Lake, Wisconsin, USA - TBH18025 | ecosystem: Environmental > Aquatic > Freshwater > Lake > Hypolimnion/Profundal zone | place: USA: Wisconsin...
TCAACATAAAGACATCCCATTCTCTGTAAGAAGATCCCATGACCGACTATACAACACTCGTAGAATACGCCGACGATAAATGCGTACCTGAATACGATCATGAAGATCACACAGAATGTTGCCCTTATCCGCCCCATCAATTACATCAGTGGATCTACGACATTCTTCCTTTAGAATATCCCTCTTATTACATACGTCATGTTCGTGTCCAGCACTATTATTCACCCAACGGCAAACAGGTCTCCCTACGATTTGACAACTTGTTTTATATGGAACACCATCTGGACCCGTCACAGTCGTTTTTTATCATTGAATACTGTCGACCGATCCACCCGCGACTTACGGAACCCACCCTGATCCATGTGAAAGAGATCCAAACCATTCTCTCTACCATGGGGCATACTGTACAGAGTGATCTAGACGCTGCCGAATATAGGACGATGGTCAACACGATCTGCGACGAGACAGGACTGTCCCCTGATCAATGCAATCTCCCGTTGCGAGTCCTCTATTCGTATCCTGTCACGAGCCGTGTTCATGAGCGCCTTCTGATGCTTCATGATGGAGTGACAGAAGAAGAGTATGACTCGTATGCGTATACAGCATGGAAAAGGGACCCGTGTTATCGTCAATGCGTCAATGATATGATAAGTATTCCTCGCTTCCCACGACACCTCCGATCTCTCCTTCGACAATGTGACAAGATGGGCTCCATCCGTGATGCCTTGGAAGAAGAGGGGATCCAAGCACCCCTACCTCTTTCAGAGTATATTCAACCCTATGAGGCGATAGAAGAACAGCTACGTTTTGCTAAAGATCGTATCATCATTGGGCTACTTGATGTCGAATGAATCTACGAGGGGATACTCGGTTCAATATGCGATTTATTAATAATATACGGTATAAATATCATGTCGAGAGCAATCAATGCGAATGTGAATCGCAATGCGAATGCAAATCGCACTGTAAAAAACAAGGCAAATGCAAACCGTAATCAGGTAACCCTTACAAGATGCATGGAGTTTAATGATCGAATCTCAAAGATAGAAGACATATTGATCAAACTTACCGACCACATGAGTGCCATGCAAAAATATACAAAACTTGAATCTGATTTTCAAGAACATCAAAATACATCATTGATCGCGAAGTTATACCTAGAAAATCATCCATATGATCGCCTTGATGTGATTCATGTCACATTATGTTATCCACCAGATGGGCATGCGATCACGGATTTTGACGGATTATTACTTGCTCGAAATGATGTAGGACAGGTACAGTATAATAATGAGAAACAACGGAATATGAAAAATAGATGGAATACGATGTATCCACCTCGTAATCAGACTCGTAATGCATCATCGCATGCATTGAATCGGATGTTACAATCCGCTCCCTCTCGCAAACATGTAAAAGTTGCATCTGATCTTCATACCCTTCACTACTTACTGATTGAATCAAAACACGGTATAACAAAAGGAAAAGTGGACAAGAAAATGAAACAGATCAAGAACATTCATGAGATATTGCGTGGAGCACCATCTGCTTCTAGCACAGTACAGTCGTATCATAACATGATTAAACAAATGCGATTTGATACTCATTTATCCATTGATCAACTCGATCACCCGATTGAACTCATTTTTTCTTCAGATGATGTGTCTGCCTCTCTGGTAGAATATATCGGTGCGATTCATGATGGAATGACAGAAGAAATCTATGAACGCCTTGTTCATCAGTTAATATTTGAAGATAAATATATGATGGGCGTCGTGGAGATGATCACCGCGGAATTAAAAAAACAGAATGCATCCCATCGATCGCATGAGGCATCTGTTTCTAACAAAACAAATGCGAATCGCGAGGCACAGCATCTGTCTATGCGTGAGATACGCGAGATGCTATTGAGTGACGTCTTTGCTAATAAACGTGCGAAGTATGTCTACATGATGGATTATATCACACCCTTTTCCGAGTTAGAGGAAACGTTTCGACAGATGCGACACCATGTGGGAGCTCTACAAAGGAATCGTGTATTGTTTTCTTCCGTCTTTCGAAAAGCGACATTGAATCGTGACGATTAAGATCATTGCCTAAAGTATCCTCCGTTTAATAAGAATCATCAATGAGCCAATCGCCATCAACCTATCCAGAAGTGGACTCCTATTTTGCCCAGTATCCGATCACTCGTAAAAAATACGCAACACATGATTATTCACGGGTAGACGGTTCTCCTTATACGTATTCTCCCCACTATCCATCAAATTTAATGAAAGAGTGGATGAATGATGTATTTCCCCGCGAATATCCTGCCCATGTTCCACGACTTGTCCGCATCAGTTATTATTTTACACCATGTGGCGAGTTGATTACGGACGATACATCATTCGCTAACCTATTTTATTTTGAACACCATATGGATCCCTCTCAGTCTTTCTTTATGATCGAATATGCTCATCCGCTACATACAAGAATAGTAGATGGCTCCATGGTATACGTTCAACGGATTCAGGACGTTCTTTCTCATATGGGACAAGTCTATGAGAAACAAGGAGGAGCCGGTTGTCTACCGATGTGCGAGGTCTGTTCAAAGGCATGCCCGTTGTCTGATAGGAATACGACAGAGTTTCATTGTTCTACATGTTTGTATATATGTGATGTATGTGCTGCCTATGCGTGTAGGGGACTACGAAGAAGGGCGCCTTGCACAGAATGTATGCAGTGTGATGCGTGTAGAGTCGCACTCTCTCCCCTTCCATACTGTGTCGCAGAGGGAGAGGAGTGTGTCTCTTACGAGTATGCCTCTATGGCCCAACAAATCTGTAACGATACGGGGCGTACACCCGATCAATGTCACTGGTATAAAATCTCCGATTTTCTTTCACATCTTCCTCTTCGCATTCTCTACTCTCATCCAATGTCGGATCATGTGCGCGAGTGTCTTCTTCAGCTTCACGATGGAATCGAGGAGGAAGAGTATGATTCGTTTGTCTACCAATTATTTATGAGAGATTCGGAACGATATACATGCATACGTCTTATGGAAAAACAAACGACATTTCCACCCCATCTTCACTCGATTTTTTATAAATATGATACGATGACTCCTATTCGTCATGCCTTGAAACATGAATACACGGGCCCTCTATGTAAGCCCCTGCTCGATTATCTTACGCCCTATGAATACTGGAAAGACCTTCTTCACTTTATAAAGGGGAGGATTGTAACAGGATACATGAATGTTACGGATCATCCCTATGAGCCCGATGATGTTTAGAATGCATATATGTCTGAAGATATGATATTTATAATCTATTCTATAGTATATCTTCATCATGTCAAAACAGGCGATCGCCTCGCTCCGTTCTACACGTCGTGCTGTAAAAAATAGAGTGAGGGTAGATCATACAGTTTCTCCTCATAATCGTATAGGGTTGAATGATGATATGTTTCTATCATTGGATGCCCAGCTTACACGAATTGAAACACAGTTACCTCTTCTTCTTGAACATATGACCCTTATGCAAAGATATACGAATGCACAATTACAGCTTCAACAACAACATGATATGACAGTCTTCTCTCGATTATACCGACAACATTATCTAACTCATCGCCTGGATATCATTCATGTCCCAGTCTGTATCGCACCATCTGGTGCGGAGATTACTACATTCGGCGGTATCATGCTTGCTCGAAATGATACTGGGTTTTCGCAATGGAATCATGAGAAACACCGAAATAGAGCAAATATACCTCATACTACTCATAAAAATCGTCAGAATCGTAATCACATTGCGTCACAGGCTGCCTCTCATAAAAACGTAACGGTTGCATTTCATTTGGAGCCTCCCGTGATTCACTATGTGATCGTTGAATCGGTTCATTCTTTATCAAAAGGTGTGGTGGATAAGAAAATGAAGCACATGGAACACGTCCATAGGGTATTGCGCGAAGCAGCATCTGTGTTACATAGTACATATGCTTATCAGACGATGATTCAACAATGGATATCGGATACCTATCTACCGATTGATCAACTCGATCACCCGATTGAACTCATTCTTTCTTCAGATAGTATATCAGACACTCTGCTGAAGTATATGATTGCCATCCATGATGGAATGACAGAAGAGATCTATGATCGTATTGTTCATCAGTTGCTATTTGAAGATAAACATATGAAGAAAATCGTGACAGCGATGACAGAAGAGATGACATATTATAAAAAGTATGGGATCGCTCGTCGAACGGATGTAAATAAATTATCGATGCAAGCGATTCGCAGGATCTTATTAGGTGATGCGTTTGCTGATAAGCGCTCTGAGTTTCCTTATATAATGGATTATATCACGCCCTTTTCCGAGTTAGAAGAAACATTTCAGCAGATGCTACACCATGTAGGGGTGCTACGATTTGATCATGTATCATTCTCTTCGTTGTTTAAAGAGCCTGATTTATCCTCTGAGATATAATGCCATTCACGCCCCATCTAAACCCAACGCACCCCTTTCCTCAAGAGACCATGGCAAGTACAGAAAGCACGCACAAAACGACCGAAGAATGGATCCACACTATCTTTCCTGTCAGTTATCCAGACCATCTCCCATCCTTCCTTCCTCTTCGCACCTGTGTCAAGCCCTCGGGCCAAAAAGTGGCCGTGTGGGATCGCCTGTTCTATCTACAGCACCGCACGGACGCCACACAGTCGTTCTTTATTGTGGAATATGGTATCCCGTTGCGAAAAGGGGCGGTAGACATGATTGCCACATATGTGTATGAGACGCGCCGTGTGTTCTCAAAGATTGGTCGTGAAACGGATCCCCTATCGGCTGCATATGACACAATGGTACAAGAACTCCATATGGGGACGACGCGTGAGTCCTTTGATCTTCCCATCCACATCCTGTTGACCCATCCGTTGAAACCCACGATGATCAAGTATCTTCACGCCATTCATGAGGGGATCAGTCCATACGATTATGACCATTTTGCGTGGTCACTGTGTGCGTCGGATGGTCAACAGTGCGTGTTTGATGATATGATCGTAGTGAATAGAGGTGATTGGGGTCTTAATCGGACGGTCTATCATGGAAACAGGATGTCAGAGGTGCGTGAATGGTTGGAAGAGAATGATCTGATCCATCGCGTGGATCCGCGTGCAAAGCCTTATGTGCTCGATTATAGCAAGATAGAACAGAAACTGTTTGGGCTGATGGGATGTGTGGAGGTGAAGCATCTTGTGCTGCGAAAGGCAGGCAAGGGGACGTAAAGACAAATACTCAGGGGACGTACAGACGACGCCATGGGAGAGATCGTGTGAATACCTCGTCCTCTCCACTGGGATGGGGGCACATGAGCGCCCCCATAGGGGCGCGAATAGCGTGCCTCCACTTAGTTAAACGACCGCCCAGGAAGCGCAATAGGAACTCCCGATCCCGTGGTCTCGCGGCCCACCCGAGGTTCCGCCTCTTTCCAGATGGCCAGCCGATGACGATCATAGAGCTCCACATTCATCACCTCTGTGATCTCCAAGGACACCGACCAGTTCAAGTGATGCAAATCAATGGGCACTCCATAGCAGTCCAATAATCTCACACGAACCTGTTTCATATCAATGGGGCGTGGAAACACAATATCATTACTAAGGACGGTATAACCGTCGTCAAAGATGATATCCGCCGACCCGTGACGCTTCACAAGGATCTTCGCAAGGACCTGTAAAAAGGAGTCATGGGTCTTATGCTCCACGGTGTGGAAATCGTCCACGGCCAATAGGAAGTAATTGTCTCCATTGGTGTTGATCAGGGACTCTCCCGTGATCTCAGGCGTGACAACCTCATAGAAGGGCTGGGTGAAGCCGAGACAGTAGCCCAACCCAAAATCGTAGGTGCGGCTCTCTAGACCCGTCATTAAGAAGGTGAGGCCGAACACCGCGGGCTTGAAGGCGGGACCGGCTGGACAGGGGGGCGGAGCGGACCCATCGTGAAGAATCGTGACGCGCCGATTGATTCCGTTTAATTCGATACGAAAAAAAATACCCAGCTCATCCCGAATGCGATCAAATTCCTCTTGAATATGCTGAATGAGACATGCTGGCGTATAATCACCATCAGGGATCGTCACGGTGACGGTCTGGAGGCTCCCTGTGTAGTCCCGACAGTCGATTCTAAACATTGTATTCCTTTTTACCTTAGAAAACGCATAGAAACCGATCGGAATTTCCACAGAGGCAATCCGTGCTTGGATAACGTTCTTATAGGGATGGTCAAAGTGATACAAGAAGTCAGTGGGTGGTTCTAACACACTTCGTCTGAATCTGCTATCAATGCTAATCAAATGATCGCGTGTTTGATTCACATCTCGCGAAGGGGAACTCATCTCCTCTCTCTTCTTATCTTTTTTGTAAGCGCGACACGCGATACGTAAGCGCACAAGCGCGAAAAGCGCAACATAAACATGGACATGGACACGGTAGAAACAAGTAGTATACGGGAATAGACAGGACAACACAAAGCAACACGATGTAGCACGATGTAGCACAAAGCAGCGCGATGTAGCACAAAGCAACACGATGTAGCACAAAGCAGCCTTACGAAGTGCGACGCAGCCTTACGAAGTGCTACGCAGCCTTACGAAGTGCTACGAAGTGCTACGCAGTCCACGCAAGGGCCCGACATCGCAGTTTTCGGAACTGGCTCACATCCGCATTGAGAGGCACACTACGCATCTCCTCGAGCGTCATCCACTTCGCATGAACAATCTCTAATCGGTCACGGGGGATCAAGGGGTCAAACCCCGAGCATTCATACAAATAGTAGGTGCCATAGTGAAGAAAGAGGGTTCCAATGGATCGCTCATGGGACACCTCATCGATCCCCGTCTCTTCCGCAAGCTCTCGTAGGGCACATTCAGGACCGGTTTCACCGTGTTGGAGATGCCCCTTGGGAAACGACCATTTGCCTGTGTGGCGACCCTGAACCAAGGCATAATAGTCGAGCCCCTCATGAATCGTATGAAGAATCCCGCCGTAAATGGGGACTTTGGGGCTCACATATCCCCGTTCGGTGATGCCCTTCTCCGCCGCGCCTTTGTCCGTGAGAATCGGCTCGTCGGAGAGAACAATATGGGACGCAAGGAAACGACGACTGCGCGTGCCGAGAGAACGGAACGAGGGGACATCGGGAAACGAAGAGGGCAAGGAGTCAAAGGAAGAGGGCAAGGGAGGAAAGGCGAAGCGCTCAAAGTGCCGCTCGTCAGAGGGGCACATAGCGCGAGAGAAGGAGCGCTCGAAAGACTCGTCAGAGGGGCACACAGCGCGAGAGAAGGAGCGCTCGAAAGACTCGTCAGAGGGGCACACAGCGCGAGAGAAGGAGCGCTCGAAAGACTCGTCAGAGGGGCACACAGCGCGAGAGAAGGAGCGCTCGAAAGAGGATACAAAAGACTCCTCAGAGCAAAGAGACGTCATGGGGGAAGGTGCCTTGTTCCCGTCCGTGGGATCCCTCAATTTTTACCATGGCCTATAAAAAAGAGCCCGCCGCTCTCTTTTTCCTCTTTCAAGGCATCACATGCGCACAGGAAACGGTGGCGCCTCTCCTTGACGAAAGGCCACCATGTGGCGTCTCCAGCCCTGCTCGGTCCGCTCGGTCAGATAACGAACTGTCATAGGTACATCTTGCCCCACGGTATGCCGACCGACCATCTCACGCACAAGAACGATCTGTCCGACATCCACCTCCTTCTCTTCGGCCCGCTCGAACCAGATGTCTTTGATGGAACGAAGGAGGCATCCGTGGAGGGAAGGGGTCAGATGAAGAACGGGATCGGGCCCATGAGACCATCGATCGTAGAACTCTTGCATGTCGACGCAACTGCCAACACGTCTGTCGACTCGCTTGTCAAACTCAAACTCAAAGATCTCCTCGAGGTGTGTCATGGGTGCCTTTTCGATCCACCATCGCACCATTCAATTTTATGAGGCTGTACTAGATATGCCAGTAAAGAAACCAGCATCCAAGAAGCCCGCAAAGAAGCCTGCGACTAGAAAGATAGCAAAGAACAAAAAGAAGCCCACCGCTACCCAAAAAAAGGGCATCCGTCCTACCCAGACACGGAAAAAGCCCGCCGCCGTCTTTGAGATCATGGACAATGGAGGCACCCCCTACGCCGTGGAAGTCAAACCCGCCTCTCTCCGTGTCATTCAGGCCCGCCACGTGATCTATCAGACGCCCTATCGACGCCTCTTTATCGGGGAAAAAACAGGCCGTCTCCAGAACGACAGCACCTACCAACGAGGAAGCTCGATGCTCGCCGAAGTGAAACCAAATGAATATGTCCACATCGGATCCGAGATCTACTCGTTCACTACCACGGAACCCATTCACACCTATGAATCACTCGTGGGCCCGTCACGTGTCCCGTATCCGTATGCGATTGGAGACACTACCACGTATTTCATGCTGGATCATGAGAAGGTCCCCAATGAGCTCCTGGATCATACCAAGGACGCGTATGGGCAGTTTTATGGCTATACAATCGACAAGAAGAAGATCGATGCGATTCAAAAGAAGAAATCCGCGTTCCGCATCAAGATGATTCACAAGCAATAGGAAAATAAAAAGATCCGCCTCTTTTTTTACGCCCAACAAAGACCAACCTATGTTGATTACATCACCATACGCTGTTGCTTTTCCATATGCGTAGTCGCAGTGGCAAGCTTCCCATCAAGCTTGCTAGCGAACGCCCGCGCCGAGCGAAGAAGCTGGTCACCACACATCTTTCGAGAGTTGTGAAACACATCGGCTTCGATGCGGATCCACACGCGCCCCGTTGCAGCACGGCAGAGCCGCAGGAGCCCCTCGCCCTCCACGCGACTGGGGGCGTAGGCGGTGCGCAGCAGATGGATCGTGTCGAGCATAGAAAGGTGAGGAAGCGCCACCGTAACAATCGACAGAATCTCCTGGATGCGAAGGTGCGTCGCGGACAGAGACATGCGCTGAATGTGGCCCGCCTCGTGCTCCAGCCACGACGGGAGATGCTCGATCTGCGCATCGGTCAGATTCTCGAGCACAAGGGAGATCACGGGCCCAGAGATCGTCTGCGTGACTTTCTGGAGCGCCAAGGGAATGTGCTCGACGGGCGCGGGGTGGACCAGAACGATCATCTCGCGCTGATCCGCGGACAAATCATGGAGCAGGAGGTCGTCTTCGAGCTCCACGGGACGATGGGGGCCCAACACGTAGGTCTGTTCGTCTTCGAAGCAGTGAAAGACACCGTTCATGTGGCGTTTCAGATCGATCAGGGTGGCACCGCGTTGGACGGCGATCTCATACTGCTCGACGCCGCCGAGATAGCGGTGGAGGATGAGACGGATCTCGTCGAGGAAGAGCACGGAAGTGCGAGTGAGAGAGCGAAAGAGGGTCATGGATTACGTAGTGTTACGTAGTGATACGTAGTGTATGGTTCGTGGAGTAGGATAACTTTTGTGTAAGGGTTATTACCTTTTCAATTTTTTCTGAGGGAGAGGGGTGTGTTTGTGAAGCACACAGAATGTCTCCACAGAGCTGCGGGAAGTTAGGATTTCACTTTTTTATGATCCTCCTAAGAAAAATTGAAAAAGACATGGGCTATCCGATGATCGCCACCCTTATCATCCCTTATCATGCCACTCATTACCTTCCAAGACTCCATGAGAGAGGGGTGTGTTTGTGAAGCACACGCTTGCGCCTCCACCAGCGGCTATCCACTCACCGTCTACTACCGCGCCCACCCCTACCACCTCTGGGCCGAACAGGATGTTCATCTGAACGATCTCGAGCGCTTCATGTGGATGACCTGTCACCTCTATGAAGACGAGCAATCCTATACCATTGTGGACGATGCGGAGAGTCCTCCCCTTCTCCCTGGCCTTCCCCTTTCCATGTTTCCCGTCCTGTATCTGACCGAACGGCTGGTGTTGCGTCATGATGTGGTTCCGTTGCGCTATCAACGCTGGTATCCTCACCGTGATCCGACGATGTATCGATTGTCGCTGTCGCTCACCCATGTGGCCGATGAACACCTTGCCTATCTTCCCTCTTGGTTTCGCGCAACATCTCATTCGGTCATCGACATTGCGTTGAGCCATCCACGGATCAATGAGATTCTCTATCTGGTCATGCTTCACATGGAGACGATCAAGGTCCGTGAGATCACCCTGTGGAACATGGGAGCGTCCAAGGTGGCGGAGTTGACCCTTCAGCTGCTGGAAGAGCAGGCGGCCCGTGTGACGCGAGAGGTGCGACGAATTCGTGTGATGGTTCAAGGGGCTCGTATTCGATCGACGCTTCTCTTCCACGTGGGGACACTTCGCGTCCCCACACCCCTCTCCCAAGGAGATCATGTGATCACCCCACATTCTTCACAGGAGAGGGGTATGGGTTGTCCCCATGACGATACTGTCGCCAGTGGATCTTCTTCCACCGAATCGTCTTCGACCGAAGCGTCTTCGACCGAATGGAAGCCATTGAAGATCCTACCAGCTCCTCTCTCTTTATAAAGGAAGAGGGGTATGGGGACTCTAAAGAGTTCGCGTTCCACAAGGCTCGCAGCCCCTGCGGGCCTGCTTTGTGCGAACGCTTTACGCTTGCGTCTCCATAAAATTGAAAATGATGTTTTGAAAATAATCCATTGTCTCCATGTTTCGTATGATCTCCCATCCTGTTCCTGCGCCCTTTGGGTCGTGTGTGCTCACCCTTCGTAGTCCCGTGGGCACCGATCTTCATCTCCTTGCGTGGCTCGCAGCGGATGTCTCTCTCCTTAAAGATGCCTTGGTC
>Ga0316230_1004134_pt1 | contig 10813 bp, 11 predicted proteins | sample TBH18025metaG_FD_206004 | JGI IMG/M metagenome (GOLD analysis project Ga0316230, IMG submission 206004) | Freshwater microbial communities from Trout Bog Lake, Wisconsin, USA - TBH18025 | ecosystem: Environmental > Aquatic > Freshwater > Lake > Hypolimnion/Profundal zone | place: USA: Wisconsin...
CGCCCGGTTCCACCTGCACGCCAAATTTGGCCAGGCAGCGGTAGTGGTTTTCCACGTCGGCGACGCCGGAGCCGAGTTCGGGCGGCTTCTGGTCGGGAGTATAATAGGTGTAGGTGATGGTCGGCTCCAAACTGTTCACCGAGACGGCATCCGCCTGGTTGGGCATCCGGGTCTGCTCGTTTTGCAGGGTCAACGCGGCGGACCTGGCCACGTCATCCTGTTGCAGCTTCTGGGTGAGCGCCTGCTGGGCGAGTTTTTCCTGTTGTTCGTAGCCGGCGGCCTGGCCGGGGTCGTAGCCGAATTGTTTCTGGAGGGCGGCGGGCAGCTTGGCGAATTTGAGTTTCGCCAGGCCGGTGCCGCCGGCGGCAGGCTGGAATTCGACCAGCAGCCCGTCCGGTTCCACGCGCGTGAGTTTGGGCGCATTATAGGTGACGCCATCCGTGGTGATGATTTTTGCCGGCAGCGCATTGGTGGGCTGCGCCGGCCCGGCAAAAACGAACGGCCCGCCAAGCAAGCACACGGAGGCAACCGCAAGTTTGCGGCGTAAGATTTGTTTCCAGCCTCGGCTTGTGTTCATATTTGTTGTTCCGGTCGCAGCAAGATTCGTGACACCGATCAACCACCAACGCATAGAGCACAAAGGGCATTGAGGCAAGCGGGAAAGGGGGTTGGCGGATTCAGGTCCGTGCGGACGGCGACCATCGTGCCCTGTTCCGCAAATGTCCGGTCGCACCAAACAACGTCTGTCAATGGATTGGCAGTTTCATGTCCGTGTCGTTGACGGTCAGCACCACCGAATCGTTGTTCAATTGCTTGAACCGCACGGAAGCCGGGCCATCGGATGTCTGGAACGTGACCGCTTCACCGAAGAAAATTGTCAGGGTCTTCTTTCCGTTTTGAACGGTCACCGTGGAGTTGTTGCCGTTCCGGGTGATGCCATTGATGACGAAAGGCGAAACTGGTATCGCAGGGCTGGCCGCGCGCCGGGCGGGCGGGTTGGTGCCGCTGACAGCGGACGGCGGGTCATTGGTTTCCATTGGCAACTCGGCCGCGCTGGTGGATCCGGAGAACCGGGCGGAGGGCCGCAGGTCGCCGAGCAGCGCGCCCAGCAGCCACAAGTTCATGCAAAACACCAGCGCGTAGCCGACGCCCACGGTGAAATAGATGTCCGTGCGGTCGGCCAGCGTGACCTTTTTGAGGCAGAAATAAAGCACCGCAAGCACAACGGGCATGGAAATGGAGGTCGTCTCGTAAGTTCCAAGGTAATGGCCCAGAAATAAATCCAATCCCCGGTCAATGGTGCTGACCAGTGCCGCCGTGCCGAGCAGACCGAGGAGCTGATAGTTGAGTTTTTGGATCAGGATCAGGATCCACAGCGCCAGGGCCAGAAAAACCGTCTGGATGACAACCTCGATGAGAAAGAAAACCAAGTGGGCAATCATGTTGGGCGATGTTTATGAGAGACGTGCGTAAAGTCAATGGCTTTGAACAGTCCTCGTGCGCGGCCATCATTCTCTTCTTCGGCACGCCCGTAGCATTGGACAAATCGCGGGGCGTTTCCTGCCGGTCGTTTAATTTCCCTTGAGCCGGAAAAAGGCGGCGTGGCCGGCGGCGGCATTGGTGAACACGTAATTGGTGCCGACGGTGGCGATGCCATTGCTGATGCCGCCCCAACTGCCAGCGGTCAGGTTGGTGGTGGTTTGCAATCCATAACCGGCGGCACTGGTCGGCCAGGAGAGGATGACCTGTCCGCCGGCCGGCGTGATGGCCAGGGACGGCGCGGTGCCGTCGGCCAGCGGCGGGGAGACCGCGATGTAATTGGGCACCAGCCAACCACCGGCGGTGGTGGCCACGCGTTTGGTTCCGTCGGCGGAATAGGCAATGGCGCCGAGGTCCGTGAGGTTTTGGTCGGCCGTCCAGGTGGCCCCGGAATTGGTTGAGGAATAGACGGCGTTGGGGCTGATGGTTTGATAGGAGTTGTAGCAGCCGACGGTGATCTTGGTGCCATCGGGCGTGCAGGCCACGGCACCGTAGGCCAGGTTTGGCAGGGTGGTCGGCAGCCAGTTGGCCCCCGCATTGGTGGAGATCATCACGGGGCCGGGATTATTATTGGTGTCGCCATACGCGGCGGCGACCATGAAGTTGCCGTTGGTGGAACAGGCGATGGCCGACCATTCCCAGTTCTGGGAGGCGTCGCTCAAATGCCAGGTCACGCCGGAATTGGTGGAATATTCTATCTCACCGCCGCCGGTGAGCGCGGTGGTGTTGCCAATAAAATACAAGGCTCCGCCCGTCGCCGCCAGTTTGGTGCCGTCGGCGGAAATGGCGACGGACTGGAAATAGCCGATGATGGGAACGGCCGGAGTCAACACCCAAGTCGCCCCCGCGTTGGTGGAAATATAAACTCCCCATGACTGCGCGACCTCGCTCACCGCCGCGAGCTTGGTGCCATCAGGCGAGGAGGCGACGGCGTGGTAATTATCGGTGGGCGCCGTCGTCGGGTTCCAAGTGTCGCCGGAGTTGGTGGAGGTGTAAATGGCGCCGGCGGCATCCTGGCTCACCGCCACCTGCTTCGTGAAGTCGGCCGAGCAAGCCACCGCCGACCAACGGATTGACGAGTCTGTCTGTTTTACATCCCAAGCGGCCCCGCGGTTGGTGGAAACCCATATGCCCGACTCGTAGCCATCCACCACCAGCTTGTTGCCATCGGCGGAACAGGCCACGCCCGACCAGAGCGCCTCCGGCATGGTGGTAATGGACCACTCCTGGGCCAACGCGGAAAAGTTTGCGATCAAAATGAAGATACCGAGAACTGGCAAGGCAGTTTTCATGGCAGGCAATCGTAATGTATCGTGGTCCCCCATCGCTCCAATTATTTTGCCCCCCGGCAAAACAATGTTGATACTGCGTCTGATGGCGTCAGGAGGTCAAGGTGAAACCGGCCGGCCAGAGCCATGGATTGGAAGAACGGAAGAAACATTCAAGATGGTTCAGGCAGGATTTCCCTGGCGGTCCTTGAAGGTCAGTTCGGCGATGCCGGATTTGTCGAGTTCGCCCAGCCCGGTCTTTACCATGCGGTCGTATTGTTTTTTGGTGGCGGTGGCCAACGGTAGGTTTAATCCCTGCTGCTTGGCCAGCTTGAGAGCGATGCCGGAATCCTTGGCCGCGTGAGCGGCGGAGAAGAAACAGGCGTGATCGCGGTTCTGCATGTCCTCGCCGTCGGTCGCGAGCACGCCGGAACGCGCGCCGGTCTGGGAAAACACCTCGCGCAGCATGGCCAGATCAAGACCGAGCGCGGCCCCCAGCCCGAGGCCCTCGGCCAGCGCGGCGGTGTTGGCGTTCATCACCATGTTGACGAGGGCCTTCACCTGCGCGGCCTGACCCGCCGCGCCGATGTAGCGCGGATTTTCACCGAGCTTTTCCAAAACGGGCCGGGCGCGTTCGAACGTTTCCGGTTTGCCGCCGCACATAAGGTAGAGCGTGCCCTGCCGCGCCTGCGTGATGCTGGAGGCCATGCAGGCTTCGAGCGATTGCGCGTCTTTGGCGGCGCATTTTTGTTCCACCCAGACGTGGATGGCGGGCGTGACGGTGGCGCAGTTGATGAAAAGTTTTCCCTTCGCGCGTTTGAGGAGGCCGCCGGTGAAAATCTTTTTCATCGCGCGGTCGTCGCTGACCACGGTGATGATGACATCGGCCAGCGCGGTGACGGTCTTGAGGTCGTCCGCTGCAACGCTGCCGAGTTCCGCCGCGAGCGTTTGCGCGGCGGCGGCGTTCGCATCGAACACGGCGGCGATGGGAAAACCGCAGTCCTTGAGGCGGCGCGCCATGTTCGCGCCCATGCGCCCGACGCCGACAAATCCGAGGCTGGGCAGCTGGCCACCATTTTGAGGCGAGCCATCGTGCTGATGGGTGTTCATGCCATCAATTGAGCAGATCAGCCGGTCGGTTCAAGAATAATTGTGCGGGAGTTCTGCCGGCACCGGCATCGTCAGCCTGGGAGTTGTTCGAGCGTAGCGCCTTCGCGCCGCAGGACCGTGGCTTCCACGCGGGGCACATACATCTGGGTTTCCGCCGGCAGATGCTGGGAGATGACGTCGTAGTTGTTCGTCTGGTAGCGGTCGAGCAGTTTTTGGACGGTGCCTTCGCCGGCGTTGTAGGCGGCCAGGGCGAGCCGCCAGTCTTTGAACCGGTCGTGCAGATATTTCAGATATTGGGCGGCGGCGGCGGCGCTCGGCTCCGGCTGATAACGCTGGTCGCGCGGCCACAGCGAAAGGCCGAAACGCCTGGCGGTGTCCGGCATCAGTTGAAACAGTCCCGCGGCCCCCGCCGGACTCAACGCGCGCCGGTCAAAGGACGATTCCACCTCCGCCAGCCAGACCAGCTCCGGCGGAATCTTTTGGGCGGTGAAAACTGGTTTCAATTCCGGCAGATATTCTTTGGCGCGGGGCGGCCAGTCTTCGCCGGCAACCTTGGTCACCCACAGCTCGCGTTCCTTTTGCGGCGGTGGATTGAGCACCGGCTGGGGCGGCTGGTTGGTGACCACGGCTGGCGGCGGAATCGAGAGCCGGATTTCGTCGGCCACGTCCAGGTAATCCATCCTTGCGCGGAGCCATGCGGCATAGGGCTGGGTGGCGTCGTGGCTTTCCAGCAACGGCAGGACGATGAGCGCGGTCTGCCGCAGGCTCGCCACATCCACCACGTAGTCGCCTTGAAAGCGCTGCTGGGCATCCCGAAAAAGCTGCTGCACCGTCTGCTCGTCGGCTGCGGGCAGCGCGTTGAGAAAGTTGGTGTCGAGATTTTCCTGCGCCCACTGCTGGGCACCCTGCACCAGGTCCGGCAGCGTGATGGTGTCATCTTGTGCCCGCGCCGGTGATGAACCGGCCAGCAACAATCCAGACAGGAAAAATATGTTCGTGATGTTCTTCCGGCGTGACATGGCATTCATTCAACAGGCCGACGGCCCGGGCGCGCAAATCAATTTTTCCAGCCGTGGCCCATTGGCTTTTCCATGGTTCATGGGCCGAATCGTTTCATGCACCATACACTTCCATGGTTGCCACCAGACCGCCATGGGGTATTTCCCTGCCATTTTTGCGTCGTTTGTTTTGTCCTTCCCGAACTGGAACCCGATGGTTTCGTCACGCGGCATTCATGGATCAGATGAGCCGGTCGGAGCAAGCACAAACGGAATAATCAACAGAGGATCCGGTTGGCCAAACTAAAACCGGCGGGAACGGAGATGGTATTTCCGCCGAAGCCTTTGCCCGGACGATAACCGCAAGGATTTGGTCAAATCAGGCAAATCAAGATTGCGGCGGTAAGAGCTATGGCTCCCAGCCATTTCACGGATTGTCCACTCAGGCTGGTATCACCAGTCTGGTGCAGCACCGGCCGCTTGAGGTCCAGTTGACCGGCCACCTTGGCCCCCATAAACAGGACACCGACCGCCGCCATCAGGACAAAACCTGTTTCCAAAATACTCACACTTCACATCAAGCATACCACATGCCGTCATTATTGCGAATGCGGCGGCGGATATCAGGGCTGGTGCAGGCGGAAGAAGCGGGCGCGGTTGGTCAGGCCGGTCTGGTAGGAGACCAAACCGTTGTTGGTGAAAAAATTGGGCGTCACGACCGTCCAGTGGCCGGTGGTCAGGTTGGTGCTGGACTCCAGGTTGAACGGGATGGCGGTGCCCGGCCAGGAAACCGTAGCGCTGGCGTTGGCAACCGTCAGGGTGAGCCGGGGGATGGCGGTCAGGATTTCCGTGATTTGCGTGGACCAGATGCCCACGTCGTAGCCAGAGGAGGAATCCACGCCGGACGGATACATCTGCATGGTCCAGAAACGATTCGGGTCGTTCGGGTCAACGGACATGGAACTGTAATCGCCCCAGCGGCTGTCCACGATTTCGTCAAGGAGGTCCAGCGAGATAAGTTCATTCTCGTCGTGATAGCTAACGACACCCGACTGGAGCAGCAGCGGGCTGCCAAACCGGGTCACGCCGTTCACGGTCGCCCCGACGTAAGCGTAGCAACTGATAAATGTGTTGATGCTGGAACCGTTGCAGCCGATGACCACGACGCCGGCGGGATTGGCCGCGATGGACGGGAAGAACAAATCCAGGTCGGGGTCGGTGATGGTGCCGGATTCCAACAAGGCGTGCGTGGCGGCGCTGAGACGATACCAGCGGATGGCGACGCGACCGTTCACTTCGGTGTTGTGGACCGCGTAGAGCACGCCGCCCACGGCATACACCTTTGCGCTCAACCGGGCATCATTCGCCTGTAGCGTGGTGGTGCCGTCCGGCTGCATGGGATTGAACAACGGATAGCCCATGTCAAAATTATCCGGCACGACATACGGACTGACGGTGAGGATGGTGGAAGGCAAGTTCGTGGCCGGGTAGCCGGCGGCATTTTGCACGGCGAAAGCGACGATGTTCGAATACGGGTCGCTGGTGCTGCCAATGCACCCATGGACAAAATGTTGCCGCTGCTGCTGCCGTCGAAACAGATGGCGGGTTGCAGCACCTCGCCGCGGCTGGCGTAAGGCATGACGCCGAACCAGGTGCGGCTGGAGATGTTGGTGGTGCCCAGCAGTGCCGCCTTCGGGATGGAGACCAGCCCGCAGCCAACATTGGTGGAATCATGGAACATGTCGCCGGAGAGATAGACGCCGTTCGCATCCACGCCCAATGTGGGGAAGTCGGCAAAGCGGCCGGTGGTGGGATCGGCGCGGAAAATGAACCCGTGCCACGAGCCGCTGGGGTCGGCCGAGTCGGAAAAGCCGAGGAGAAAATTGTTTGCCAAGTGCGTGGGGTCGGTGGCGGTGGCGCTGGCATCCACCTGCGAGGCGAACCAGCGCCCGGAAACCGGATCATAAATGACGCGCGGGTCGGTGACGACCGCGTCGGAGGAGATGTTGACCCCGGCCTGGGACCAGAACGACACGTCGGTGATGCGGATTGGGGTATCCACGTTGGTCTTGTTGTAGAACGCGGCCTCACCGTTGATGAATTCCATGAAGTAGTCCGGGCCGACGGCGCCGTTGGCATCCGGGGGCGTGGCCTGGGAATCCGTTTCATAGCTGCTACCGGTAAAATTCTGGCCGATGGCCGTCACCACCTGTGCGTCTGCGGCGAGGCTCATGAGAAAAAAGAGCAGGCCACCGGAAAATACCAGCGGCCGAAACATGCTATGGCTCATTGCCGGAAATAGTAACCCGCAACCCGTCGTTTGTCGAATCGTCCGGTCGTGGAGCGTTTCCTGATTTGAACGGCGCACGGCAGGCGAAAGTTTCTTGCGACCTGACTTTCGGAAATAAGTGTGGACTCGACAGAGTCTCGCCCCACCGGTCGTCTTGGGATTTTGAATTTTGCGCTAGCAGGAATCCCCCATTGATTGCCGTTGGCATGGCTTTAGCTTGAATGACCGTGAAGATGTTCAATTTCATCGCCGGTTTCATTTTGTTTGTGTCCGCCGTGCGCCTGTCCGCCGAGCGCATCAATCAGGAGGGCCGCATCCTCGGCGCGCCGCCGGCGGTCACGGATTCCATTTTATTCAACACCACAAACGCGGACGCGGTGGTGTCGGCCATGCAGATTTGTCCGGTGACGAATCCGTGGAACGAATGCATCTCCAACCGGCCGGTGCTGTCAAACTCGGACGCGATGATTGCGCAGATGCAGTTCGATTTAACGAACGGCCTGACGGGTTCGAGCATCGCATCGCACCAAAAACTGCACATTAATTTTGAGATGAATTACGTGCTGGTGCCGGACAACCAGCCGCGCGGGCCGGTTTATTTTTTCAATTACCCCGATGACTCGGATCTGGATGGCGGGACTTATCCGGACGGCCTGTATCCGATTCCGACGAACCAGCCGATTGAAGCATGGCCGCTGGGTTTGACCTTGAACGGGACGCCGCAAACGCTCCAACAGTGGCAGACAAATGATGTCATCGGCGGCGACCGGCATTCCATCACGGTGGAGCCGAGCAGCGGCTACATCTGGGAAACGTGGGAGATGCAATTGACGCCGACAAACTGGACTGCTTCCAATGGCGCGAAGTTTGATTTGAGCACGAACGCGCTGCGCGTTGTCAACGGCAATACGAATGTGACTTCCGGCGACGCGGCGGGCCTGCCGATGTTTCCGGCATTGGTGCGCTACGACGAGGCGGAGCGTGGCATGGTGGAACATGCGCTGCGCATCACGGTCAAGCGGTCGCTTTACGGCAGTTACATTTATCCGGCCACGCACTTTGCGGCGCCTTCGTCCAATACGAGCACGAACCTGCCGGCGATGGGCCAGCGGCTGCGCTTGAAGGCGGGATTTGTCATCCCGGCCAGCTGGACGCTGGAGGAAAAAGCCGTCGCGCTGGCGCTGAAAAAATACGGCGCGCTGGTAGCGGACAACGGAAGCATTCTGGGAATTTCCGTGGCGCCGGATGATCGCTGGCCAAACAGCGGTAATTGTTTCAACGATTTGTTGGGCATTGTCCTCACGAATTTCGAAGTGATTCAAACAACCGGCGCCAACGAAGGACCGCGTTCCGCAGGCGCGCCGGTGGCGAATGCCGGACCGGATCAAACCGCGCCGGTCGGGCAGCCAATTTCATTACAGGGCGTGGTGACTTTCAGCAATTCGCCGCCGGTAATTCAATGGAAATTATATTCCGGGCCGGGCACGGTCACGTTTGGAAATGCGGCGCTGACGAATACGACGGCGACGTTCAGTTCGCCGGGAACCTACACGCTGGAGTTCAGCGCGAATGACGGCGTTCACGCGGTGGCGTATGACGCGGTGGTCATCACGGTGATCAACGGCATCAATATGACGCTGACCCTTGCCGGCACGAATATGAATTTAAGCTGGACGGGCGGCTCGCCGCCCTATGTCGTGCAATGGTCGGGAACATTGCCCGCCGCGTCTTGGAGCGACCTGCTGACGACGAGCACGACCAGCACGAACCTTCCCATCGCGAACCTCGCCGGCTTTTTCCGCGTTAAGGGACAGTAACCGCTATGGCGATTTGTCAGGCGGATAGCGTGAAAACATTATCCACCACGGTGGAAATTGATATTCGACAATCGGGTGATGGCCTTGAAATGGTGGAGCTGGAAGGAATTAAACCCCCATCAGATTGTTGAAATCATTGGTCACAACAAAACCAAAAACCTAGCTCTAACATTGAGCTACAGCCCCGAGGCTGAAAAACTACAATCATTTAACCAGAAGTCAAAATTTAGATATTCACAAAAAACTACGCCAGCGAAGACGCGGGCGTGAAAGGGCAATGCGGATTGTGCTGGCGTTTCCAGGAAGTTCCCGCAACCAAGTGCGGCAGGCGGTTTTCCTTGCGACCACACTGAAGGCAAGTTCGGTGATGCCGGATTTGTCGATTTCGCCCAAGCCAGCCAGACCATGCGGTCGTTTTGATTCTCGGTGGCGGCGACCGGCCAATATAAATTGAACGCCGGCTTGGCGAAAACTTAACCATATCAAAAACGACCAAGAAATCAGCCGTGACGCAAAAAGGGGTTGGTCTCGTTCGCGCGCGAAGGTTGGGCGCTATTGCGTCACGGCTGGAAATCTGTGGAAAAATAAGCCGAATCAAATTACCCGGCAATCTACCCTTTGGGGCATTCATCCGCATCCGAAGCCCCCAGCATAAGGCTGGGCGGCGGCTCGTCTTTCCAGCAACGGCAGGACGATGAGCACGGGAGTCAGTCCGCAGAAAAGTTGTTGGCAGCCACGCGTCAAAGAGCGAAACTTCGGCCCATGACTACGCCCGTTTCCCATCCGCGCGATCCGCTGCATGGCATCACGCTGGAACAGATTCTCAATCAACTCGTCCAGCGGCACGGCTGGGGCGAGATGGGCCGGCGCATTCCCATCCGCTGCTTTCAATTCAATCCCACCGTGAAGTCCAGCCTCACTTTTTTGCGCAAGACGCCGTGGGCGCGAAAGAAGGTGGAAGACTGGTTCATCGGGGAACTGTGAACCGAAACAAATCATGGCCGACGCCAAACGCATTTCCACCGACGACGGAACGAGTCTGACGCAAACTCCCTTTGCCGCCCTCTCCAGCGACGGTCTTCCGCCCGTGCCCGAAAATCCGGCGGCGGATGCCGCCCATTCGTCCGCAACAAAACCGGCGCGGAAACATCGCGGACGGGTGGACATTCTCCGGGTCAAGGCCGGTCGCGGCGGCAAGACGGTGACGGTGGTGAAAAATTTCACCGGCATCGGGCTGCCGGAGAAAGAGCAACTGGCTCGGGCGATGCAGCGTGCCTGCGGCACCGGCGGCACGGTGAAGAACGGACAGATTGAAATCCAGGGCGACCAGCGCGAGGCGGTTGCACGCATCCTGACCGAGGCGAATTTCCATCCGGTGTTTGCCGGCGGCTGAAAGAGAAGGAATTTATTCCGGCAGCGCCATCAACTGGTCAAGGGACATCGGCTGCGGACGGCTCATGCTGGCGCGGACGGCCTTGATGTCGTCGGCCGTGACTTCACCGGCCTTGTTGCCCCACGAACTGCGGATGTAGGTCAGCACCGCCGCGAGGTCGGCGTCCGACAAGGCCGCGCCCATCGCCGCCATGCCAAGGTTCCAGCTTTTGCCACCGACGGTAATCGGCCCATTGATGCCGGCCAGCGGAATGTGCGCGAGACGGTTGTGGCCTTTGGCAATAACCCAATCCGAACCCGCCAGCGGCGGAGCCTGGCCGGGCTTGCCCAGACCGTCCACGCCGTGACAAACACCGCAAATCTGTTCGTAAACCCGCTTGCCCTGCGCCGCCGCCGCCG
>Ga0316230_1004141_pt1 | contig 10785 bp, 9 predicted proteins | sample TBH18025metaG_FD_206004 | JGI IMG/M metagenome (GOLD analysis project Ga0316230, IMG submission 206004) | Freshwater microbial communities from Trout Bog Lake, Wisconsin, USA - TBH18025 | ecosystem: Environmental > Aquatic > Freshwater > Lake > Hypolimnion/Profundal zone | place: USA: Wisconsin...
CGGGGAATTTTTCTTCCCCCCGTTGCTCCATTCGTTGCCTGGCTCGGTTCTTGTCGTAATTCTTTTCAGTTCGCTGATCACCTCGCTGGTCTGTGCTGTTCTTGCGCAATACCTCACTCGACCCATTGTTCGCCTGCGTGATGCTGCTCATGCCATCGCTGGCGGCAATCTTGATGCCCGTGCTGGACTCTCTGGCAGCACCAGACGCGATGAAATTGCCGATCTCGTGCTCGACTTCGACACCATGGCCAACGAGATCCGCGATCTTGTAGAGAGCAATAAGCGGATGCTGATGGGTGCCTCGCACGATCTTCGCTCCCCCATATCCCGCATTCGCGTCGCTCTTTCCCTCGCCTCAACCGCGCCAGAGCCCGAACGCAAGGAACTGCTTGACCGCATCGAGGTCGAACTGCTTCGCCTGAATGGAATGATTGAGCAAATTCTCACCGTGGCTCGCCTTGAAAGCGGACAGTTCAAGCCTGCCTCCCAGCCGCTTTCCCTCAATCAGGTCATCTCGGAAGCCGTGGAGGATGCGCGTTTTGAGGCCAGCCAGTCCAATGTTGAAATCGTTTATGACGAGAACGGCCCGGAATTAACCATGGTCGGCGAAGAGAACATGTTGCGCAGTGCCTTCGAAAACGTACTCCGCAACGCCATCTTTTATTCCGGCGACCAGGGCCGTGTGCAGGTCTCCGTTTCCGTTCAGAGCGGGATCGCTCGAATTTCCGTTCGCGACAACGGTCCCGGTGCTCCCGAGGCTGCCTTACCCAAGCTCTTCAATCCGTTCTACCGCGTTGACGATGCGCGCGGAACCAGTACCGGAGGCAGCGGCCTCGGGCTCTCCATCGTTAGTGGAGCCGTCAAAGCTCACAATGGCTCGGTACATGCCCGGAATGTTGACCCTTGCGGTCTCGAGGTCGTGATCGAACTACCACTTTCCGCTCCTCAATCCACTCCTGCGCGCTCCCGGGTTCATACCCAGGCTTGAGCAACGCGCATCGGGACTATCCGCGCCCCCTGGGGAGGAGAAACGCAACACATAAAGCTGTGAAACGCAACGTATCGTTAATTGTGAAGAAAGGTGAAGCACACATCGGTCTGTGACCCTGCTCACCGCGACTCTGGCAGATAGAAAGTTACTATCCAGACGCGACAGGATGTGATTGTAAGGGTCTATTGCAGCGGCCATAATCGCACCGATATCCATTGGGTTCTGGGAGCAGTTGTGGAGAAGACGGGGACAAGTTCTGAGCACCACCGGCCCGGATACGTGGGCGAGACTCCGACCCGCCAGATCAGCCATGTCCTGATGTCTGCTCCCGAGTATTTTGCAGTCACTGAGGCCAGAAACCCATTCTCTCGCGAAAACTCCCAAGTTGACCTGCCTCTCGCTTTAACTCAATGGAACACTCTCTGCGACGCCTTTCTGCGTGTCGGAGTGGAAGTCTCGCTTCTTGAACCCCATCCCGGTCTTGAGGCTATGTGCTTTTCCGCCGATCAGGCTTTTGTTGGAATTGATCACGAGGCGGGTCCCTTTGCCATTCCCTCGCGTATGCTGCACCGAAGCCGTCGTGATGAAATCGAAATTTCCGCACGCTGGTATTCACATCAGGGCTTTAGGATCATTGACCTCGGGCTCGAAGGCGAGGAGTTTCTTGAAGGCGCAGGGGATCTGCTTTGGAATCCCGGCTGGGAGTCGGTCTGGGCTGGATTCGGGCCCCGCTCCACGCGTGGCGCGGTCGATCAGTTCGCCAACGTGATGGAATCGATGGGATTCGTAGTGCGCAAGCTAGAGATCGCCGACCCTCACTTTCACCATCTCAATTTGTGCCTGGCTCCGCTTACGCCGGAGTCGCTGCTGGTCTACCCAGGCGCTTTCGATCCTGATACGCTCGCGCATATCCGAAGCTGTTCCAGCACCTTTGAAGTTACCCGCGAAGAAGCATTGCAATTCATGTGCAATGGGGTCAGCGTCAACGGCTACTACGTTACATCCAAGCTCAGCCGCAGGCTTGAGCAGATTTTAGGCAGGGAAGGTATTGAGCCGATCATCGTGGAACTCTCTGAGTTTCAGAAGGCAGGCGGCTCCGTCGCGTCGCTCAAGATGCTGCTCCCCTAGGTTTGGTTGAACTGCACTATTGCCTGACCGGGCGGCCTTTTCGAGGCCGCCCGACTTTTCTTGTGCTCAGGCGGAACCTTGTATCGGTGATCTGGTGTCTAATTTCGCGGGAGAAAGCGTATGCCGCGGATCATTCGTTTTGCTGAATTAGGTGGGCCCCAGGTCTTGAAGATTGTAGAGGAGAGCACCCGCCAGCCCGGTAAAGGCGAGGTGCGTCTCAAGGTTCGGGCTGCTGGACTGAACCGGGCGGAATCGCTGTTTTTTCATGGCCAGTATCTCGATCAACCGAAGCTGCCATCCGGAGTTGGCTATGAGGCGGCAGGAGTTGTCGACGCCGTAGGTGCCGATGTCGCAAAAGAATGGTTAGGGAAATCGGTAGCGACCATTCCGGCGTTCTCCATGAATGACTACCCGATGCTCGGCGAAGAGGCTATCGCGCCGGTCTCGGCTCTCGGTGAGTATCCGGCAAAGCTGTCACCCCCTGAAGGTGCGGCGATCTGGATGCAATACATGACCGCATATGGGGCCTTGATCCCGATTGCTCATCTTGCAAAAGGCGACTTCATCGTGATTCCGGCGGCATCCAGCAGTGTGGGCCTTGCTGCCATCCAGATTGCGAAGGCCGAGGGCGCTATTTCCATAGCGACTACGCGAAAGAGCGACAAGAAAGCGGAGTTGCTTTCGCTAGGTGCTGACCATGCTATCGCGATAGGAGAAGAGGACTTTGCGGCGCGTGTCAAACAGATTACCGGAGGTAAAGGTGCGCGAGTGATCTTTGACCCTGTTGCTGGACCGTTTCTGGAAAAACTGGCTGAGGCTGCCGCCCCGGGCGGGATTATCTTTCAATACGGCTTGCTTTCGATGCTGCCGACACCCTTTCCGCTGTTCGCCGCTCTGAGTAAGGGATTAACGATTCGCGGATACACGCTAATGGAGTTTACGCACAACCCTGAGAAGCTCGCAGTGGCGAAAAAGTATGTTTATGATCGCTTGGCAGATGGGCGATTCCAACCCAAGATCGCGAAAACCTTTCCGTTTGCGCAGACGGTAGATGCTATAAGTATCTGGAGTCGAACGCGCAGGTGGGAAAGATCGTGATCACAGTTCCATAGTGCGCACGACTTCAGGTGGCCGACATCCCCATCCTCCGGCGAATGTGGTGCTATTAACAGATTTTCAGATGATTCAGGTTCAACCTATGAAGCCGGTTTGACCGTCGGTGTCTCGCCAGGTGTTTTCTCTTTCCTTAACGTCTTGGCAAACTCCGCAGCGCTCACCTGCAGGTCGGCGAGTTGCGATTCTGTCCATTTTTGTAGTATGGGCCGCATTGCCTGCATGCATTCAGCCATTACGGAGGGTGTCTCTGTAATCAACTTCCTGCCTACTGGCGACGAGTAGAAACGGATCAACTCCCCGACCTCTTCGTGCGAGAAGTGATGCTGGTAGGCAGGCATGATCGCTTCCATCAACTCGTCGTAGGGCATGCGCTGAAACATCTTTGCAATCCAGTTGTCTGTGAATTCCTTCATTCGCGCTGCCTCTTCCGGTGTTGCATTGGGCAGTTGCTTCTTAACGGTAAAGTCGGCAATAGAGGGTAGTTGAAGCTTCAGCACGTCTACCACCGCGTCGAACTGCTTCCGCGCAGCGGTTAGTTCGGTCAGTTTCTGGACGTCTTCTCTTGTTGCTGGATCGTTGGGTTGCTGAGCAAATGCGGAGGAAAATGCAAGGCAAATTATGACAACCAGCCAGCGCTTCATGAGAATTCCTTCTTATGCCAAAGATTCCGAATCGTACCTCCGCGGATGCAATGGTGCAATCGGATTCAGGAATGCGCCAGGATTATCTACCGCTACTGCTTCGCGAGTTTTGCATTCGTTGCCAGTCTCACCTTTTCGCTGAATTCCCATAGCTTTTCGCGCAGGCGGTTCACCTTAACCTCGCTCGGAGCAACGGGCATCCTGGTCGTCAGTGCTGGCCAGCGCCGCTTCGCTGCCAGAATTCTGTGCGCCGCTGTCTCTACCTTCGCCCGGAATCGCGTGCTTCGTTCTGCTTCTTTCAGGATTGCCTCATAGGCGCGGGTCACTAGTTCTTCGTTGTGGCAAACCAGGTACATATCGGCCCCTGCCTGCACTGTCTGCACAGCAGCTTCTTCAATGGTGGTTACGTTCAGCACGCCTCCCATTTCAAGGTCGTCGGAAACCACCAACCCGGTGAACCGTATCTTCTTGCGCAGTACCTCGCCGATCCACTTCTTTGAAATTGACGCTGGAACCGCTTCGCCCGTTACCTCCGGAAACGCGCAGTGCGCCACCATTACGAATGGCAATTGCCGGGCCAGCATGCGATAGGGAACCAGGTCTTCTGCCCACAGAGCCTTCCAACTCTTGTGTACAACCGGCAGCGCCTTATGAGAGTCGAGGTTTCCCTCGCCCAGTCCTGGAAAGTGCTTGCCACAGCCGGCTACCTTCTTGTCCTTCAGGCCACGCAAAAAATCTTTTGCATACGCTACTGTCGCTTTCGGCGCCTTTGAAACCGTGCGCGATCCCAATACCCCAAGCGACGAATCGAAGCGCAGGTCCAGTACTGGCGCAAAGTCCACGTTGAACCCCAGCGCGCACACCTCGGCTCCAATCAGCTGCCCATGTTCCCGGTAAAACTGCCGATATCCTGCCGCAACCACGTCCTGAACGCTCGGAGCCGGCCCTATCACATCCTTTAACCGGTCCACTGTGCCGCCCTCCATATCGATGCAGCGGAACAGAGGCATTGCCGCTTCCTTCTGGACAGCTTTCAAAAGCGCGTGCGTCTGCCGCGGCGCCTCAATATTCTGGGCAAACAAGATGATTCCGCCCGGCTTCAAAGTTCTTAACGCGGAGCGTAATCCGGTAGAAATGTCGGTTCCATCAAAGCCAAATGTCAGCAGTTGACCGGCGAGCGTGCGTAAGTCTAACGATGTGCGTGCCATATTCAGAGGATTGTAGCCTGAATTCGTTATCGATAGTCTTTTCACGCAGCTTTCAGTTTGTTCCGGCCGGGTTCTCGCGTTATGCTGAGGAGCCATGACTGGTGCCATGAACGGTGCGATGAAACCGCTTGCGCTCTCGGATCTTCTGGGACTCCCCGTGTACGATTTCGAATTCGGGAGGCTCGGACGTGTGCGCGAAGTCGCGCTCGTTCCTCAGGACGATCCCACTCGCATCGCTGCCCTTATTGTGCGCACCCACGACGGGGATCGGATTGTCGCCACCAACCTCCTCCGTACGGTCAACGGAGGCGTGCATACGGTAGCCATTCCGGCCGATCTCCCAAAGTATTCCAGCGGCGAGGGCATGTTGCTGCTGGAGCGCGATCTGCTCGACCAGCAAATTATTGACGTTCATGGACGCAAGGTTGTCCGCGTCAATGACATTGAATTGTCACTCGACCGCGATCCCGCAGATCCTTCGCTGGGTTTGCATCTTCGCATAGCGTTTGTGGATGCCGGGGCGCGTGGTGCTGTCCGCCGCCTGCTGAAGGGACTGCTTCCTCGCTACGCGCTTTCCACCTGGTTGCAGCGAATTCCCGCGCGCAGCATTCCATGGGAGTTTGTAAACCTCATCGAGACCGATCCGGCCCGCCGTGTCCGCCTCAAAATTTCCTCCGAGCGGGTTTCCAAGCTGCATCCCGCCGACATTGCCGACATTATCGAAGAGCTTTCTCCTGCCGAGCGTGATGCCGTATTCCAGACTCTTGATGAAGACGTAGCCGCCGAGACTTTGGAGGAGATTGATCCGAAGCTTCAGGTCTCGATCCTCAATGCCATGGAATCCGAACGCGCCGCCGACATCGTCGAAGAAATGGATCCCGACGCTGCTGCCGACCTGCTCGCCGATCTCACTGACGAGCGTTCCGACGCCATCCTGCAGGAGATGCAACCCGAAGAACGTCAGGAGGTTGAGGATCTTCTCGAATTCGAGGAAGACACTGCCGCAGGACGCATGACCACTGATTACATGGCGCTCGCTCCTACCGCCCGCGTCCATGATGCCGTGGAGATGCTGAAGCACTTCGATGGCGGACTTGAGAGCATGAGCACCGTATTCCTCATCGGCGAGAATGAAAAATTGCTTGGCGCGGTCCCTCTTGCCAAACTCATCATCTCCCACTCTGATACGCTTCTCTCGGAATTGGCCGTCGATCCGCTTATTTCCTGTTCTCCCGAGGCAGACGAGCACGAAGTCGCTGAAATTTTTGACAAATACAATCTCTTGACGCTCCCGGTAGTCGATGAGACCGGCGCACTAACCGGCGTAATCACCGCCGATGACGTGATCTCCATCCTCCGCTCGCAACTCTAGTTTTGTTCTTCTAGTGTTTCTGGGGCTCACCGTTCTTTGGAATGACACCGCATCCATGCGGAGCACGGTCCCGGCCGCGCTTTCTTAATCATGTAAATTACTGACATTTTAACCGCCTCGCCTTGAGCTTCCTCGCGCCGCAATTTATGCTGGAACTTCCGATGTAAATTCCCGTCCAAACCGGTCGCGTTGAATGCCGAAGATGAAGCTGTGGAGAGTCCGTCTCATGATGTTCCTGGCCGTCGTCGGCCCGGGCTTCATTACCGCCAACGTCGATAACGATGCTGGCGGAATCTGGACGTACTCCCAGGCCGGAGCGCAATTCGGCTATGGACTGCTCTGGGTCATGATTCCCATGACTCTGGCTCTGATTGTTGTTCAGGAAATGACCGCCCGCATGGGTGCGGTCACCGGCAAGGGCCTCAGCGATCTCATCCGCGAAGAGTTTGGCTTCCGCATCACCTTCCTCCTCATGGCCGGCCTCGTCATCACAAACTTCGGAAATGTGGTCGCCGAATTTGCAGGGATTGCAGGCAGCCTGGCCCTGTTCGGAATCCCGATCTGGGCGAGCGTGCCCTTCTGCGCTGGGTTGGTCTGGCTCATGGTCGTAAAAGGCAGCTACAAGACGATGGAGAAAGTTTTCCTCGTCGCCTCCTTCATCTACCTCGCCTACATCGTAGCCGGAGTCCTTGCCCACCCTGATTGGAAGGCCGCCGGAATGGCGACATTGATGCCGCCCAATATCCATCTTTTCCGCAGCTCTAGCTACCTGTACATGGTTATCGGAGTCATCGGTACCACTATTGCTCCGTGGATGCAGTTTTACCTGCAGTCATCGATAGTGGAGAAGGGGATTACCGAAAAGCAGTACGGTGCCTCGCGTCTCGATGTGGTCGTGGGGTGTGTCTTTACCGACGTGGTCGCCTGGTTTATCGTGGTCGCCTGCGCTGCCACCCTTTTTGTGCACGGCCACTATGACGTTAAAGATGGAGCCGAAGCCGCGCAGTCCCTTCGCCCACTTGCCGGAAACTACGCCTACATCCTGTTCTCCGTGGGACTCTTCAACGCCTCGCTGTTTGCCGCCTCGATCCTGCCCATCTCTACTGCTTATGCGGTCTGCGAGGGCCTCGGTTTCGAGTCTGGCCTTGATAAAAAGTTCAGCGAAGCCCCCTTTTTCTACTGGCTGTACACCGGACTCATCGTCGCCGGTGCTGGGGTCATTCTCTGGCCGCACCTGCCCCTGGTAAAAATCACCATCCTCTCGCAGGTGGTAAACGGTGCAGTTCTGCCCTTCGTTCTCGTCGCCATGCTCCTGCTCATTAACAAGCGCGAACTTATGGGCCGCCATGTAAATTCGCGCTTCTTTAACATCGTCGCCTGGCTCACCACGATCATCATGATCGTCCTGACCCTAATGATGCTTTTCGGCAGCAACGCCAGCTAGCGTATCGATTGAATTTGCTGTCGATTGAATTTGCTTCTGAATTGAAGTGTCATCCTGAGCGGAGCGAAGGACCCCTATTTTCTACGCCAGCTCTCCGCTCATCAGTCCCCTCACCACGTTGCGGTCCGCCTCAAGGAAGCTCCCAGCGTCCAAGTTCTCACGCTCTTCCCACCGCACCTCGCGAAAGATCTTGTTCTCGATCTTGCCATCAAAATTCGTCACCAGGAAGAAGTGCAGTTCCACGGCAAGCCCCTCGGCATACTCATGGTGAACTTTAGCAATCTCACGCCCCACTACTGCCTCGATCCCCAGTTCCTCGCGGAGTTCACGCACCAGCGCGGCAGCGAAGTCTTCACCGGGTTCAACTTTGCCTCCGGGAAACTCCCATTGCAAGGCAAATGCCTGCTCCTCCGTGCGCTGGCAGATCAGCACACGCCCCTCACGTACAATCACTGCGGCCACCACTTGCTTCGGCGTGATTGCCTCCGCGATATTCTCCCCTAGACCTCGAATCCCGAGCGGCTTCCTGAAGATATCCGGATGTAGGGCCCAGCGAATCGCCCTCAGTCCCCCTACCAACGTATGTGCCGGAGTGTTGAAAAGTTCGTCGGCAACGCAGTATACCCTCCGCTCCCGTATCGCCGTGGTTTCGCCCCATCTCTCGCGCAGTCCCAGCTTTTGCAGCGGAACCCGATCGCCCGCGCCACACCATGCCGCCAGCACCACTTGCGGGTCTTCCGCGGCCACAGCCGCCGCCGTTGTCTGGGCTCCTGGCTCGCCCACCGGAATGCCCCCTGCAGCCTCCACCAGTTCCGCAACCCAACGCTGCGATGCAATCATGGGTTTGCCCCACTCCTCGCAGTAGACGCGCTGCTTCGGATACCTCCCGATCTCCTCTCGGGTCTGTGCAATTTCGTCCTGTAATCCGCTGATGAGTTTCTCGCCCGCGACATATCCATCCACCAGTGCCGCCAGCGTGCGAATGTCGCCATAAACATCGGCCAGTGACCTGGGAGCTAGCGCCAGCACTCTGATTCCAGTCCGTAAAATCGCTGCCAGCGACTCCAATCGATAGGGGACCGACGCGATCACCAGATCCGGGCTCGCCAACGCAATCTGTTCACTGTTGGCCGACCACGAATCTTCGATAATGATCTGCTTACCCCCGACGATCTCTGGGCAAACGTCCTTGCAATAACGAGTGCAGGCCACCACCTGATCCAGCGCCCCAAGTCCCGCCAGGGTCACCGTCACGCTCGGTTGTAACGACACAATGCGCATAGTGAAAGGCCGCCCCCAAGCGGCCCTCGAATTTGTGAATCCATTAAGTGGTCATCCAGAGCAACGCGAAGGACCCCAGCACTGCACAAATCGGTAAAATTGCTTCCTACCCAACTTTCGGCCAGTAAACAGTCCACCCCAGTTCCGCGGCCTTCACTGCCAGGTCCGGATTCGGATTGATCGCATACGCGTTTTTCGCTTTTTCCAGCATCGCAAAATCGTGCATCGAGTTTCCGAAGACTGCGTCCACCTTCCGCTTGATTACCTCTTCAATTGCTGTCTGCTTCAACTCGTCAGTGGGCACGCGCAGCAGGCGGTCGGTCACGATCCCGTTATCTACGGCCAAGGTTGCCGCCATCACGCGCTCAATCGGAATTCCGAACACGCCCGCAGCTTCTTCAATCAACCAGTTATTGGTACTTGATACCGCCCACACTTCGCAGCCTTGGGCGACAAGTTGGTGAGTAAGATCCAAAAGTTCCGGAAAAATTCGTGGACGCACGACCTCGCCGAAGAATTCCCGCGCCGCCTCGCGCAAGCGCGCCAGAGGCACACCCTTGTTAATCTGGATCATCTCGCCACAGATAGCCAATTCACTTACCTGCCCTGCCAGGTACCCGTTGTAGCGCTCTTTGATCGCGGCCACGACTTCGGGTGCAATGAGCCCCCGTTCCATCTCCCAATAGAAGAAGTCCGCGCCCGCATCACCGGACCAGAGGGTACCGTCGCAATCAAATACAGCGATTGCCGGACGCGTTGCAAGAACCTTTTGAACGAACTGAACTGAAGTGGGACTAAGAGAGGTATGGCTCAAAACAGTTGCTCCTTGTTTCATAATATTGGATTCACGGTACCGTTTTCTGAACCTAATCCCAGGGCGCTTTCCACGTTGGAACGGCTGTAACCGTACTCGCAAGAGGATCGGTTGCCTTCAGCTTGCGCACATGCTCCAGGTTGGCTCCGAGAATCTCATCGGCAGCGCTCCATTTCTGTCCGCGCAAAAATAGTTCAATCATCCTACGTCCCATCAGCACGGGATGCCCCTGCAGCATCTCCGTCTCCGGAACCACCGCCCAAATTTCGTCTCCCGCCGCGCAGTAGGCGGCCACCATGCGGTGTACCGTCTCCGCTGTCAGTGCAAAATTATCCAGCGATGTCACTATGGCTGCATCGCGTCCGCGGTTCAGGACTTCCTGCAGCATCGCCCGGAGGGCATCTGCATCGCTCGTGTTCTCGGCCAATTTCACCATGTAAGCGGCGCGCGACCACACCACGGGAGCGAGCGCATCTGCATCGGCTCCCACGGCCACCAGCACCATCTCAGTGTCTGCATGCAGCGCGTCGATCAACTCGCTCACACCTTCGGCCTTCGTCTTCAGTCGCGCATCTCCGGCTCCAACCTGCGAGCCGGCCGCCAGAATTACTCCGCAAACGCCGGGGCTGTGCATACGTTAAAGGTAGCAGGAGCCGCGCCGCTAGCCAATAACCATTAGTCGTCCCAGAGTGGTAATTTACCCCCGCTTTATTGATCTCTGCGGAAACCCTCTGGCGCGCAGTCGAATCAGAGTGGGAATGGCGCAAATGGGCGATGCACAGCACAACCC
>Ga0316230_1004151_pt1 | contig 10769 bp, 11 predicted proteins | sample TBH18025metaG_FD_206004 | JGI IMG/M metagenome (GOLD analysis project Ga0316230, IMG submission 206004) | Freshwater microbial communities from Trout Bog Lake, Wisconsin, USA - TBH18025 | ecosystem: Environmental > Aquatic > Freshwater > Lake > Hypolimnion/Profundal zone | place: USA: Wisconsin...
GCCCGCGCGCACGAGGAACTTGTGGCTGGCAACTTCTGCATCAGCAGGAGCTTCACGGAGGGTAGGGATGAACAACTTGGACCAGCGTTGCATAAAGTTAATTGGATTCCCGTCTTGAAATGGTGAATTCTGATTGTAACAAGTCGGGTGAGGCCCCGTCAGATGCTCTGTTGTTCGCTACCCGGGCCACGGAAGTGGTGAGTGACGGGCCTGTTTCCGACGCTATCGTGTTAGATTACCTGTGTTAATGGCCGACAAAGCTCACTTCTGTTTGAAAGCACCTCTGTGCTCCGCGCTGTGCGCTTGCTCTGCGGTCCTTCTTGTTGCGGGGTATTTTCGGACATCGAAGCATTCGTCTATGTCATTGCCGTCTCATTCAGCACGTGGCTCATTCTGCTGATTACAGTTCTCATCCGTAAACGCCAGCGTGGGAACTCTCTACTCAACGTTGGTGACTTTACCGTCGGCGAAGGTCACCTTCATGTCCTTGTAGAAAAAAATCTCCTTCGCTCCCAACATCGCAATTCTCATCGGTTGCCCGAAACCAGCAGTCACTTGATCCTTGGTCTGGCCGAGGGCGATAGTGGGCGGAGGGGCATCAGAAGGCGGAGGTGGCGGAGCGATGGCGGACGCGGAAGGCTCGGGAGAGTCGCTCACTTGTTCAGGAACCGCAGGACGGCCGCCCCTTCCTCGCATGCGGGATGCCGCGGGCGGAGCGGGTGCCGGTTGGTCGGCCTGATCGTCTGAGGGCACAACCGTGAGCACCTCGGCAATCAACCCCAGAGCGACATCGAGCGGCGGTACTTCTTTCTTGGTGGGGAAAGCAATCTTCAGGTTACCGTAATAGCGGAGACCGTTGTAGGGATCGCTGAAGAGTTCGAAGATCACCCCGTCCTTGTGCACCTGAATCCCGCTGACCCAGCACCTTTCCTCTGGCACGAAGGTTCGCTGCACCGTGTTCGGATTGACCGAAATCAGCACCGTACCAAAACCCTGTGAGATGCCTCCGCGAGCGTAGTTATTCGTGGCGGGCACCGTCGCATACGAAAACATCAGCAGGTTGCTCTTGTGAATGGCGAGTACGTCCCCGGCAGTAACAATATCGGAACGGTCGGCTGTAGTCCGGGTCAACTTGAATTGCGTGTTGAGTGTCTGTTGAATAGCCGCAATATCGCCTGTCACGGCTGCCAGTGGGAGAGTGAAAATCGATGTAATGGCCGTCATCAAGCCGAACAAAAGAAAGCGTCGAAGCTGTTTCATCGAGCCTCTTAATTTCTTTTCATTGGATTAGGAGAACGCAAGAAACATACTGCGCGCTCTCGCGCATGTCAAAGCAATATGGAAGGCAAGACCGTTTTGGAGGCCCTAGATAGGCTGCTTTTAGGAATTCCTGGCTATTTGAGGATTGTTGTCGCAATATCACCAATGCATTCACCTTCACGTCCAGTTTGCTCTTTAAGCTGTGCAACCTTCACGACCTTTGCAGACCGCCTTTCCCACTCGCCCCACGGAACTCCCCGTTCGCGGGCCTTAACTCGCCCTCGGGTAATAAGCGCGTTGTTTCCAGACTCTTGCGCACGGTACACTCTCTTGAAGCTAACTACCGGAATCCCGGCTTGCGGCACCCTCTCCTGTCCGGGACTTATCGCGTTAGTTTAGGAGGCAACACATTGTCGTCGAATAACCGGTTTCTATTCACGTCTGAGTCGGTGACCGAGGGGCATCCCGACAAAATTGCAGACCAGATCTCTGACGCAATTCTCGACGCCTGCCTGGAGCAGGACGCTTACAGCCGTGTGGCATGTGAAACTCTTACGTGCACTGGCCTCGTCGTGATTGCAGGCGAAATCACCACCAGCGCTTATGTCGATTTTCAGGCATTAGTGCGCGGCGTTGTCAGTTCCATAGGATATGACAACGCCCTCTACGGCTTCGACTCGAACACCTGCGCTGTCATCTCAAGCATCAACAAACAAAGTGGCGATATCGCCATGGGCGTGGATACGGGCGGCGCTGGCGACCAGGGCATGATGTTTGGCTATGCCACCAACGAGACTCCCGAACTGATGCCAACCCCAATTTCGCTGGCTCACAAGCTGGTGCAGAAGCTGACCGAAGTGCGCAAGAGTGGCAAGCTTCCATATCTGCGTCCGGATGGCAAGAGCCAGGTCACAGTTGAGTACGACGAGAACGGCAAACCGTTTCGCATTGACGCCGTGGTTATCTCAACCCAGCATGCTGAATCAGTTACCACCGAACAGCTCCGCGCCGACATCCTGAAGTATGTGATTCAGGCTACGCTTCCGTCCAAGCTTTTGGACGAGAACACCAAGTACCACATCAACCCGACAGGACGCTTCGTTGTCGGTGGACCGATGGGGGACACCGGACTGACGGGCCGGAAGATCATCGTGGATACCTACGGTGGCATGGGCCGTCACGGTGGCGGCGCATTCAGCGGCAAAGATCCGACGAAGGTTGATCGCTCCGCCGCTTACATGGCGCGCTACATCGCCAAGAACATCGTCGCCGCCGGACTTGCCGAACGCGTCGAGGTTCAACTGGCTTATGCCATTGGCGTCGCTGAACCAGTAAGCGTACTTGTGGAGACCTTTGGTACTGGAAAGGTTGACCGCGAAACCCTTGGAGCGCTGGTTCGCAAGAACTTCTCACTGACTCCCAAGGGCATCATCGAGTCGCTTGGTTTGCGTCGCCCGATCTACCAGAAAACTGCTGCTTATGGTCACTTTGGCCGCACAGACCCGGATTTCACCTGGGAAAAGACAGACAAGGTTGCGGCACTGCAAGAAGGCGCCAAGGCCGCACTGGCAGCGGCCGAGTAGTTCGGCATAGTGAATGCTTGAGAGGGCGTCGCAATGCGGCGCCCTCTTTTACATACACCTGTTAAATAGACGGGACACTCGTCATTCAATGTTCACGGCTGGATAGGTCTCGATATATGCCTCACCATTGCAGCCGTAGTAAGCGACGTTTCGCGCCGTGAAATCGACATCGTAGCGGACGACCCCGGCATGCCATGTGGCCGCCAGGAACTCCGGGAACGTGCTTTCTCCGGCCTGATCCGTTCGCAGTGCCCGAATGAGTGCCTCCTGGTCGAAGGCCGGTACATCTGTTGCGCCGGATACCAGGGACGTGCCCAGAATGACGACAGGTCCCTCGTTGGTCAAGTACAGGCTTTGGCACGAGGGCAGGAACCACAGGTTTTTCGTTACTCCGGCCTGCCGTAAGACCTCGGCCAGATAAGGGAAGCCGCCGACTTTGGGCCGGATCGCCATGGCCCTCTCCAGGGCCGCCTGCAAATTGCCAATTGCTTTGCTCATGTGTTTCTCCTTTCTGAGATGTTCTTGTCCCAGCATGGGTTCGAACCGGGAATCCATGAGAAGAGTCTCGCGATTCCGATGATCTCTGAAACCTAGTATTCTTGTCGATCATGACGCGCACTCAACATTGGAAGCCTCTAACTCCTGAAACATGGAATGATTTTGAAACTCTCTTCGGCCCTCGCGGCGCTTGCGGCGGGTGCTGGTGCATGACCTGGCGGCTCTCGCGCGCGGAGTTTAAGGCAAACGAAGGAGCAGGGAATCGGCAGGCAATGCGCGCTCTGGTTGATGGAGGGCGTCAGCCAGGCGTGTTGCTTTACGAAGATGGACGTGCAGTGGCTTGGTGCGCGGTTGCGCCGCGCGAAGAATACGTCCGCCTTGGAGCCTCCAAGGTGTGGGCTCCGGTAGATGACAAGAAAGTGTGGTCGGTGAGTTGTTTCTTTATTGACAAAAAGGCGCGTGGGCGAGGGATCTCGATCGAAGTATTGAAAGCCGCAGTGGAGTTCGCGCGCTCAAAAGGCGCGGAGATTGTGGAGGGATACCCCCAGGAACTGGATGAAAAATTGCCCCCCGCCTTTGTCTGGATGGGCGCGATGCCAACCTTCCAACATGCTGGTTTTCACGAGGTGGCTCGGCGCTCGCCGAAGAAGCCGATTATGCGCAGCATTGTTACGCGAACAGGTTCGCAGAAGCAGACGAGTAGGCCGACAACCAAAAAGATCAGCGGATAAAAACGGTGAAAGCCAAGGACGCAAAGGTAGCTCCGCTGAAATCAAGCATGTTTGCCGATATGCTACGACAGGTGCGCCGGGTTCCGCGTGGCAAGGTTGCGACCTACGGAGACATCGCCTATGCGGCGGGCTATCCGGGTGCAGCACGCCAGGTCGCATGGGCACTGCACGCGCAGAGCGAAGGATTGCCCTGGCACCGCATCGTAGGCGCAGGAGGAACGATTCTGCTGCCGGGAGAACATGGTTTTGAGCAGCGCATGCACCTGCAGGCTGAGGGTGTCACCTTTCTCGGGTTGAAGGTGAACATGGTCGCGCACCATCACAGCTTTTTTCCCCAGAAGGCAGCGAAAAAGCCAGCGCGCAAACCCGCCGAATCCACAAGCAGAATTACTTCCCGCGCCAAGCCGTAGAGATCCGGTGGCAGGGAAATCGATTGCCGGTTGAAAAGCCCGGAACGGCGTGCGCGATTTGGGCAGTGATGGGGTCTTTCGCTGCGCTCAAGATGACACTTCGGGACGGCAATTTCAAACAGTTGAGCTCAGACGAGTTCAACCTCCCACAGATCATGCAGGTGTACGACCCCTTGCAATAGACTGTCTTCGGTGACAACCATGAGGGAGGTAATTTTCTTCAGTTCCATCATGTCGAGCGCCTGGGCGGCAAAAGCTGTGGGGGGAATCGTACGCGGATTTGCCGTCATGCATTCTCCGGCGGCGAGGTCGAGTACGTCTTTGCCTCGATGCTCGAGGAGGCGGCGCAAATCTCCGTCACTGACGATGCCGACGAGCACATTGTTTTCGGTGACGGCTGTGACCCCGAGCCCTTTGCGCGACATTTCGTAGATAACCTCAATCATCGGAGTGTCGGGCGTGACCCGGGGAATTGCCTCTCCGGTGTGCATGAGTTGAGAGACGCGAGCGAGGCGCTTGCCAAGTTTGCCGCCAGGGTGCAGGTCAGCAAAATCTTCGGCGCGGAAGCCACGGCGTTCGCTCAGCACGACGGCAAGCGCATCGCCCAAGGCGAGCATGGTAGTGGTGGACGCCGTTGGAGCGAGGCCCAGCGAGCAGGCCTCCTTGTAAATCGAACAGTCCAGCGCGACATCGGCGGCCTGAGCGAGCGATGAAGGCGGATGGCCATTCGGAGGACGAAGGCAGTCTCCTGTAAACGTGATGAGCGGAACGCCAAGGCGCTTGATCGTGGGGAGAAGTTCGAGAATTTCAGTGGTTTCGCCGGAAGCCGAGAGAGCCAGCACAAGGTCGCCGCGCATTACCATGCCGAGGTCTCCGTGGAGAGCTTCGGCGGGATGCAGGTAGAGCGCGGGGGTTCCGGTGGAGGCAAAGGTCGCAGCGAGTTTGCGTCCGATGAGTCCACTCTTACCCATGCCGGTAAAGACGATGCGTCCAGCACAGCAAAGGATGAGATCGAGGGCGCGCGAGACGTCGTCTGCCATGGGACCCGCAATGCGGTCGGCGAGGCGGCGTAAGGCTTCGGCTTCAATGCGAACTACGTTTTCGGCAGTGGTCATGGTGGATAAGGGCACTATTCGACACTTTATATGACGATCTATTCAATGTCATACAACAGAGCCGCTGCTCCGGCTATCGTAACATGTGAGATGAAACGTTTCTTGAGAGCTTTGGCGATTGCAGCGTGCATGGCAGCTTCGGTTTCAGCACAGACGAATGAAGGCGTTACCTTCAGGCGCGGGAATCAGGAGCTCGGATTCTGGGGCGGCTACTCGCCGAGCTCAATGCTCGGGATTGGCGAGGCGCGGGATCGGAAGTTCTTTGAATTGAACGCACAGTACGCGAGGACGCTAGTGGCTGGGCAGCATGTAGCGTTGAAGTGGGTCTTCGAACTGGTGCCGGTGGCGCTGTTGAACGATCCGAATGAATGGTACTTCAATAATAGCCATCAGCAGACCGGCTATCGCGCGGGAGCGACCACCTATGGGGGCGGAGTGACGCCCCTGGGGTTGCAGCTAAACCTGCTGAATGGGCACCGTGTGCAGCCGTTCTTCGACGGGCATGGCGGCATGCTATGCTTCACTCGTCAGGAACCGGTACCGCACTCCACGCAAGCCAACTTTACCTTTAACTTTGGCACAGGGGTGCAGGTGTTCACCGGAAAACGCTCGTCGCTGTTACTCGGGTATAAGTACCACCACATCTCAAATGACAATACTGCCAATCAGAATCCCGGAGTAGATAACAGCGAGTTCTACGCGGGAGTTTTGTGGCAATGGCGGGGGTGGAAACGTTAGGATTGTTATTCGGGAGTCGTAGCTTATGCTCCGCACCTACTTCCATGTCGATATGGACGCCTTTTTCGTTTCGGTGGAGGAGTTGTACGATCCCTCGCTGAAAGGCAAACCCGTGGTTGTGGGCGGACACGCCGATCAGCGCGGGGTGGTCGCAGCCGCTTCCTATGCGGCTCGCAAGTTCGGTGTGCACTCGGCCATGCCACTGCGCGAAGCTGCCCGAATCTGTCCCCAGGCAGTGTTTCTGGAGGGGCATCCTGAGCGATATCGCGAGTCATCGGCGGCAGTGCGGCGCGTTCTCATGCAGTTCACCCCGGTTGTGGAAATGGCTTCCATCGACGAGGCCTATCTTGACATGACAGGTACGGAGCGGCTGCACGGACCGTCGATGAAGTCCGCCGACCTGCTGCACAAAACCATGAAGCACCAGACTCAACTGAACTGCTCGGTGGGAATTTCGACGGCTCGCGTCGTCGCCAAGGTCGCCAGCGATCAGGCCAAACCCAACGGAGTGCTACACGTTCTTCCCGGGTTTGAAGCAAACTTTCTGGCACCCCTCGATGTGCGACGACTGCCCGGAGTTGGCAAGGTCACCGAGGAGCGGTTACGCACGTGCGGAGTGCGCACCATCGGCGATCTGGCGAAGCTTACGGAGTCCGCGCTAGGCAGAAGCATAGGAGAGGGACTTGCCGCGCTGATCGAGAAGGCGCAGGGCCACGACGCCGGTGGATGGTATGACCAGGAGATTGGTTCGAACGATGAGCCTAAGTCGATCAGCCACGAGCACACTTTCGATCGCGACGAGCGTGATTTACCGGCCCTGGAGTCGATGTTGGCGCGCTTGACGGAGATGGTCTGCCGCCGGTTGCGCGAACATCATCTACATGCACGAAAGGTGCAAATCAAGTTGCGCTACTCCGATTTCACTACCTACACGCGCGGTCGCACACTGGAGCGCGCTACCCAACTCGATGCCGAAGTGCTGCAGATTGTGCGTGAGCTTTTCCGCGCGAACTGGGAGAAAGGACGCGCCGTCCGTTTGATTGGAGTGCAGACCAACTCGCTCGAAGCAGGCAGCGAACAGATGCAACTGCTGGCCAGCGTTGAGGAGACCCGCATGAAGCAGGCCATGAGTGCGGTGGATTTATTGCGCGATCGCTTTGGCGAGTCCGCGGTTTCACTGGCGAGCGGAATGAGTGCGCGATTCCGCGAACGCACCCATGAGAATCCGGCGGCGCTTCCCGGCAAGGAGCCAAGGTCAAAGCGCGAGCCGGAGAAATAGCAGCTAGTCCTTCCTGTTGTTTTCAAGCAGAACCTCGCTACTCCATCGGCAGGCTTCGTCGTAAGCATCCCAGATCTTTTCTTCCGGCAGTTCGTGCTTGGCGGCGATGCTGGATATTTCCGGCCACTCGCCATGCTCACAATGGATTGCCACCCTCAAAAGTCTCCCGAGGGCCTGGTTCCCACCCCGAAGAGCATCCTTACACTGGGCCGTCAGAGGGAGTTGCGAGATCACGGCTTCCATTGGACGGTCAAGCAGTGCGTCCATCAAGGACATGATGCCGACAATAAATGCTCCGCTGGAATCTGCTCCGGAAAACGTGGCCAGAGTTTCACAAGTGCGCGCGCGGGTTAAGGCGCTCGAGATCAATTCACTGGGGCGGCCGGTGGCGATGGAGATGGCCACGACGATGGAAACCCACTTTTGGATTTCGCGCTGACCCAATAGCGAGAGCGCGTGCCGGATGGAACGCACCGGGAACAGACCAAATGCCGCGGAGTTCAGATAGCGTAATAGGCGATAGCAGAGAGACGGCTCCTGCAGGACTGCTTTCTCCAGTTCGCTGAACTCGTAGGATTCACGGTTGGCGATGCTCAATATTTGAATGTAGGCGAGCTTCGAGCAGGGGATGTCTTGCATGGAAACCATCTGCGGCTGACAGAAGAAGTATCCCTGGAAGTAGTGGTATCCGAGGCGCATGGCAAATTCAAATTGCGCGCGCGTCTCGACCTTCTCCGCCAAGAGCCTGATGCCGCGTCGGCGCATCTCGGCTGCTATGCCAGCCTGGCGCGCAGCGTCCGTTGCCAGAAAATCCACCTTTACCATGTGCGCGAAGGGCAGTAGCCGCAAAGTGTCGGCCGTGGGAGTGTAGTCATCGAGCGCAATGAGATAACCGGCGCGGCGCAGGCGGTCGCAGGCTGCTATTGTTTCCTCATCGGCAACTACGTCTTCCAGCACTTCGATGACGACCCGGTCGCGGGGCAACAAAGTTATGATGTCGTTGAGCAGGATATTGCGGGTGCAATTGATGAATGCGGGGCGTCCACCGGTAAGCGCAGGGGAGCCGAAAAGCAGCGAAAAATCGATGGTTCTCGAGGTGGCGAGGTCTGGATCAGAGCACTGGAAGAAGTTTTCAGGTCCGGAGCGGAAGAGTAATTCGTAGCCGTGGGTGTTTTGTTCGCGATCGAGAATTGGTTGGCGCGCGACATACCGTGTAAACGATTGTGCGCCGATGCCGATGGGGGCGGGAGGCAAGCTGGGGAAATCGGAATCGGTTCGCGGAGAGGCACTCACATCAGATTTGTACCATATTTTCTGGCGGGAACTGATTCGTTACCAATGGCCGGAAAGCATTCTTGGAACCATACTGATCCCAGTTCCAATTTGGACTGCGCTAAAGACTTGTCGTGCAGGCCGGTTCGTTCTGATGGTTCATGCGGGTGTGCTGATCGGTGACAACGTCAGCAAGAATCTGAGCGAGGTCACGCCGCGGTTGGAAATTGAAAGCAGTCTGGGCCTTAGTGATATCGGGAAGGCGGCGCTGCATGTCCTCAAAACCCGGCGCGTAGGCCTGATCGTAAGGAACATGAACAATGGGGCTGCTTGAGCCAGTTGCCGCCAATACGAAACGAGCAAGCTGGTTGATACTGATTTCGCAAGTGCTGCCGAGGTTATAGACCTGCCCGAGGGTTGCATCACTAAGAGCGATTGCGGCGAGGCCATCTACGATGTCAGCGACATGAGTGAAGCAGCGCGATTGCTCGCCACTGCCATACACGGTGATGGCCTCCCCTAGCAGCGCCTGGCGAACGAATGTTGGCAGGACCATACCGAAACGCCCCGACTGTCGCGGCCCCACGGTGTTAAACAGCCGAACAATGGTGACCGGCAAATTGCACTGCCGATGCCATGCCAGGGCGAGGAATTCATCGATTGCTTTCGAGCAGGCATAGCTCCAGCGGCTGTGGTTCGTCGCTCCGAGCACAAGATCGCCGTCTTCGCGGAATGGCAGTTGAGTGGATTTGCCATAAACCTCTGAAGTAGAAGCCAGCACGATTCGGCGGGAATACCTGGCTGCTGCGCGGAGCACCAACTCGGTGCCAGCGACATTGGTTTCAATGGTCTCGACAGGGGAATCGATGATTCGCTTGACGCCGACGGCTGCGGCGAGGTGGTAAACGATATCGCTCTGCGCGATCAGGGTGCCGAGAATTTCGCGACTAAAAATAGTGTCGTGGTGGAAGGTAAAAGCGGGATGCTGGAGGAGGTGCTGGATGTTGTGGAGCGACCCGGTTGATAGGTCGTCCAGCACCACAACATCGTTCTGCTCACGAAGCAGAAAATCCGCAAGGTGGGAGCCGATAAATCCTGCGCCACCCGTGATGAAAACGCGCATGAATGCTCCCTTTATGAATCATTATGGCACGGGGCTCAGAGCAAGAGCACAGGAGGGGGTAGAATGTCCGCATGATTCTACGAAGCGATGATGTGGATCTTTTCTATGAAGTCAAAGGCGAGGGACCGGATGTTGTGATGTTGCATCCATACCCTTCGGATCACTCTTTCTGGTCACCGATGGCGCAGCATCTGGAATCGCGCTTTCGACTTGTGACGCCGGATCTTCGTGGCCTGGGGCTTTCGGGAGTGGGGGAAGGCATCACCACGATGACGAAACTGGCGGACGATTTGCTGCGGCTCTGTGATGCTCTAAAGATTGGGCGCGCCGCGTTCGTGGGATGTTCTGTCGGAGGATACCTGCTTTTCGAATTCTGGCGACGAAATCGTGAAAGAGTGAAGACCTTGGTGTTGATGGATACCAAGGCTGGCGAAGACAACGATGAAGGCAGGGAGGGGCGGATGAAAACTGCGGAAGAGATTCTGCAGAAAGGACCCGAGTGGGCGTTCGAACAAATGATGCCAAGGATGCTGGCGCCAGTAACGATGAGTTCACGGCTTGATGTGGTGGCGCGCGCAAAGGCAACGATGCGACAGTCCAGCGCAGCAGGCATGGCAGCCATGCAGCGCGGCATGGCAATGCGCCCCGATAGCATCGCTACGCTGGCGCACATCGATGTGCCGACACTAGTGCTCGGTGGCGAGGCCGATGCCGCGACCCCCGTGAGTGAACTGGAGCGTATGGCGCGCGGTATTCTCGG
>Ga0316230_1004152_pt1 | contig 10769 bp, 7 predicted proteins | sample TBH18025metaG_FD_206004 | JGI IMG/M metagenome (GOLD analysis project Ga0316230, IMG submission 206004) | Freshwater microbial communities from Trout Bog Lake, Wisconsin, USA - TBH18025 | ecosystem: Environmental > Aquatic > Freshwater > Lake > Hypolimnion/Profundal zone | place: USA: Wisconsin...
CAGAAGTGCTTCATTTACGACATCATGGAATCGGTAAATAGTGCTGGATTGGTAGGTTGCGCCCGGATTTCCAGCTGGGTGGACGGGCTGGTTGTTGATGACCATGGTCAAGTCATTGTTCCCGGACGCTTCAATGATCATCCCCCGTTCCGGGTCAAACCAAGCCACGCCCGAAATGGTGCCCACGAAGCTGGAAACTGATATTCCTGCCGGATCGGAGTTTGCATAGGGTTGGGTTGTGACGGTGGATTGAAACTCCAAGCGGGCGCAGTTGCGTTTCCCGTGCTGTTCCCAGTTTCGAAAAGTTACCGTGAAATCCAGATTCACCGTGCCGAGCGGGTTCAAGGAAATCGCCTTCTGGAACGGCCAGGTATCACCCGGTTGCACCGGCTTGATCGGCAGGTAATCGTGCAGCCCGTTCATCATCTGCTTGAGATTATCCTCGCCAAACTGGAGCTTGGAGAAAGCAGTTGCTGGCGCGTCCGCCAGCCGTTGCTTCAGTTCATCCATCCCCTCCATTCGCTCGACCTCGTTGCGGGCGTTCAGAAAAAATCGGATTTTGGAGCCGACAACTTTGCCATATAAACTGGCCAGCGAATTTGTGTCCGGCGCCGATGCTTTTCGGGTCGAGTCGTAATCCAGCTTCGTCCTGCCCCCGAGGTCAGTGCGATCACGGATGCTGAGGAACTCCAGTTCCACTTCATGTCCTGCCTCTGGGCTTGCCTGTAGTACCGTAAGCGCATATTTCTTTTCCCGGGTTGCAGCCTCCTTCAGGACATCGGGCGGGGCGGGAGCGGGCAAGTTGGGAGTCGTGTACTCGCCGGTTCTCTTCGTTTCAATGTCCAACACAATGCGTTGGCCCACGGGCGGCCATTTCAATTTCAACTCCACCGGTTCGATTTTCTGAAACACGACGATCTGCGCCGCCCGGTCTTCATGAAACCAGATCAGGATGCCTTTGGCGTTCCAGAGCAATTTCTTCGCGCTCCCGTGATCCTCCTGCGAACTGGGTTCGCTGTAGGCGGCCAGGGCGTCTTTGAGGGGAGAGCCAATCCCAATATTCGCGGCGGTAAGCCCCGCAAAGCCTTCGTCGAACCGCAGCTCGGAGGCGCCCCCGGAATCATCAACGAGACAATTCACGTGGGCCTGCTTCCATTTCATCCAATGATGATCTGAATCGCTGTCGGGCTGGCCTAAAGCGGCCATAAGTTCTTCGCGCGTGGCTCCGACGTTGAAACCTCCCCATCCCTTGCCTTCGACAATGACCCGGCCCTCGGCGGGTCCTGCTGGCGATGGCGGCGGCGTGGCCGCGCCCTTGGAATCCGCTTTGGCGGCAAACACGACAACCAGATATTTTGCCTGCTGGTCGCGTCCAAAAGGAATGAAGAAAGCGCGCGTTTTTCCGCTGGACGGCGCTGGTCCGTCGTAGGAAATCTCCGCGGTGACAGGGTGCCGTGCATTGCCGCCAATAATGTGGCTCACTTGGTAGCGTATCCGGAATCTGAGCGAGCGCATGTCGCGGCCCATTCCACAGAAACCTTGTCCTTTGCCGCTGGCCTGCCCGGTGTGGTAGTTCCAGGAGTCCGGGCTCCACTGGTAGATGTTTTCTCCTTTCCTGGTATTATTCACCAGCGAACCCGAGTCGGCAGCGGCAGCTTGCTGCAAAACGACCAGAATGGCGTCGTCAATTTCCGCCATTTGAGCCACCGCAGTGTAGGTTGGCGTTAAGGTATAAGTTCCGGCGGTGGCCAGTGCATTGCCCGGCTCGCGCACGCTAAACGGCACCTGCTGATCCACTTGGGCCGCGTCGGCTTCAAATACCTGGTAATTCAGCTCGGCTCCTCCTTCCACACCCCAGCCGTAACGGGCCTTGCGGCTGTTTTCATCCAACATGATGTATGCCGGATACAAAATAACCACGGCCATACCAAGCCCGACGGCCAGCCAGCGCAGGTTGCGCTGCGGGGGCGCGTTTGATCTGGGTGGGCCGTCGCCAGCCTGCTCGCTGATCGTCCGCCAAACCGGCTTGATAATCAGATAATCCACCCACCCGGTCGCTAACCCCAGCAGCACCGTGAAAAACGCAAAATCCCACAAATTGTGAAACATCGAGCCGCCCAGCCCCCGGCTGGCCGCCAAAGCTTTCACCGCGACGACCCACACGACCAGCATAAAAAAATCCAATGTTAGCATGGGCAGGAACAGTCCTGCGAAAGCCGCCCACCTCTGGCCGCGGAGCCGGCCCGCTGAGTGGCGAATCTGGATCACAGCGATCCACCCGAGGACCGTGCCGGCAAGACCAGCCACCAAGCCAGCGGGCAACACCGCGCCCCGAAACAGGATCTGGGGGAGGGTGTGGCCGAAGCTCGGATCTCGGGAGCCGGGCCTATCTAACAGCCACATTATCACTACAACCAGAAAGCACCCGATTCCCGCCGCCCCGGCGATGGCCGCGCGCGACCAGCGGGGCGCCGACAATGCGGTCGTCTCGCGCGGCCCGTTCTTTGGCCCGGCTCCTGGCACGGAACTCCCGGCACCAGTGGCCTTCAAGGTCTCAGCCACCACCGTTTCGATTACCGTCTTGAGTTCGCTGGCGGTCTGGTAACGGCGTTCCGGTTCCTGCTCCAACGCGCGCAGCACCACTTCATCCAGCCGTACGTCAATGTGAACTTTCGCCGAGGGTAATTCGATGCGTTTGCCCGGCAGTTCGCCGGTGAGCAATTCGTAAAAAACCACCCCCAATGAATAAATGTCGGCGCGGCTGTCCACCCGCCGCGGATCGGTCTTTTGTTCGGGGGCGCTGTACGCCGGTGTTCCCACAGTGGTCTGCGTGGCGGATTCCGGTGCGGCGGATTCACCAACCTGACCACTGACGCTGACCGTGCCGAGCATTTTGGCGATGCCGAAGTCAGCCACCTTCACCCGGCCGGCTTTATCGAGCAGGAGATTCTCCGGCTTGATGTCGCGATGGACAATGCCCCGCTCGTGGGCAAATTGCAGCGCGTCGCACAGCGGCGGCACGATGGCCAAGGCTTCTTCCGGGGTGAACTTGCGCAGGCGCAAAAGCTGGCGCAAATTCACGCCGTCCACAAACTCCATGAGCAGGTAATAAAACCCGCCCGCCTGGCCAAAATCATGAATGGTGACGATATTCGGATGGTTCAGTGCGGCCAGCGCCTGCGCCTCGCGCGTGAAACGTTCGGCAAACTGCGGGTCGCGCACGCGCTCCGGCGCCAGCAGTTTCAGCGCGACGATCCGGTTCAAGGATTTTTGCCGCGCTTTGTAAACCACCCCCATGCCGCCACGACCGAGACATTCGAGGATTTCCAGTTGTGGAAAATGCGGCGCAAGCTGTTCCGGCGGCAGCGGCGGCTGCGCGGACAGTTCCGGGTCAACTTGCGTTGGCACCATGGCCTCGGCTAGGAGGCAGCGCGGACACAGGCCGGCCGTGGCAGACGCCGGCAACGCCGCGCCGCACTTGGGGCAGGAGTTTGAAAAGGCTGATAGTTCGCTCATACCTGTGTCCTGACGCCATGGGCCGGTTTGGTTACCAAACTTTCGTTCAATTTCCCAAGGCGGCGAACAAGGCGCGCATCTCCGCCTCGACCAAAGCGGGGTCATCGAGTGTGCCGGCCACTTCCGACTTCAGCAACTGGCGAAAGCGCTGTTTCAACCGGTGCACCGCCACCTTCAGCGCATTCGCGTTCAGGCCGAGATTGGCCGCCAGCATCGTCTGGTCCCCCCGGACGCTATCGCCGGTGAGCCACGGCTTGACTTGCTCGAAAAATTCCGCGCGACCTTCTGCCACGCATTCACTCCGCAGGGCTTCCAGCGCATGCGCCACCACCGTGAGCGCCCATTGCCGGTCGAAAGCTGCGTCGGGCGATAACACACTCGCATCCGGCACCGAACCGGCTTCGGTATCATTGAGCGAAATGGCTTCCATTCCGCCGCCGCGTTTAAGCCGCCGGCGCGCCTCCCGGTGATGCGAGAGAAAGTGCTTCACCGCCCCGAGCAAATAGGAGCGGAACCGTCCGCGCTCCGGCTCGGCCCGCGCGATGGCGCCGCCCGCCAGCAGGTGGACGAAGAAGTCATGTGCGAGTTCGCGCGCGGCCTCGGCATCCCGCGACTCGTGGCGAAGAAATGCGGCCACCGGTTCGTAGTAGGCGGTGCAAAGTTCGGCCAGGGCGCGGCGCCCCTCCGCCGAATCGGCTTTCGCCTGGCTGACTCGGGTCCAGCGCGTCGTTCGAAAAACCTCGCCCGGCAATTCCGGTCGGGGCAGATACGGCGTCGGTGGTGTCGGTTCAGCGGTCATCAGAATCTGGACAAATCATGCCACAGATGCCTGACGTGTTGAAAGCGAATGGTTACCGTATTTTGGAATCAGTGCCCGATCACCCGCGACAGCAGGTGATCGGAAAGATGCCAATACCACGCCACCAATGAAGGAATCGCCCGGTCAGGTCCGTCTCCTCACGGCGGCGGCGGCTTTGTCAACCGCCCTGCCCAAAGGTTCAAAAGATTATGCTCAGCACACATAATGTTTGACACGCATAATGTTTGGCGCGAGGATTTCCGGCATGGAACTGCGTTTTACCAATCGCACGGACGAACTGAGGGAATTGGCGACCATGTCCCAAGCCGGCGGATTACTGGTGGTGAACGGAACCCGGGCGCAGTAAAAAGCAGGGCAGCGCTTCCCACCTGCCCCACCAGGAGCGCGTCCGTCCCCGGGAGAGCTGCATTTTTAGAAACCTTGACAGAAATGCGAATGTGCGTTTTCATATAAGTGTGCTCGCAAAAAGATTGCAAAAATGGCGCGTGCTCGACCTCATGCACAGGCGGTCCGTAGATGCGTCCAGATGTCGCACCACAAGATTATGGAGAAAACGAAAAACATATATCCGAACCTTCCACCAAAGTGGATTGCCTCGACTTTAAGCCCTGACGACATTCGCCAACAGCCGGTTTGGTTTACACTCAAAGATGGACAGAAGAAGCGTGAGTGCTTTGAAATCGAGGATGTAAATGACAGAGGTGAAATGCTGGTCCGGATTGATTACGGCTGGAATCCAACTCCGGGGACAGTCTCATTTGCGTCCTATCGCGTCACACAGCAAGATTTGGATTCATGGACCGCGAATAGGGAAGTCGTATTGGAAGTTTGAAGCGCGAACCATGGCATTCACCTTTCAAGGAGTTGGCACCAAGTTCTACGGCCAAAGAGATTTTCGGTCTGATGGTTCGTTTGTTACCACAGAGTGGTTTGTGCTGCTTTACATTCCCATCATTCCATTGCGCAGTTTTAGAGTTTTGTATCGAGGTGCAGAAGATACCGCATTTGTGTTTCCGGTTTATTACCAAAAGGAGCACTATTCTATTTGTGAACGTTTTTTTCCAAGTTGGAAGCAAGTGCTTTACACATACAGTTTTATGATTTTCATCCTGTTTTGGACTTTATTGCTGATTAATTGGTATACTCAGTTTTTCCAAAAGATTGGGGAAATTGTTGCGACGCTTTTAATTGTCCCTTCTTTTGGTTTGGGGGCGGTCGTTCCATACATTTTGAGATATTATGCTTGGCGAAAGTTACGCGCCTAACGAGCCGCTGCATCCAACCGCCGTTGGTGCTGTCCGTCCCGCTGTCGCGGTTCGCGTCTCAAGTCGGCGGTGGTTTCTTCGTTAGCACCTGCCCCCGCAATTCGTTGCCCATCGGCGTCAACGCCACCCCAGCTGATCGCTGCTGCCATTGACAAAAGCGGAGCGGAACAGCCGCACCGCAAAATCCTCGACCTTCGTTAAAAGGACTTGTCTATAAACGCAAGCGGCAGGCTCTCCTGGAGACCTGCCGCTTTGGTTCTATTTTCTCTTCTTCAGAAAGCGCCGAATACTCGGCAAGGCCGACTGAAGAAGCAGGCCGATGACGAGCAAATGCTCTGTGGCGACCTGAATCTGGACCGATTCAATTCTAATGGTCATAAACATTCCAATTTCTTGGTTAATGTTTCCCTCGACACCAATTTCGTCGAGGTTGCTCTTGCGGCAGGTGAGCTATTTGACCCGATGCGCTGCGCGAGGTCGCTTATCGCGCTAAAGACTGACCACCGTCCGCCGATAGCCAGAATTCCGGTGACGAGTCGGAGTAGCGTCTTTCCGATGACGAGTTCGGATATCGTCGGCAATAATCTCGCACGTTGGAGAAAGACTGTCAAATTTTCCGAAAACATGATTTGTGACCATCGCCGGACGAAGGGAGTCGGGGATGCTTGCCCGTATCCCTCACGAAGGCGTACGCTCCCGCTACGGCGACACAAGCTGAAGGTGCGGCCATGAACCGCGCAAAACCACTCTTGCTTATCAGGACCGGGCGACTCCAACGCGCGGGCTGAAAGCCCACAACATGAAAGCCCAGGGCAAAGCGAATCGGCGAGCGACGCCCTGGGTTAATCGCCCGTCAAAGTTCCAAGCCCTGACAGGGCGTGACAAAATGCACAATGTGCCATCGGATAACCTCTATTTGCGATCAAGGCATGGCCGTGAAATGAAACAGCGCGGAAACTATTTGTTGGCCATAAAAAATCCAAATGACGGCCGCCATCGCAATATATGGGCCATATGGCATTCGCGACGACCATTCGCTGCGACGGATTGCGATGAGCGTTACGCCAACGGCAGAACCAATCATCGAACTTGCCATCAACGAAAACAGCACACCTTTCCAGCCAGCGAAAGCACCAATGGCTGCCATGAATTTCACATCGCCTAAGCCCATCGCCTCACGCGGCAGAACCATCCGGTCGGTTTCGATTTCCATTCGAGTCACGGCTTCGGGATTAAACTTGGCGTCCCCTATTTTGAGTTCCAATGGTGTCAGACGCACTGACACATCGCGCCATGATCCGAATTGTGTCTTAATTTCCCCTGCGAGAAAACTGATGGCGTCCGTCTGCCGACAAAAAATCTCTTCAAAAAGCAGGTGGGGTCCATACAGCCAAGCATCCGTCGAGGTAAAAACCAACCAATCTCCGGAATGGACTTTGTTTTTTTGCGTTTTGATAAATGATTCCCCTAGCGAGTGAAACCAGCCAGACAACGCACGGAGAAAGTTCCATTGTGCGCCGGTGATTCTAGCGGTTTCCCGAGAAGACAATTCGCGTTCAAATGCCACTTCAAGCTGGACCACCTCCGCACGAATTAAGGCTTCGGAGCCAGAGGGTGAATTAAGAATGACCTGGTTCTCGGAAACGGCCACTTTAATATCCGTGTAGCAGCGGTCTATTAGCTCAACCTTGCTCGCATGAAAGGCAAACCAGCCACCACGCCGATAAAATCGCTCCAAGCTCAAACGCTTGGGCGGAAAAACGACGGCCGATTCGGTGAAAATGACGCGCGACTTTGGATCCAGATCCACGGCATATTTTCCAAAAAGCAGTTTCCCGAAGGTCAACACCCCGTAAACGATGCCCGCCCCAACCACAATGCCAAGGGTGCTTTGCATCAACCCCTGGCCGTTGGACGGAACGTGGTGCAGGGCGGGCAGGAAAAAGGAAATCACGAACCCCGCCACCGTGCCGCCCAGCGTGATTTCATCGGGAATGATGAAATGCTCGAAGTCTATGAACGTGGCCACGATAAGGCCGGCGAGGAAGAGACAATAGACCAGAGCCAGCGCGGGCGACTTCGCCCCAAACGCCAGCCAGCAGCTCAAGAACGCCAGGCCCGTCAGCAGTTCCACGATAAAATAACGCGGGGAAATCGGCGCGCCGCAATTTTTGCAGCGGCCCCGCAGCAGCAGCCAGGTCACCAGCGGAATATTCAGGTAAAACGGGATGGCATATTTGCAATGCGGACAATGTGAGGGCGGCGTCACTACACTCAAATCCAGCGGCATCCGGTAAATGCACACATTCAGAAAACTGCCCACGATGCAGCCAAACGCGAACACGACCAGCGACCAGAAATGGAAGGGCACCTCCGCCCAGTTGTGCGGGTTGAAGACGTTGTCGAACAGCAGGCTCATATTTTTACAGGGCCATAAACATTTTCTTCGAGCGCTCGGCGCATGACTTCCAACGGCGCGGCCCGGCCCGTCCAGATTTCAAACGCCTTCGCTCCCTGGTGCAGCAACATGCCCAAACCATTGGCGGTTTGGCAGCCCGCAGCCCGGGCGGCCCGGAGCAACGGCGTTTCCGCCGGGCGATAGATCATGTCATAAACCGCCCGCGCCTGCTTCAGCGTGAACCGGCTTTCGTCCAGCGGCGAGCCATCGCCGGGTTGCAACCCCAGCGAAGTGGCGTTCAACAACAAATCCACGCCGCCTTGGGGATAACCGGTGGACACTTTCACGGACGGAAACTGGCTTTGGATTTCACCCGCGAGTGCTTCGGCCTTGCTGGGCGTGCGATTCACCAGAAAAAGCCCGGCCACGTCTTCTGAGGCCAGCTTCAAGGCCGCCGTGCGCCCAGCCCCTCCGGCTCCCAGCAGCAGCACCGTCGCACCGCGCAATTCCAACCGCAAATCCTCGCGCAAAGCGGCCACGATGGCATCCGCATCCGTGTTGAAGCCAGTAACGCCGCGTGGGGTGAAATGAATGGTGTTCACCGCGCCCCATTTCTGTGCCGAGGGCTCCAGCGTCTCCACCAAGTCCACCGCCAGCAATTTGTGCGGCACGGTGAGATTGAGGCCAGCAAACCCCATCACCTGGGCGCCGGCAATGGCGGCGCGGAGATCTTTCGGATCCACCTCGCAAGCGAGATAACGCCAGTCGAGGCCCAGCGCGGCAAAGGCGGCGTTGTGCATGGCCGGCGACGCGGAATGTTTGATGGGCGAGCCAAACACCGCGCACAGGCGCGTCGCGGGGTTGATGGCGGGCTGAACCGAATGTGTCACGCGGACTTTATACGCGGCAATCGCTTGATTTCAAAGCGCAAAGTCCGGCTTTCCGAAATCCCGTTTGCTTTCGGGACGCGGCCCGCCTAACCTGCGCGGCACATGAAAGGTGACGGCGACCGCACAATCTACCACTCGCTTGCATTCTGGCTGGGCACCGCGGCCATTGTGACGGGCGTCAGCTTTCATCTGCCGGATTTCGTCAACGCACGGGATATGCACTATCAGTTGGCCGGCATGCCCATGTCAAAATTGATGTACTTAGGCATGGGATTGATTTTGGCCGGACTGGCCGCGACAACTTACGGTCTTTTCCCCGTGCAAAACCAGAAGGCACCCGACGCCAGCGCCGGGTTTCAACTGCACGCCTTGGACAACGCCCGGCTGGGCTGGGCGCATTGGCAACTGGTCATCGTGCTGGGCATTGCCCTGGTGGTGGACGTGATGAAGCCGGCCACGCTAGGATTCGTGGTGCCCGGCATGCGGCAGGAATACGTCATCACCAAGGCCACCGCATCCCTGCTGGCACTATTCGCCATGATCGGCACGACGGCTGGTTCCATCTTGTGGGGGGTACTGGCGGATCGCTTGGGGCGGCGCGGCTCGATACTTCTGGCGGCGCTCATGTTCGTCAGCACCGGAATCTGCGGCACCATGCCGTCGTTCAAATGGAATCTTTGCATGTGTTTTTTGATGGGTTTGTCCGCGGGCGGCCTGTTGCCCATCGTATTCGCGTTGCTGGCCGAAATGATTCCGGCGCGCCATCGCGGCTGGATCTCCGTGCTGGTGGGCGGACTCGGCACCGCCGGCGGTTATCTCGCTGCCAGCAGCGCTGCGGCGTCCTTGGAACCCTTGCTGAGCTGGCGCATTCTATGGCTGCTCAACGTGCCCACCGGCCTGCTGGTGATCCTGTTGAGCCGGTTCATTCCCGAATCGCCGCGCTTCCTGCTGCACGCGGGAAAAATTGGCGAAGCCCGACGCACGCTCGCAAAATTTGGCATCGAACTGGTCCCCGTCCCGCCTGGCTCCGCGCGGGAAACCCCCAGCCAGGCCACGGATTTCAATGAATTATTCCGCCGGCCCTACGTGGTGCTCACCTGCACGGTTTGTCTCTTCGGCTTGGCGTGGGGCCTTGTTAACTGGGGGTTTCTGACCTGGCTGCCCACCATGTTGCGCGATTACCTGCATTTGCAGGGACAATTCGCCAACCGGCTGCTGGCCCGCTCCGCGCTCTTTGCCGTGCCTGGCTGCGCGCTGGTCGCTTGGCTGTATGGCTTTTGGAGCAGCAAGAAAACCATGGTGCTATTTGCCGTTCTCACCGCCGCGGTGCTGAGTGCCTTTGCCACCTTCCAGCCCGGCGGCAGCCCGGCGCTGCTGAGCCTGCTCATCGTGCTGTTGCTGGTGGGCTTGAGCGGGATGATTGCCATGCTTTCGCCTTACAGTGCGGAATTGTATCCCACCCAACTTCGCGCCACCGGCGCTGGCGTGACGGCCAGCAGCAGCAAGGTGGGCGGGGTCGTGGGCCCCTCGGCGGTGGCCTGCATTTTGAGCGCATTCCCGGGCTTGGCCATTCCCGCCTTATCCCTGGCCCTGCCTCTGCTGGTGGCCGCCGCCGCGCTCTGGCGGAATGGCCGCGAAACCTCTGGCAAACGCCTGGAAGAAATCCAACGAACCCGGTAGCACACGGTGGCTCTGCCACCGAATTTCCAAATCCGAATTCCGAATTCTCTTTGCAATGTCCAAACAAAAGACGCTGCCGCTCCGTCCGTCCATTTGAAAATCATTTACGCTTTGCCAAGCGGCTCGGTTGTTCCATAATGAGCCGTCGTTCGGCCATCAGGGTGGGCGCTTGGCGCAGCGGTAGCGCAGCTCCTTTACAC
>Ga0316230_1004160_pt1 | contig 10747 bp, 10 predicted proteins | sample TBH18025metaG_FD_206004 | JGI IMG/M metagenome (GOLD analysis project Ga0316230, IMG submission 206004) | Freshwater microbial communities from Trout Bog Lake, Wisconsin, USA - TBH18025 | ecosystem: Environmental > Aquatic > Freshwater > Lake > Hypolimnion/Profundal zone | place: USA: Wisconsin...
GGCGAAGTCCTCCGCGGCCAGGCCGTCGATCTGGTGGCCGCCATAGGTGATGAAGTTGAAGACGAAGCCCATCTTGCCAAGTTCCTCCGGGAAATGGCGCATCTCGTCCTCGCTCATCCCGGTCGAATCCCAGCTGAACGACGGCGACAGGTTGTAGGCGAGCATCTGGTCGGGGTAGACCGCATGGACCGCTTCGGCGAACTGCCGGGCATCCGCGAGGTCCGCCGTCTTGGTCTCCATCCAGAGCAGGTCCGCATAGGGGGCCGCCGCCAGGGATTTGGCGATGGCGTACGGGATGCCGCCCCGGACCTGGTAGTAGCCCTCGGCGGTCCGGGCCAGCTCGCAGTCCCAGAATACTTCGAGACCCAGTTCGGCGGCCTTCGCCTGGGCCGTCCAGAGCGAAGCCGTGTCGGCGAAGGCGTTCCACTGCGCCAGGGTGACCGGGAAGGTCTCCCCCTCCGAGATCCTGAACGCGAGCAGTTCGGCCACGGTCTCCCCGAAGGTTTCCAGGCCCGCGTCGGACACCCAGGCGTCGATGAAGCGGGATTCCACCTGGTCGAACATGGCGTCGAGGTGCACGAAGTCGCCCCGGAGCCAGGCGGCGGCTTTCTCGGCGATCACCGCGCCGAAGCCCGTCTGGTCGAGCCAGGCATCCGCGGCCGCGTACTGGGCGGCGGGGACCTCGTAGAGCAGATGGCCGTTGAGTTCGGTGATGCCCAGGGAATGGAAGCGGCGATGCAGGGCGAGGATGCAGGTCTTGTAGGGGGGGATATCCGGATCGGTCACGCCGAGGATGAACGGCTGGTCCCGCTCGTCGCCCCGGCCTTCCAGCAGGTTGGCGGCTTCGGCGTCGGTGCGGGCGACGATGAGGCCCGGAACCCGCATGACATCAAGCTGGAAGCGGGCCGCATTGAGCCGCTTGATCTGCTCGTCGGACGGCACCAGCACCTTGCCGCCCTGATGGCCGCACTTCTTGGTGCCCGGCCGCTGATCCTCGATGTGGTAGCCGGGGATGCCGGCCTCCACGAAACGCCTGATGAGGTTGCGCACATGGGGGTCGCCGCCGTGCCCGGTATCCGCGTCAGCGATGATGAAGGGACGATAGTCCACCTCGGGAGTCGCGGCCCGCTGGGTGGCGTGCATCCGGGACCGCAGGAAGCGCTGGTTGCGGTCCGCGGTCAGCAGGGCCCGGACCAGCCCGGCGGCCTCGTCGGGCACCTGGGAGAGCGGGTAGCTGGCCAGATCGGGCCCCGGATCCTCGGTCACCGAGCCCTTCGCCGAGGTGGCCCAGCCGCCCAGGTAGATCCCATCGATCCCCATCCGCTTCATGGCCACGGCCTGCCCCGGAGTGTACGGCCCGAAGGTGGTGATGGACTTTCCGGTGGCGAACAGGCCCCGGAGCCGGGCATGGAAGGCCTCCGCCGCCTCCCGGGCCACGGTGTAGTCCTGGGCGATGACGCCGCGCTGCTCGACCACCTGCCGAGCGCTGTAAAGCCTGCGGATCCCCTTGAACCTGGGGAGGTTGAAGTAATCCTGGGTCGCCTGGAGATCCTGTTCGAAGGGGTCCATGGTTAGCTCCTGCCGAGTGTTGGGCTGCTGTAAGTCAGACGCGCAGATCCTAACCTGGATCCAGGAAAATTAACAGAAATGGAACATTGCCACGCTTTTTTTCCTGAACCTGGCCGTGACCACGCCAGGGGTTTGCCGTTAGGCGGCTGGCCAGGGCTGAAGGCATCCGGGCCCGGTGGGAGGGGGGTTCCGCGTGGCGGCTGAAGAGGTCCGCAAACCGACGAAGAGGTCCCAGTTCGGCTTGCCGAAGGTGAATTCCGCCTCCCGCGAACTCGTTCCACCCCGTTATTGCTGCCGTCACATCTGAACCGTTTCATGGTCGCATGGCACCCTTCGTATCACCGCGGATTCCCTCCCGGCTCCACCTCTACACCCAGAACGTCTTCGGGCTTCCCTTCACCCGCCGGGAACGGCGTTTCCGGGCGCTCTCCGACCAGATCCGGGAGCTGGCTCCCGACGTGGCCTTCCTGCAGGAAGTGCTGTTCGCCGGGGATGAGAAGTGCTTCCGGATCGAAGGCTATCACGCCGCTTTCGTGCCGAAGGGCCTGTTCAATCGTGGCGGTCTCCTCATCCTGTGCCGGACTCCTCTGACCCGGGTACGGTTCCACCCATTCCGCGCCCAGGGGGCATGGCACAATCTCCAGCTTTCGGACCGTCTGCTGGGCAAGGGCTGGCTCGAGGCCGAGGCCTCCGCCTGGGGCATCACCCTCGTCAACACGCACCTTGTCTCCACCTACCAGGAATCCCGCCGTTTCGTGCACGACTTGGAACAGCGATCCCAACTGGAGCAGATGCTCTGCGGGGTGCGGGACCTGGGGCCGTCGGTCCTGGCCGGCGATTTCAACTTCGCCGAGAACACGCCTTTCCACGGCATGGCCGAAGCGCTCGTGGAGGACGTCGCCAGGGGGCTCCATCCGACGGGCCTGGGCCATCTGCAACCCAAGCTCGACCACATTTTCGTGCGCGGCCTCGGCCGCCAGGAAGCGCTGGCCAAATGGATAATACCCGGCACTTTGGCCGGGACACGGGGCACCGTTCCCCTCTCGGATCATGCCGGCGTATCGGTGGAATTGAATCTGGGTTGGCAGGATCTGCCGCGCTCGGCCTAGCGGAAATGTCACCCGCCGGTCGCACCCAGCGCATGTGCGCGGCACAGCATGTTCGGATGGATCTCGCCCTGCAAAAGACCCTGTTCAGCCTGTCCAGTTCCCTCACCGGACGTTTCCCCAGGGCCGGCGCGCGCCTGCTCGACGCAGCCATCGCGCCTCTCCTGGCCCATCCATGGCTCGAAGCCGGTTTCCGGCACCGCAATCGGGCCGTGCTGGACCGGGTCGGCGAACCGGGCAAGGTTCTGGTGCTGGCCGATGTCCACCTGGGCGACGCGGTGATGCTGCAGGGCCTGGTGCTCGCGATCGGGGACTTCTTGCCGGCGGCCGAGATCCATTATGTGGTTTCGCGCCATTCGCAGCCTTTCCTGGAAGGACACCCCGACGTGTCCCGACTGTTGCCCATCTATACGGGAACGCCGCTGCCGTCCGATGGGGACGTAGCCGCCGTGCGCGAACTGATCGCACAAGGCGGCTACGACCTGGTGGTGAATGCTTGCCCCTCCTTCGTGCCGGGCCGTCCCTTTCCGGAACGGCTAGCTGTCCTGGATTTCGTGACCCATGCGCCACGCCTGGTCCGGAACGAATACCGACCAACCGAACCGAACCACTTCCTGTTTCAAAGTCATCGTTTCCTGGCGGATCTGTTCAAGGAACGCTGGTCTGCCCAGCGGCCCGTGGCGGTTCGGGGTGCCCGCATCTTCATGGAGGATGAGGCGGTGGATGCGGCCGACGGGTTCCTGGACACGGCGCGAGCCTGCCGGGTGCTGCTCAATCCGGATGGCGCCTCGCCCTACACGAGGCCACCCGAGGCCTTTCTCAGGGCCTTGCTGGGACGGATGGTCGCCGGCGGGGCCCTGGTCCTGGTCGGGGAGGGCCATACCGATGCCGGGGTGGGAATCCGCCTTCAGGATGCGCTGCCTCCGACCCTGCGCGCCAGGACCCTGTCGGTTCCGGCCGCACTGCCCGCCCCCGCCTACGCCGCCCTGCTGGACCGGGTGGACGTCTTCGTGTCGGCGGACACGGGGCCCCTGCACTGGGGCGCGGCGCGCAAGATCTCGCGCTCTGGAAAGCGCTTTTTCGGGAACCACACCACCGTCTATTCCCTGTTCGGCGCCACCCCGGCCCGCATGTCAGGCTATGACTCCACGGAGCCGGGGTTCCTTCCCGCATGGCAGGATGCGCCGTCGGCGGCATACCTTTCGCATGCGCCATGCCAGAACATCACCTGCCTCAACAAGCTTCACAAGACCTGCCGGATCCCCCGATGCTTCGAGGGCTGCTCGCCCCTCTCGGTCGCGGACGCCGTGCTGGCCCGCCTCGCGGACATCGAGTCCACCGGCAACTCCCGTCCAAGGCGTATCGCGTGAGTCTCCAGGCACTGGCCGTCTGTTCAAGGCCAGATCAAATTTTTGTTGCAATTTTTGCAAATAAAAATTGCAAAACAGGATTGAATGAGTTGCAATACTTCCGACGTCGCTGATTACCGCGATGCGCGGAGGGAACCATGGTGAAGGCAGCAAAGAACGCCAAACCGAAATCCACCAAGCTCCACGTGGAGATTCCCCGGGCCAACTGGGAGAGGATCGAGGCCTACCTCAAGGCCTACAACGAGGACGAGGGCCGTACGACGCCCAAGATCAAGCTGGCCCATGTGGTCAATTCGGCCCTGGTGCAGTACCTGACTGGGAGGGTGATCTGATGGCGACCAAGCACAAGGCGGGAAGCAAGAAGAAGCCGCAGGCCAAGCGCGTGGTCACCGAGATCGCGCCGGCGGTGCGGGTGATGCTGGATGCCTACATGAAGGGCTACAACGAAGGACCGGAGCGGGTTTCCTCTCCCTTGAAATACACGGATGTCATCAATCAGGCGCTCGATGCGTTCCTTCCCTGCAAACCCCAACCAACCGAGGAGGCCGAGCATGGCGAAAGCAAAGAAGGCGGAGAAGGCGAATAAGGTCAAAACCGAACTGGCCGAGCCGGCGGGCAAGCCAGAGAAGCTGAAGAAGGAACCCAAGCGGCACGAACCGGAGGCAGTGAAGGTGAAGGCGGTGAAGGCGAAGAAACAGCCGGGACAGGTCGCAGGCTCCCACGGCATCACGGCGGTGGACCTGGTGACGGTATTCCCCGACGAACCCGCGTCCTGCTCCTACGAGACCGCCACGGGGCGCCTCACCTTGCGGATTCCCCAGGCGCTGGACGGGCCGGAGGGGCCGGCGGGACCGCAGGGCCCGGAAGGCACCCACGGCAAGGCAGGGAAGGGGCTGGACTATTCCAGGGCCCCGGGCGGCAAGGAGGAGTTCTTCCTGCTCGTCGATGAGGCCGGCCGCCTGGCCTACTCGGCCAGGGGCATCGTCTCCCTGGTCAACCTCTCCCCGGCCGATTAGCGTGGGAGATCTTGAGGTCGCATTCTGCGACTTCAAGCCGGCTTGGCCTTGTCCCGCAGGATGCCGAAGAGCCGCCCGAGGAGGGCCGGAACATGGGCGGGGCCACGCCTTCCGGCCTCCTCCGCCACTTCCAGGGCCATGCCGGGCTTGGAGGAGGCCCGCAGGGCCTGGTGGATCACCGCGGAAGCGTCCGCCCCCGGCTCCACCGGGCCCGCGGCCCTGCGGAAGACTTCCTCGAAGCCTTCCCGCCACAGGAAATGCTCCAGGTCGGGGTCCGGCAGGGCCGTGATCTGCCTGGCTTCCCGCCTCCGCTGGAGCAGCTTGCGGGTCGCGGCCACATAGTGCCGGCCGGCCTCGTCCCCGTCGGCGACCAGATGCCAGGGAATGCCGAAACGGTCCGCGAAGGCCAGCAGGGGGGCGAGGCCCGCCTGGGCGAAGGGCACGCAGTGGATGCCCTCCAATGGGAAGTTGAGGCCCCAGACCCGCGCCAGTTCCGGAAGCAGCCAGGATTCGGTCTCGCCTTCCACCAGGAGCCAGACCCTGGCGAAAAGCCCGTCGGCGTTGTGGGTGCGCACGTGGAAGGCCACGCGGCGCACCTCCGTGGGGCTGAGGGCGGGGGCGTCCGGGTCCGGAAAGACCTCGGTGTCGGTGTTGCGTCGAACGAGGCGGCGCAGCACCCGCAAGGGAAAGCCGGCCATGAGCGCCCCGCTCGCGCTGGTGATCAGCTTCTGCACGGAGAACTGGGAGACCAGGTTCATGGCGGTGGCCAGCTGGATGGGGTGCAGGTGCGTCTCCGGATCCTCCAGCACCAGGATGGGCTGGGCCCCCCTGCCCAGGGCGGCCCCGGCCTCCGCCTGCAGCAGCGCTCCCACCAGGGTCAGGAGGACCACTTGGCGCATTCCGGCCCCGGCGTGCTGGGCCAGGTCCGCCAGGGCGTTGCCGCCCTGGAAGCCCAGGGGGGCTTCAGCCATGTCCGTGGCCCGGCGCAGGCTGGGCGCCCCGTCGGGTTGCAGGGCCAGGAACAGCTCCGGCCGGCGCTCTGCCACCCGTTTCAGGGCCTCCAGGCCCCGGCCCAGTTCGCCGGGATGAACCTGATGGGGAACCGAAAGCAGCCGCTCGAAGACCCGCCCGACGGCCTTTTCGGGATCCTCGTGCATGCCCTGGCTGGTGGCCAGGGCCGGGGCCAGGATCCCGTCCGCCAGACGCAGCTCGCGGAACACGAACAGGGGGTGGTCGTGCCGGACCTGGTCGGCGAGGGCGGCCCCAAGCTCGTCCGGAAGGGCGATCTCCCGTCCGAGGCCATCCAGGAAGCGCCGCCGGAACTTGACCCGGCCCCGGTCCAGCCGCCGCCCGCTCCATTGGAGCACCAGCCGGTCTTCCCCGGCCCCGTCCCGCCAGGCCGCGGGCCCGAGTTCGGCGGGCGGCTCGCCCCGGAAGCCCAAGGTGATGCCCATGCGCCTGGCGATGGTGGTCCGGTCGTTGGCGAGCCGGTGGAAATCCTCCTCGGCGAGCGGCCGGGTCCCCAAGGTGCTCTGGAGCGCTTCCACCAGGCTGGTCTTGCCCCAGGCGTTCTCGCCGAAGAGCACCGTGGCGTCCGGCTCGAGCTGCAGGCGCAGGCGCGCGATGCCGCGGAAGTTCACGATCTCCAGGTCTGTGAGTTGCATGCCTGGAGAATGGCCGAGGCGGGGGCGGGATTCAAGGGGGCCCTTCCCAGGGTATCCCGGCGACGTATGTTTTCTAGGCCATGCGCAAGGAGGCCTTATGCCACTCGACCACTACGTGACGCTCGGCCGCTCCGGTCTTCGGGTCAGTCCGATGTGCCTGGGGACCATGACTTTCGGCGAGGACCTCGGCTGGGGCTCGAGCGTCGAGGAGTCCCAGCGGATCATCGACCGGTTCATCGAACTCGGCGGGAATTTCATCGATACGGCCAATTTCTACACCAAGAGCCATTCCGAGAAGATCATCGGCGACCATGTGGGCCGGCACCGGGTCCGGCGGGACCGGCTGGTGCTCGCCACCAAGTTCAGCGGCAACCTCTATCCGGGCGACCCCAACGGCGGCGGCTCGGGGCGGAAATCGATCATCTCGGCCTGCGAGCACTCCCTGCGCCGGCTGCAGACCGACTACATCGATCTCTACTGGCTGCACAACTGGGACGTCCACACGCCCATCGAGGAGACCATGGCGGCCCTGGACGCCCTGGTGCGCGAGGGCAAAGTCCGGTACATCGGCGTCTCGGACACCCCGGCCTGGAAGATCGCCCAGGCCAACGTGCTGAGCCAATTCCGCAGCTGGTCCGCCTTCATCGGCCTGCAGATCGAGTATTCCCTCCTCCAGCGGACCGTCGAACAGGAACTGGTGCCCATGGCGCTGGAGTTCGGGCTCGGCATCACCCCCTGGTCGCCGCTCAAGAGCGGCGCGCTCAGCGGGAAATACACACGGACCAGCGCCGGGAACCAGGCCCATGACCGCAGCCAGTTCCTCGATCCGTTCCTCAACGAGACGACCTTCGCCCTGGTCGACGCGCTGGAGATCATCGCCAAGGCCCACGAAAGCACGGTGGCGCGGGTGGCGCTCGCCTGGGTGGGGGGGCGTCCGGGCGTGGCGTCGACGATCATCGGCGCCCGGCGCCTCGGGCAGCTGGAAGACAACCTGGGAGCCCTGGGTCTGGTCCTGACGGCCGAGGACCTCGCCCGCCTGGATTCGCTCACGGCGCCGACCTTCGGCTTCCCGCAGAACATGCAGCCGATCTTCCCGGCCATCCACAATGGCGGTACGACCGTGAACGGCGTCTACGCCGAGCCGTCGGGATTCGGTCTGGTCAAAGGTGAAATGCCGTTCTAGGCGCCGTTCGCCAGGAACTCCGGATAGGAGCCCTGGAAGTCCACGATCCGGTCGCTGCCGACCGACCAGATCCGGGTCGCCACGTCGCGCAGGAGGACTTCGTCGTGGCTGACCAGAAGCACGGTGCCGGGGTAGTCGCGCAGGGCGGTGTTGAGGGCGACGACGGCCTCCAGGTCCAGGTGGTTGGTGGGCTCGTCCAGCACCAGGAAATTGGGCTTCTGCAGCATGAGCTTGCAGAACATCAGCCGGCAGGCTTCGCCGCCGGAGAGCACCTCGGTCTGCTTCAGGCCCTCGTCGCCCTGGAACAGCATCTGGCCCAGGACGTTCCGGATGGTCTCCTGGGTGGCTTCGGGATCGAACTGCCGCAGCCAGTCCATCAGGGAGTAGCCGCCGGGGATGGAGTCGCGGAAATCCTGGGCGAAATAGCCCACGTCCGCGCCGTGTCCCCAGGCCACGTCCCCTGAATCGAGGCCCCGGTCCGCTTCGGTCACGCCGGGGGCGCCGGCCAGCAGGGCCTTCAGCAGGGTCGACTTGCCCGCCCCGTTCCGGCCCACCAGGGCGATCTTCTCGCCCCGGGCGATCCTGGCGGTGAAGTCGCGCACCACCTCCATCCGGCCGTCCTCGCCGTCATAGCCCTTGCAGACCTTCTCGACGGCCAGGGGGTGCCGGCCGCCGGGATTGGCCGGATCGAAGCGGATGTGGGGCCGCTGGATGTTGGTCGAGGCGAGATCCTCCAGGGCCAGACGGTCCACCTCCTTGCGGCGGGAATTGACCTGGCTGGACCGGGTGCCGGCGGAGAACCGCTGGATGAACCCCTCCAGCTGGCCGATCTTCTTTTCCCGCTGGTCGTTCTCGGCTTCCTTGCGGGTGCGCACCTCCAGCTTCTGGGTGACCATGTCGTCGTAGCCGCCGGTGTACTGGGTGATGGTCTGATAGTCGATGTCGGCGATCCGGTTGCAGACCGCGTTCAGGAACTGGCGGTCATGGGAGATGACGATGACCGTGCCCTTGAACCGGGCCAGGAACCCCTCCAGCCAATGGATGGATTCCAGATCCAGGTGGTTGGTGGGCTCGTCCAGGAGCAGGGCGCCAGGGCTGCCGAACAGGGCCTGGGCCAGCAGGACCCGGACTTTCTGGCCGCCCTGGACCTCGCCCATGGAGCGCTCGTGGAGCTGTTCCGGCACACCCAGCCCGTCCAGCAGGATGGCCGCGTCGCTTTCGGCGGTGTAGCCGTCCTCGTCGGCGACGATCCCTTCCAGGACCCCCAGGCGCATGCCGTCGGCATCGGTGATCTCGGGCTTGGAATAGATCCGGTCGCGTTCGTGCAGGGCCTCCCACAGGACCTTGTTGCCCATGATGACGGTGTCCACCACCCGGAAACGGTCGAAGGCGAACTGGTCCTGGGCCAGCACGCCCATGTTCCCGGGCCGCTGGATGGTGCCGGCCGAAGCCTCCACCTCGCCGGTGAACACCTTCATCAGGGTGGACTTGCCGCTGCCGTTCGGGCCGGTGAGGCCATAGCGGCGGCCGGGCTGGAAGGTGGTGGTGACATTTTCAAAAAGAATTCGGGCGCCGAAGCGCATGGTCAGATTTTGTAGTGCCAGCATCCATTTCCCCGCAAACCGTCAATTATAGCGGAAACCTGTAAAAAATCGATGTAAATTCTAGGTGCCTGGAATGGCAGCGATTCTGCCGAAAGCGGGGCGGGTGCCAGTAACCTGGAACGGTCAACCAAATGGGAGAACCATCATGATCGCAACCCCCAAAGTCGCCGTGGTAACCGGGGCAGGCAGCGGCATCGGCCGGGCCACGGCCCTGGCCCTGCTGGGAGCGGGCTATGACGTCGTGCTGGCCGGGCGCCGCACGGACCTGCTGCAGCAGGTGGCCGCCGAATCCGGCGCCGGCCGGCGCGCGCTGGCGGTGACCACGGACGTCACCCGGCCGGAGTCCGTGGACGCGCTCTTCGCCCGGGTGCGCCAGGACTGCGGCCGCCTGGACCTGCTGTTCAACAATGCCGGGACCACCGTGCGGGGGGTGCTGTTCGAGGATCTCACCTTCGCGGACTGGTCGGGCGTGGTGGACGTCAACCTGAACGGGATGTTCCTGTGCGCCCAGGGGGCCTTCCGCCTCATGAAGGACCAGGATCCGCGCGGTGGACGGATCATCAACAACGGCTCGATCTCGGCCCACGCGCCGCGCCCCGACTCGGCCCCGTACACCACCACCAAGCACGCCGTCACCGGTCTGACCAGATCCATCTCGCTGGACGGCCGGAAATACGACATCGCCTGCGGCCAGATCGATATCGGCAACGCGCTCACCGAATTCTCGTCGGGCATGACCCGGGGCGTGAAGCAGGCCGGAGGGGCCATCGCCACCGAGCCCATGATGGATGTCCAGCAGGTGGCCCAGGCGGTGGTCCAGATGGCGGCTCTGCCTCTGGAAGCCAACGTTCTGTTCATGACCATCATGGCCACCAAGATGCCCTTCGTGGGGCGGGGTTAGTAGAGGTCCATCGAATTACCGGGACTATTTCGGTTCGGTTCATGCAGCCAAATGCAAGGAAGCGCTGAGCATGCAGAGCAGCACAGAGTGCGCTGAGGAGGCTGGCACGAATGGTCTCGTCATCACCCCGGAGTCGGGGCTGGGATTTCGACCCACCGGACCAGTCCCTGGCCCGCTACGCGGGCCCGCAGCGCGACCGCTGCGCGTCCGGGGGCGGCCGGCGCTTCCGCGTCCCAACGTGGGTCGCCGGCCGCCCCCGGACGTGACGGGCCTGGTCTGAGGCATCGGCAGGACGGCCCCGGCTCCTGACGTTTTGGGGTGGTACGGCATCTTA
>Ga0316230_1004161_pt1 | contig 10746 bp, 10 predicted proteins | sample TBH18025metaG_FD_206004 | JGI IMG/M metagenome (GOLD analysis project Ga0316230, IMG submission 206004) | Freshwater microbial communities from Trout Bog Lake, Wisconsin, USA - TBH18025 | ecosystem: Environmental > Aquatic > Freshwater > Lake > Hypolimnion/Profundal zone | place: USA: Wisconsin...
AGGAGGACGCCCCACTTATTAAGCGTTTCCCAATCCGTCGGAGCGATCTCCGCTGCCCGCTTGCATTTTTCCACTGCGCCCTGATAACAACCCAACCGGACCCGGCCATCCACCGGCATGTCGCCAATGGATATCAACACATCGCTCCACAGCAATTGCGTGAATTTATTGGTCGGGTTTTGCTGGGCGGACTGGCTGTATCGTCCGGCGGCTTGCTGGAAAAATTGCAGTCGCTGCTCCGGTACCAGGGATTGCCGGCCCAATTGCACCAGCGCGATGCCCCACTGATTATAGGCGTCCGGATAGTTCGGCCGAGTTTGAATGGCGCGTTGAAAAGCCTCCGCGGCGCCACCAAATTTTTGCTCCCGCATCAATTGCATCCCGGCATCGAATTGCTCGTTGGCGTCGAGAACCAGATTTGTGACGGGTGCTGAGGCGGGCGGATTGGTAGCCACGCCAATCGAGACCGGAGTTTCTGAGCCCCAGGTGCCGACCGCAAGTCCGAGCAAACTGAACAGAACGATGTCTCTCATCGCTGCCCGATAGTATACCGGGTTAATGCTGTTCCGGCAAGCGAACCTTGACGACCACTTTCACCACGTCCGTGGCCCCCTCCGCTGCGAGGCCAGGCGCATGCCCGTCTGCCGGGAACAGGATGCTGAATTGTCCGGGTCCGAGGGACAGCGGGGTCGTCCCGCTGACCATGGCGAAAAAACCAATGTCGCGGGCTGGATCGTACGGTTGCGTCACGGTCGTCAACGCGGCGAGCGGTGCCCATAAAATCGTCTCCCGGCCTGCCAGAACCAATTGCACATCGACATATTTACGGTGAACTTCAAGGGCGGCCTGGTCGCGCGGCTTGGTCCGATACCGTTGGACCAATGCGTACACCCGGTCGCCGTCCAGGTCATAACGGCCCGTCGGACAACTCGCGTCGAGCGTCTGCAAATACGCGAACACTTTGTCAAGACCCGGCAGCGTTGTGGCGTATTGTCGCCAGTGGGGAAGAGCGTTGAGAATCATTTTTTCCTTTGCCGGAGGACGGCGGCGCGCGTGCGGAGCCGCAGGGCGTTGAGGCGGATAAAGCCCGTGGCATCCGTCTGATTGTAGGCGCCCTGGTCGGCTTCCATGGTCGCGACGTGCGGATTATATAATGAAACCGGACTCTTGCGGCCCGCCGTGATGATGTTGCCTTTATAAAGTTTCAACCGCACGGTGCCGGTCACATTCTTCTGGCTCTCGCTCACGAGCGCCTGCAGGGCTTCCCGCTCGGGCGCAAACCAAAATCCGTAGTACACCAACTCCGCATACTTGGGGATCAGCGAATCTCGCAGATGCATGACTTCCCGGTCCAACGTCAGCGTTTCAACTTGCCGGTGGGCAAAATGTAAAATCGTGCCCCCAGGTGTTTCATACACGCCCCGGCTTTTCATGCCGACGAACCGATTTTCAACGAGGTCGACCCGGCCAATGCCATGTTTGCCACCCAGTTTGTTCAACGTCCGCAACACGTTCGCCGGCGACAGCGCCCGGCCGTTCACGGCGACGCAATTGCCGGCCACGAAATCCAGTTCGACGTATTCCGGTTTGTTCGGGGCCAGTTCGGGGGCGACGCTGAGCTTGAACATGTCCGGCGGCGGTTCCGCCCAGGGATCTTCGAGGATGCCGGACTCAAAGCTGATATGGAGCAAATTCCGATCCATCGAGTACGGCTTCTTGGCCGAAGCCTCCACCTGAATGCCGCGCTCCGCGCAGTAAGCGAGCATTTCGGTCCGGCCTTTAAACCGGTTGTGGTATTCGGGCAATCGCCAGGGGGCGATGATTTTCAGGTCGGGCGCGAGTGCCGCGTAGGTCAGCTCAAAGCGGCATTGGTCGTTGCCTTTTCCGGTGGCGCCATGGGCCACCGTGTCGGCTTTTTCCTTGCGGGCGATGGCGACCTGCGCCTTGGCGATCAGCGGCCGGGCAATGCTGGTGCCGAGGTAATACTGGTTTTCATAAATTGCGCCGGCCTGGACCATCGGGAAGATGAAATCGCGCGCAAATTCTTCCACGAGATCGAGCTCGTAAAACTTGCTCGCGCCAGTGGCCCGGGCTTTTTTGTCGAGGCCGCGGAGTTCTTCTTCCTGGCCAATATCGGCGCAGAAAGCGATGACTTCGCACCGGTAAGTCTCCTTGACCCAATGCAAAATTACTGAGGTATCCAACCCGCCAGAATAAGCGACAACGATTTTCATATCGGCGCGATGTCTACGGCAAATCGCTTGAAAAAGCACGCAAATATTCGGGTGTTATTGCCTAGTGTTTGCGCTGAATCAGCACCTTGAACGTCTGTCCCATGGTGGAATGGAGCAGTTGATGCACGGCATTCCGCTCCGCGCTCAGTTGGCCGGCGTTCCGGGTGACGATGTCGGCAATCTCGGCTGCGCCGACCTGCAATAAATAGCGGGCCTGGTCCGTCAACAAGACCGGTTCCAACCCCAGCGACTGGCCGTGCTCGATCAACGCCGTGAAATCGACATGCGCCGTGATGTCCTGGTCGCCGATGTGGACATAGGGATTGCCGGATTTCGCGTGGCGATAATAACACTGGAGGTGCCCGGCCGCGTGGTGCGGTGAGAAATATTCCGCCCGCTCGAATCCGTAGTCAATCGTGAGTACAAAGCCGTGGGTCAATCGGCGGGCGATGTCGGTCAGCCAATCCAGGGCGCGCAAATTAATTTCCGACCGGTACCCGTCGGGCAGGCGTGGCAATCGGGGATCGGAGAGCGGGCCGAGCACTTCTTGGAAAATAGTGGAACGGGCGTCTCGCCCGTTTGCTGGCGACTCGGCAGCCATGAACGGGCGAGACGCCTGTTCTACTACGTAGATTTCCTGGTCACCGCACACCCGGTGCACCGGCAAGGCATCCAGAAATTCGTTGGAGAACACGCATCCGGTGATCTGGTCTGGCAGCGGTTCGCCGACTTCCACACCCCGGTAGTTCAAGGTGGATGCCGCGGCGAGAATATCGTTCCGGAGCTGACCACGGTGGCCGCCAAATTCCAGGATTTCCGCCACGCCCCACTGCTGGAATTGCCGGGCCAGGATCCGGCCGAACAAGGGGCCCACGCTGACGCTGGTAAAGTAATCGCCATCCTTGCCGATGCGCGGACGGCGGGCTGAGCCAGCCCGCCCTACTTCAGATTGGTAGGGCGCTCTCTCCGAGCGCGCCGCGGTGGTGTAGTACCCAAATTGCGGGTGATAGAGCGCCAGCTCCATGAATCGGGCAAACGTAATTGCACCGCCGGCGGCGACTATTTCCTGTCGAATCGCGCTGATTAAGGCCGGATTCCCATCCATGCCGGCACAATATCCGTGCGAGGGGGCTGACAAAAGCACAAATAACACTTGAATGCGAAATTGGATTTGGTAGGTTGCGCGGACAGTTGTCGCAGGACTGAGCCACATTCTTGGTGGTTCCAATGGTTGAGATGGAAAACGAATTACAACAATATATCGCGGTCGGGCTATTGATGCTGGTGGCGGTGGGGATGGCAGTCGGAATGTTGGTATTGCCAACCATTCTGGGCCAGAAACGCCGGCACAGTGCCGTTAAGGACACGCCGTATGAGTGCGGGATGCCACCGATTACGGACGCGCACGCCCGCTTCAGTGTGAAGTTTTATCTGATTGCGATGCTGTTTATTTTGTTCGACATCGAAGTGGTTTTTTTCCTTGGGTGGGGAGCTGTTTTTCGTGATTTAATCCAACCGGCGGCCAATGGCGGAATCGGCCTGCGGATGCTGCTGGGCGCCTTGGTTTTCCTCGTGATCCTCGAAGTGGGCCATATCTATTGTTGGAAGAAAGGCGCACTCGATTGGGCGTCTCGTAAAAAACCGCAGGTGGCGCCGTGAGCGCCCGCGTGTCCCTCGGGGTGGACCAGAAGGTCGAAAGCCGCGATATTCTCATTACGCGGGTCGATGCGGCCGTGGACTGGATGCGGAAGAATTCCGTTTGGCCGATGCCGATGGGGTTGGCGTGTTGCGGGATTGAGTTGATGGCGGCCGGTGCGAGCCGGTTCGACATTGCCCGGTTTGGTGCGGAAGTGATGCGTTTTTCACCCCGGCAATCCGACCTGATGATTGTGGCTGGGACCTGTGTTTACAAGATGGCCGGCGTGGTGAAGCGGGTCTGGGATCAGATGGCTGAGCCCAAATGGTGCATGGCGATGGGGGCGTGCGCCAGCACGGGTGGGATGTATCGGAGCTACGCCGTGGTGCAGGGCGTGGACCGGTTTCTGCCGGTGGATGTTTATATTTCCGGTTGTCCCCCGCGTCCGGAAGCCGTGTTGGAAGGGTTGCTGGCCATTCAACGCCAAATTCAACAGGAACCGGCACTGAAAAACATGAAACGCGCGGATCGTGCAGCGTCCTATGCGCAGCCTCAGGGGCCGATCATTATTCGTGGCGATTACGCGCCCAAGTTTAAGGCCGAATGACGATTTCCCAGGCCATCGAAAAATTGCAAACGCACTTCGCCTCAGCGGTGAGTGCGCCCGTGGAATTTCGGGGCGAATTCACAGTGACGGTTAACCGCGAGCAGATTGTTGCGGTCTGTGCGTTTCTCAAGGCCGAATGTGATTTCGCGATGCTGGTCGATTTATCGGGGGTCGATAACTACGGGACTGATCCGCGGTATGCGGTGGTTTATGAACTCTGTTCCCTGACTGACCGCAGTCATCTCCGCCTCAAAGTGAGCGTGCCGGAAGATGATCTGCTCGTGGACAGTGTGACCGGCGTCTGGCGCACGGCGGACTGGCACGAGCGGGAAGCGTTCGACATGTTCGGCATCCGCTTTCGCAATCACCCCAATTTAAAACGCATTCTGATGTGGGAAGGGTATCCGTACCATCCGTTGCGGAAAGATTTTCCACTGGCCGGGTTGCCGGCTGAGTTGCCGGCCACTGCAATCGAGGCCGGTCAGGTCCAGACCGCTTCCATGAACGGCGGCCCGTTCGTAACTGCGCCGGGCGCCCGGACGTCGGCGCGCCGTGAGCCGCGCCAGTCCGACACCGCGCTGGAGCGGCAGGACAACAAGGGAGCGAACTAAGGTGGGGACGATTCACGAGATGGAGTTGATTGACTCCGCGGCGCGCGCCCAGCAGGCGCTCGACGGGGATCTGGGTGGGGAGCGGATGATCCTCAATATGGGGCCTTCCCATCCGAGCACGCACGGCGTCTTTCGCCTCGTGCTGGAGCTTGATGGCGAGGAAATCAGCAATTGCTGGCCGGAGATCGGCTATCTCCATCGCGGCGACGAGAAGATCGCCGAGAACATGACGTGGACGCAGTTCATTCCGTACACCGACCGGCTGGACTACCTGGCGCCGTTGGCCAACAATGTTGCGTACGCCTATGCCGTCGAAAAACTTTGCGGGATCACCGTCCCACCCCGCTGCCAACATATCCGCGTCGTCTGCGCCGAGCTGGCGCGCATCAGTTCACACCTGCTCGGCATTGGCGCGATGAGCATGGATCTCGGGGCGCTGACGGTGTTCCTCTACACGTTTCAGCAGCGGGAAAAAATTTACGATCTGGCGGAGTTGCTGTGTGGGGCGCGCTTCACTACTAGCTATACCCGGATTGGCGGCCTGGCCAATGATTTGCCGGCCGACTTCATTCCGATGTGTCGGAAGTTTATTGCTGATTTGCCCGCCACGATTGATGAGGTGGACAAGCTCCTGACGCGGAACAAAATTTTTGTCGAACGCAACCGGGATGTCGCGGTGTTGTCCAAGGCGGATGCAATTGATTTTGGGGCGACGGGCCCGATCCTGCGTGGCAGCGGTGTCGAGTGGGACATCCGCAAGGCGCGGCCGTACGGCGGCTATGAGAATTTCCAGTTTGATGTTCCGACCGGCACCGTGGGTGATTGCATGGACCGGTATCTCGTGCGCATGGAGGAAATGCGCCAGAGCCTCCGCATTATCCAACAGGCGTTGGATACGATGCCGGGGGGCGAATGGAATGCGCCGGAAGCGAAGATTGTATTGCCCGAGAAGAAAGCCGTGCTGACGAAGATGGAAGAATTGATCCATCATTTCATCAATGTCACCCAGGGCATCAATGCGCCGGCGGGCGAGGTTTATTTTAGCGCGGAAAATCCGAAGGGCGAGCTGGGCTTCTATATCATCAGCAAGGGGGGCGGGACCCCGCATCGGCTCAAGATTCGCGCGCCCAGTTTTGTGAATCTGCAACTGGTGCCGCTGCTCGCGAAGGGGCACATGGTCGCCGACATGGTGGCCATTCTCGGCAGTCTTGATTTCGTGATGGGAGAGTGCGACCGGTAGCCACGAATCCACACGAATGAACACGAATAAGGAATTGATTCATGGGGATTTGGTTGGTGATATTGTTGGTGCGGCCTTTGAAGTTCATAACGTGCTGGGATACGGGTTTCTGGAGCGCGTGTACGAGAATGCGTTGGTGGTGGAGTTGTCCAAGCGTGGCTTGGCAGTGGATGCCCAGCGGCAATTGAAGGTGAAGAATAAGGATGCAATTGTTGGCGACTATGTCGCCGATTTGATTGTTGCAGAAAGAGTGATCGTCGAGTTGAAAGCAGAAGACACATATCAGAAACAGCACGAGGCCCAGTTGCTTAACTACCTGAAAGCAACGGGGTTGAAGGTCGGCGTGTTGATTAATTTTGGAAGGACGAAGTGCGAATTCAAACGGCTGGTCATGTGATGACCAGCCGATTCGTGAACATTCGTGTGTATTCGTGGCTAATCTAATTCTTCCAAACGAACTTGAACGTCACATCGACGCGATTATCACGCACTATCCGCCGGATAAGAAGCGCGCGGCCGTGTTGTGGCTCTGTCATCTGTTGCAGGAGCATTGCGGATTCCTCGGCGAGGAACAGGTTGGGTGGATCGCCACCAAGCTCAGATTGCAGCCGATCAATGTCTGGGAAGTTGTGACCTTCTATCCGATGTTCACGCAGAAGCCGCGCGGCAAGTTCCATATCAAAGTTTGCCGGACGCTCCCGTGTGATCTTGCGGGCTGTGGCGGGCTGCTGGGGCATTTGCAAAAGAAACTCGGGGTGGGAATCGACCAAACTACGCCCGATGGATTATTCACCATTTCAACGGTTGAATGTCTCGCCCTTTGCGGCACCGGTCCGGCGATGATGATCAACGACGAGACGTTCGAGCGCGTTACTCCGGAAAAACTGGACACCATTCTCGAATGGGTTAAGACCACCGGCCAACTCGATGCTCAGCCATTGCCGCCGCCGCTCGCGCCGCATCCGCTCGAAAAGCGGGTCTTGCTCGCGAATCTTACCAAGCCGGGCTATACCGGTTCGCTGGCGGATTACGAACAGGCGGGCGGTTATACTGCGTTGCGCAAAGCGCTGGGCCTGAAACCGGAAGAGATTGTCAATGAGGTCAAGAACAGCGAAATCCGCGGCCGGGGCGGCGCTGGTTTCCCCTGCGGATTGAAATGGAGTTTCCTCGCCAAAGGCACCGGTAAGCCGATTTATCTCGTTTGTAATGCGGACGAGTCCGAGCCGGGCACCTTCAAGGATCGGCAGCTAATGCATTATGACCCGCATCAATTGATCGAAGGGATGGTCATCTCGTGCTACGCCGTCGGCGCCAAGGCTGCTTACATTTACATTCGTGGCGAAATGCCGCAGGGCGCGAAGATTTTAATTGCGGCCATCGAAGAAGCCCGCGCAAAAAACTACCTCGGCCAAAATGTGTTGGGCAAGGGGGTGGATGTCGAGATTTACGTCCATCGCGGTGCCGGTGCCTACATTTGCGGGGAAGAGACGGGCTTGATTGAGTCGCTGGAAGGCAAGCGGGCGTATCCGCGCATCAAGCCGCCGTTCCCGGCCGTGGTCGGATTATTCGGGTGTCCGACAGTGGTGAACAATGTGGAGACCTTGGCGAACGTCCCGCACATCATCAATAACGGAGCGGCGTGGTTCAAGTCGATGGGGGTGCCCGGCTCGACGGGCACGAAGATTTTGGGCGTGAGCGGTCCGGTGGTCCGGCCCGGCTACTACGAGTTCGAAATGGGCAAACTGACGATGCGGCAGCTCATTTTTGAAGTGTGTGGCGGGTTGAAGGATGGCAAAACGTTGAAGGGCGTCATCCCCGGCGGGAGTTCCATGCCGGTCTTGAAAGCCGACCAGATTGATGTGCCGTTGGATTTTGAAAGCCTCCGCAAGGCCGGGACAATGGCGGGCAGCGGCGGCGTGATTGTGCTCGACGAGTCGGTCGACATCGTCGAGGCGACGTTGAACCTGAGTCAGTTTTACGCGCATGAAAGCTGCGGCCAGTGTACACCGTGCCGGGAAGGCACGCTGTGGATGGAGAAGATGCTGCACCGGATGCATGCGGGCCACGGGCGCGCGCAAGACGTGGACCTGCTCTACGATGTTGCGGACAACATTGATGGCAAGACGATTTGCCCGCTGGGGGAAGCCGCCGCTTGGCCGGTCAAGGCGTTTCTGACGAAGTACCGCAGCGAATTTGAAGCGGCATGTAAGAAGAACGGCAGCCACGAATGAACACGAATCGGCACGAATGGAAGCAAGTCGATCGCTGGTGCGACAACGGGATGTCAGTCTTCGCTGCGCTTAGAATGACAATTTAGTTTAACAAATGGCTGATAACGTAAAACTGACGATTGATGGCAAGGAAGTCGTTGCGCCGAAAGGGATGAACCTGATCGCGGCGGCGAAGCTGGCGGGCATTGAAGTGCCGCATTATTGCTATCACCCGAAACTGGCGATTGTCGGGAACTGCCGGATGTGCCTCGTCGATACCGGGATGCCCAAACTCGGGGCGGACAAGAAGCCGGAAATCGGACCCGACGGCAAACCGGTCATCATGTTCGGACCGAAACTAGCCATCGGCTGCAACACCAGCGTCGCAGAAGGCATGGTGGTGTTGACGAAATCGCCGAAAGTGGCGAAAGCACGGGAAGGGGTGATGGAGTTTCTCCTGATCAATCACCCGCTCGATTGCCCAATTTGCGATCAGGCCGGCGAATGCCGGTTGCAGGAATTTTCAGTGGACTACGGCAAGAGCGAGAGCCGGTTTGTCGAGGAGAAGGTTCACAAGCCGAAGAAAACTGCGCTGAACGCCAAGATCACGCTGGATGACGAGCGCTGTATTCTCTGCTCGCGCTGCATCCGGTTTATGCGCGATGTGGCCGGGCAGGATTGTCTGGGGTTCGTCAACCGTGGCAGTTACTCGACATTGACGGCGTATCCTGGCAATGAGCCCAAGACAAATTACGATCTCAATATTGTGGATATTTGTCCGGTCGGCGCCCTGACATCGAACGATTTCCGGTTCCAGCAACGCGTTTGGTTTTTGAAGGAAACCAAGAGTGTTTGTCCGAACTGCGCCACCGGCTGTAATACAGTGGTCTGGTCGCGCGAAGGGATTGTTTACCGGCAGACGCCGCGCGATAACGAGGCCGTCAATTCTTGTTGGATGTGCGATCATGGCCGATTAAATTTCAAATTCATCAACGACCCGCGTCGGCTGACGACGCCGTGGGTCAAGGCCGCGGCCGGCGGCGCGCCGGTGAGTCTGACCTGGCGGGAAGCAACGCGGCAGACGGCCGACAAGCTGCGGGGCGCGACCGGCGTAGCGGTCATCGGATCCGCCCGGGCGACGACGGAAGAATTATTCTTGCTATCGAAGTTTGCTGCGGAGTTGCGGGCTGTGGTGCCGCTGACAGGAACCGGCGACAAGTTTTTGTTGAATGCCGACCGGACACCTAACATGGCGGGGGCGAAGTTGACTGGATTTGGGGAAGACCTGGCCAAGATTGTGGCGGGCATTCAGGCGGGCACAATCAAGACGTTGATTATCTTGGGCGAAGATGTACTGGAGCCAGAATTGCTGGCCAAGCTGGAACTGTTGGTGGTCATTGATATTTTACCGACCCGGGCGACGGCGGCGGCGCACTACGTGTTACCGGGGACAACGTTTGCGGAAAAGCGCGGGACATTTATTAATGCGAAGCGGCGCATCCAGCGATTGAATGTGGCGATTCCACCGGTGGGCCATGCGCGCGCCGACTGGGAGATTCTGGCGGCATTGCTGAACGAATTGGGCCTGGCGAGCTATGCGACGATTGAAGATGTTTTTGCGGACATGGCGCGGACGTTGCCGGCGTTGGCAGGATTGAATTTGTCGAAGATTACCGATCAGGGTGTTGAGGTGCAGCTGTGATTGAATTCGTCATCATCTCGTTGCTCAAGATTATCGTGGTCATCAACGTAATGATGGGCATTGTGGCGTACACGGTGATGCTCGAGCGGTGGGTGTGCGCCTGGATGCAGGACCGGATTGGACCGAATCGGGTGGGGCCGTTCGGGCTGTTACAGCCGATGGCCGATGGCGTGAAGCTGATTTTGAAGGAAGACGTTCTGCCGCACCATGTCCATAAGGTGTTGTACACGCTGGGGCCGATGCTGGTGCTGATTCCGGCGTTGGTTAATATCGGGGTTGTGCCGTGGGGGAGTAATTTGCCGATTCTCGGTCGCGACATAAAATGCGTGATTGCCGACCTGAATATCGGGATCATGTTGCCGTTCGCGTTCGCTGCGCTGTCAGTCTACGGGATTGTGCTGGCGGGGTGGGCGAGCAACTCCAAATACCCATTCCTCGGCGGAATTCGGTCGAGTGCGCAGATGATTTCCTATGAGGTCTGCCTCGGGCTGAGTGTGGTGCCGGTG
>Ga0316230_1004171_pt1 | contig 10730 bp, 10 predicted proteins | sample TBH18025metaG_FD_206004 | JGI IMG/M metagenome (GOLD analysis project Ga0316230, IMG submission 206004) | Freshwater microbial communities from Trout Bog Lake, Wisconsin, USA - TBH18025 | ecosystem: Environmental > Aquatic > Freshwater > Lake > Hypolimnion/Profundal zone | place: USA: Wisconsin...
TCCCATCTAAAGGACAAGCATTTGTAGAGTTAATCTTCAGTTTTGTCGACGAACAAGTTAAAAACATATTCCATGGCAACCGTCACAGTTTTATCGCACCAACAGCATTAACTGTTTTCTTGTGGGTGTTGGCTATGAATGCGATGGATTTTCTTCCGGTCGATGTAATGCACCACTTTGTTTATGCTCCAATGGGTCTAGAACATTGGCGTAGCGTTCCAACTTCAGATATTAATACTACTTTTGCCTTGGCTCTAGCAGTTTGGTTTTTGATGATCTACTTTTCAATTAAAGTAAAAGGATTGGGGGGATGGATTCATGAGCTTTTTTGCGCGCCTTTTGGCTCGCCAAAATTTACAATGCCAAAAAGCTTAGTTGGTACCATTGGTTTCCTTTTGAGCCCTTTATTATTTGTCGCAAACTTTGCTTTCAATCTAATTGAGTATATTTCAAAGCCTTTATCACATTCATTGCGACTATTTGGCAATATGTATGCTGGCGAAGTGATCTTTTTGCTAATTGGTCTATGGGCAGCAACAGGGGTAACAGGAACTATATTCGGCGCAATTTTAGGAGCTGGTTGGTCAATATTCCACATTCTGATTGTTGCTTTACAAGCGTTTATTTTCATGATGTTGACAGTTGTTTATTTGGCAATGGCGCATGAGTCACATTAGATAATAAAGTTTTAGTTTTTTAATTGAAGTTGTTTTTATCGGTAGTTGTTTAGTTTATTTTTTGAGAGGGTATTAAAATGGATGCATTAGCAATGATTCAAGCCTACACAGGCATTGGTATTGGTTTAATTATTGGTTTAGGCGCTGCAGGTGCTTGTATCGGTATTGGTATTATGTGTGCAAGCTTCTTAGAAGGCGCAGCTCGTCAACCAGAGATGATTCCGCAATTACAAGGTAAAGTTTTCTTGTTATTAGGTCTTATCGATGCGTCTTTCATTATTGGTGTTGGTCTTGCGATGATGTTTGCATTCGCTAACCCTTTACTAAGCGTAGTTGCTAAATAATTAGTCACTAAAAAACTGTTTGTGCCTTTAAATGGTTCAAACAGTTGTTACACGGCATATTATTTTAACGATTAAAGCTAAAATAAATTTCGCTTTAATGATATTTAATTTGGATCAAAAATGAACATTAACTTTACACTTATCGCACAAGCTATCGCATTTGCTGTGTTGATTTGGTTCACAGTGAAATTCGTTTGGCCGCCCCTATTGACAGCGATAGAAACGCGCCAAAAAGAAATTGCTGACGGCTTAGCCGCTGCGCAAGAAGGTAGGAGCGCTTTGGATGTTGCTGCTAAAAATTCAGCAGCTACTTTGAACGAAGCAAAGCAAAAAGCTAGCGAAATTATTGGCCAAGCCGAAAAGCGTGGTTCACAAATCGTGGAAGAAGCTAAAGGAAATGCAAAGGTTGAGGGTGATCGTATTCTTGCCGGTGCTAAAGCCGAAATCGACCAAGAAATAAATCGTGCCAAAGAAGGTTTGCGCGCTCAAGTTTCATCGCTAGCAATTGCGGGTGCTGAGAAAATATTGCGTAAAGAGATTGATGGCAAAGCGCATAGTGAAATGTTAGCTAAACTTGCGGCGGAGCTATAAATAATGGCTGAAATTTCAACCATCGCCCGTCCGTATGCTGTTGCAGCATATCAATTGGGCAAAGATCAAAAAACGCTAGCTAGATGGTCTAAAATGTTGGCATTTGCAACAGCAGTCTCTAATGATGTGCAAATGCAAGCATATATTCAAGATCCGAAAGTGGTGAGCAGTGAATTGCAAGCCACCTTTTTGTCCATATGCGGCGATAAGCTAAATGAGCAAGGGCAAAACCTGATTAGAGTGTTAATTGAATATAACCGCATGATAATCTTGCCAGCTATTGCTGCAGCATTTGAAGATTTAAAAGCACAAGATGAAGGTGTTCTTGATGCGCAAATTATTGCAGCAGCAAAACCTAGCGTGGCAGAAATTAAAGATTTAGTTAAACGTCTGGAAGTGAAGTTTGGTAAAAAGGTTGAAGCTAATGTTTCTGTAGATGCAGAACTTATTGGCGGAATCAAAATTATCGTTGGTGATACCGTGATAGACGCATCGGTCAAAGGTCAGTTACAAAATTTAGCCTACGCACTTTCAGCTTAATGGTTAAGTGCTTAATTAAGCGCAACAATCTTTAACCTAAAAGATAGGTAAGGTACAAAAACTTAGGAGTCATAATGCAGTTATCTACATCAGAAATTAGTGAACTGATTAAAAGCAGATTAGAAAATTTTTCGACAAGTGCTGAAGCGCGAACCCAAGGTACGGTTATATCAGTGACCGATGGTATTGTTCGTATTCACGGCCTTTCAAACGTAATGGCCGGTGAAATGATTGAATTCCCGGGGAATACATTTGGTCTAGCACTTAACTTAGAGCGCGATTCCGTTGGGGCTGTGGTTTTAGGCGATTACGAGCACATTACTGAAGGAGACGTTTGTAAATGTACTGGACGTATTCTTGAAGTTCCTGTTGGCCCTGAATTAATTGGTAGAGTTGTGAATGCGTTAGGCCAGCCAATCGACGGCAAAGGTCCAGTTAACGCAAAAATGACAGATAAAATTGAAAAAGTTGCTCCAGGCGTTATTGCGCGTAAATCGGTGTCACAACCAGTTCAAACTGGCTTAAAGTCAGTTGACTCTATGGTGCCAGTTGGTCGTGGTCAACGTGAGTTGATTATCGGTGATCGTCAAACCGGTAAAACGGCAGTTGCTATTGATGCCATTATTAATCAAAAAGGTCAAAACATGACCTGTATTTATGTGGCGATTGGTCAGAAGGCTTCTACAGTTGCTAACGTGGTGCGTAAATTAGAAGAAAACGGTGCGATGGCCTATACCATTGTGGTTGCTGCAACAGCGTCAGATTCAGCAGCTTTACAGTTCTTAGCTCCGTACGCAGGTTGTACTATGGGTGAATACTTCCGCGATCGCGGGGAAGATGCTTTAATTGTATATGACGACTTGACTAAACAAGCGATTGCATACCGTCAAATTTCATTACTGTTACGCCGTCCACCAGGTCGTGAAGCTTATCCAGGGGATGTTTTTTACATTCACTCACGCTTGCTTGAGCGTGCTGCTCGTGTAAACGAAGATTATGTAGAAAAATTCACAAACGGTGCTGTCAAAGGTAAAACAGGTTCTTTAACAGCATTACCAGTTATTGAAACGGCTGCTGGCGATGTTTCTGCCTTCGTGCCAACAAATGTAATTTCAATTACTGATGGTCAAATATTCTTAGAAACAGACTTATTTAATGCTGGGATTCGTCCAGCCATTAATGCAGGTATTTCAGTATCTCGCGTGGGTGGTGCAGCACAAACTAAAGTAATTAAAAAGTTAGGTGGTGGTGTTCGCTTGGCATTAGCCCAATACCGTGAATTGGCTGCATTTGCTCAATTCGCGTCTGATTTAGATGAAGCTACACGTAAACAACTAGACCGCGGTCGCATGTTCACAGAGTTAATGAAGCAAGCGCAATATGCTCCACTTAGCGTGTCTGATATGGCAATTACATTGTTAGCAGCCAATAAAGGATACTTTGATGATGTTCCAACCAATAAAGTATTGGCATTTGAAAATGCTTTACATGGTTTTATGAGCTCAAAATACAAAAAGCTTATGGACGGAATTGAATCAAGTAAAGACTTAGCTGGCGATAATGAAAAAGCGGTTGAAGCAGCTATTCAAGACTTCAAAGCTACAAACGCTTACTAAACCTACTATTTAGGATAATAAAATGGCTGGTAGTAAAGAGATTAGAACCAAGATCAAAAGTGTAGAAAATACACGTAAGATCACTAAGGCTATGGAGATGGTGGCGGCATCAAAAATGCGTAAAGCGCAGGATAGAATGCGTGCCTCACGCCCATATGCTGAAAAAATCCGTAATGTTGCGGCCCATCTCTCATTTGCTCAAGTTGAGTATAAGCATCCATACTTAATTAAACGTGACACGGTTAAGAGTGTAGGTTTGATTGTGATAAGTTCAGATAAAGGCTTATGTGGAGGTTTAAACACCAACATGTTGCGTTTGTCAGTGAATCAGATGAAAACTTGGGAAACAGAAGGCAAAACGGTAACCGTAAGCGCTATCGGTAATAAAGGTTTCGGCTTTATGAATCGTGTTGGAGCGAATCTAAAATCTCACATTACTGGATTAGGTGATGTGCCACATTTAGAATCCTTGATTGGAACTATCAAAGTAATGCTGGATGCTTATACAGATGGTGAAATTGATCAGTTACACATTTGCTATACACGCTTTATTAATACCATGAAGCAAGAGCCTGTAATGCAACAGTTGTTGCCTCTTAGTGGAGAGCAACTAGGCAGTCCAAAAGGACATTGGGATTATATATATGAGCCAGAAGCTAAACCGGTAGTTGATCAATTGATGATGCGCTATGTTGAATCGTTGGTTTACAACGCTGTGGCAGAAAACATGGCATCAGAGCAATCATCTCGAATGGTAGCAATGAAGTCAGCATCTGATAATGCTAAAGAAGTAATCGGGGATTTAAAACTGATTTACAACAAAGCACGACAAGCTGCAATTACCAAAGAAATTTCAGAAATTGTGGGTGGTGCGGCCGCGGTAGCCTAGGTTTTATGGTTTCTAGGTCAAGCAGTAGCCTAAAAAGAATTTAATTAACATTCAACAGATTAGTTTGAATAGGATATAAAAAATGAGTACAGCTAAAATTGGTAGAGTAGTTCAGATTATTGGAGCCGTGGTCGACGTTGAGTTTCCACGCGATCAAATGCCTCACGTGTTTGAAGCTTTAATTATTGATGATGCTTCAAGCAAAGGCGAAGAAGGCCTAACGCTCGAAGTTCAACAACAATTAGGTGATGGTATTGTTCGAACTATTGCAATGGGATCATCTGATGGTCTTTCACGTGGTGCAATGTTCAAATCAACAGGAAGCCAAATTACGGTGCCAGTTGGTGTTGGAACTTTGGGAAGAATTATGGATGTGCTAGGTCGCCCAATTGATGAAGCCGGCCCTATTGAATGTGATGAGCGTCGTGCAATTCACCAAAAAGCACCAACTTTTGAAGAATTATCTCCATCAGTTGACTTACTAGAAACTGGTATTAAAGTTATTGATCTTGTTTGTCCTTTTGCTAAAGGGGGTAAAGTTGGCTTGTTCGGCGGTGCTGGTGTAGGTAAAACAGTGAATATGCTTGAGTTAATTAACAACATCGCTAAACAGCACTCAGGATTATCAGTATTTGCTGGTGTTGGTGAGCGTACTCGTGAAGGTAACGACTTTTACCATGAAATGGCAGAAGCAGGTGTTATCAAACTTGATAACATGAAAGAATCGAAAGTAGCGATGGTTTTTGGTCAAATGAATGAACCACCAGGTAACCGTTTGCGTGTCGCACTGTCTGGCCTAACTATGGCAGAAAAATTCCGTGACGAAGGGCGTGATGTGTTGTTCTTTGTTGACAATATTTATCGTTATACTTTAGCCGGTACTGAAGTATCTGCTCTTTTAGGCCGTATGCCTTCAGCAGTAGGGTACCAACCAACATTAGCGGATGAAATGGGCCGCTTACAAGAACGTATTACTTCTACTAAAGCTGGGTCAATTACTTCTATTCAAGCAGTTTACGTTCCAGCTGATGACTTGACTGATCCATCACCGGCAACAACTTTCCAACATTTGGATTCAACAGTTGTATTATCTCGTGACATTGCGTCACTCGGTATTTACCCAGCAGTTGATCCGTTGGATTCAACTTCACGCCAATTAGATCCACTGGTGGTTGGTGAAGAGCACTATAACGTAGCACGTTCAGTACAAGTAACTTTACAGCGTTATAAAGAACTTCGCGACATTATTGCTATTTTGGGTATGGATGAACTGTCACCTGAGGATAAATTAGCTGTTGGTCGCGCACGTAAAATCCAACGATTCTTGTCACAACCATTCCATGTAGCTGAAGTATTTACAGGTGCGCCTGGTAAATATGTTCCATTAAAAGAAACAATAAAAGGCTTTAAAGCTATTGTGGCTGGGGAATATGATCACTTACCAGAGCAAGCATTTTATATGGTCGGTGGTATTGAAGAAGCGGTAGAAAAAGCAAAAACACTTAACTAGTTAATAATCATTTAAGTTTATTTATTAGTTAAATGTTTAAGGAAAAAAGATGGTAAATACGGTTCATATCGATGTAGTAAGCGCAGAAGCTTCAATATTCTCAGGCGAAGCCGAGTTTGTTGTAGCGCCTGCCAGCGCAGGTGAAGTGGGTATTTACCCACATCATGCACCAATGGTAACTACAATCAAGCCTGGTGCGTTACGAATTAAGCTTGCTGATAATAAAGAAGAGACATTAATTTTTATCTCTGGTGGATTATTAGAAGTTCAGCCAGGTTTGATCACTGTTTTGGCAGATACAGCGATTCGTGGACATGATTTAGATGAAACAAAAGCCATTGCAGCAAAAGAAGCTGCAATGGAAGCGATGCAAAATAAATCTTCTAACATGGACTACGCAAAAGCACAAGCTGAACTATCGGAAGCGCTTGCACAAATTCAAGCCATTGAGCGATTACGTAAGAATACCCATTAAATCTAGGTGTAGCTTAAAAAAGCAAAAAGGCAGCTTAGGCTGCCTTTTTTGTTATACTTTGATTAACGATTTAACTTCAAAATATCCAAATTAATGAATAAATTAAATATTGTCATCTTGGCCGCTGGTAAGGGTACACGTATGCACTCCGATATACCAAAGGTATTGCATAAGGTAGGGGGTAAGTCCATCTTAGGTCATGTAATTGATTGCGCTAAAAATATTGGCGCACAAAAAATAGTCGTGGTGTATGGATACGGCGGGCAAGAAGTTCGTGCAACAATCAATGATGAAGAAATTATCTGGGTAGACCAACCACAACAAAAAGGTACAGGGCATGCTGTTCAGCAGGCAATCTCACATTTGGATAATGATGCTTGCACGTTAATTCTGTTGGGCGATGTACCATTGGTGGATGTAGAAGCCTGCAAGAAACTAGTATCATTAGCTGATTCGAGACTTGCTATCCTTACTTTTAATAAAACTGATCCTAGTGGCTATGGGCGAATCATTCGCGACTCTAAGGATAGAATATCTGCAATTATTGAACATAAAGATGCTAGCTCATTGCAACGAGAAATTACTGAGGTCAATACTGGCATCATGGCATTATCTAATGCCTACCTTAAGACATGGTTAGCGCAATTAAATAATAATAATGCGCAAGGTGAATATTACTTAACAGATATTGTGAAAATTGCAGAAGAGCAAAATGTGGGAGTTGTTGCGGAAATTACCAAAGACGAATGGTCAGTAACTGGCATTAACTCCAAAAAAGATTTGTCACAAATAGAACGAGTCTATCAAGAACGTATCGCACTAAAATTATTAGATCAAGGCGTGAGCCTTAAAGATGCTTCGAGAATTGATGTGCGGGGCACTCTATATTGTGGACGTGATGTAGAGATTGACGTGAATTGTGTGTTTGAAGGGGATGTTTATCTGGAGGATAACGTTAAAATTGGTGCTAACTGTGTCATTAACAATTCGAAAATAGGTAAGAGAACCCTTATTGCACCCTATTCTCACATAGATGATGTGAAAATAGATGAAGATTGCCGGGTTGGACCTTATGCGCGATTGCGTCCAGGCACGGTATTAGCTGCTGAAGCGCAGGTAGGTAACTTTGTTGAATTAAAAAATACTCAAGTAAATGTTGGTAGCAAAATTAATCATTTAAGTTATGTCGGTGATACGACTATTGGCAAAAACGTCAATATTGGAGCAGGTACGATTACTTGTAATTACGATGGAGCGAATAAATTTAGAACAATTATCGAAGATGATGTCTTTATCGGTTCTGATTCTCAGTTGGTGGCACCAATAACAATAGGTCGTGGTGCGACTATTGCGGCCGGGTCAACTATTACGCGTGATGCTCCAGCTGATCAACTTACGTTTTGCCGCGCTAAAGAACAAAAATCTATTGCCGCGTGGAAGCGCCCAAACAAAATAACGAAATAACCAAGAAAGACCAAATTTATGTGTGGAATTGTCGGTGCGGTTGCAAATAGAAATGTAGTTTCAACGTTAATTGAGGGTCTTAGCCGTCTCGAGTATCGTGGCTACGATTCAGCTGGTATTGCTGTATTAAATACCAGTGGTATTGAACGCGTACGTGCCGTAGGACGCGTTGCGGCCATGACAGATAAAGCCAACGAAATCAATCTCAATGGTCAGGTGGGTATCGGGCATACACGTTGGGCTACCCATGGAGGTGTTACCGAAAGCAACGCACATCCTCATGTGTCAAAAGATGAAATTGCCGTAGTACATAATGGCATAATTGAAAACCATGACGAGCAACGTGAACGATTAGAAGCATTAGGCTATGAATTTACTTCACAGACGGATACTGAAGTAATTGCACATTTGATTCATTACTACCACAACCAAGGTCTAGCTTTACTTGCCGCAACCCAAAAAGCGGTCACTGAGTTAACGGGTGCATTTGCAATCAGTGTGATTTCGGTCAAAGAGAAGGATACTATGATCACTGCACGTTTAGGTTGCCCATTACTAATTGGCCTAGGAGATGGAGAAAATTTCATCGCTTCTGATGTGTCAGCCGTGTTGTCAGTCACACGTAAAGTAATATATCTAGAAGATGGTGATGTTGCAGAAGTACGACGAGATGGTGTCAGTATTTATGGCAAAGATGGCTTAAAAGTGACACGTAAAATCCACTTAAGCGACGTGTCATTGGCGAGCATGGAGCTAGGCCCATATGCACATTTTATGCAGAAAGAAATTCATGAACAACCCCGTGCTTTAACTGACACAATTGAAGCACTAATAGACGAAAATACCTTTTCACCTACTTTATTTGGTATTGATGCAAACGAAGTCTTTGATGAAGTTGATAGTATATTAATTCTAGCGGCAGGCACCAGTTATTATGCTGCTTTAACAGCCAAATACTGGTTAGAAAGCATAGCCAAACTTCCGACCAGCGTAGAAATTGCAAGCGAATATCGCTATCGCGACTCGGTGCCAAATCCTCGACAGTTAATTGTGACTATCTCCCAGTCTGGTGAAACCTTAGATACAATGGAAGCATTAAAGCACGCAATATCCTTGGGTCAGAACCTAACTCTTAGTATATGTAATGTACAAGAAAGCGCTATACCAAGAGCTTCTAAATTAGTGTTGTATACAAGGGCAGGACCTGAAATCGGTGTAGCTTCAACCAAGGCTTTCACTACGCAACTAGTGGCTTTATTTACCTTGGCAGCGACCTTGGCCAAAAAACGAGGCCTATTATCTAAAGAGGAGGAACGTTCTCATTTAAATGCATTGCGAGAACTGGCAGGAAGCGTTCAGCGTGCGCTTAATTTGGAGCCACAAATTCGAGAGTGGGCAAAACGTTTTGCCAATAAACATCATGCATTGTTCTTAGGGCGTGGAATACACTACCCAATTGCATTAGAGGGTGCGCTTAAGCTTAAAGAGATTTCATATATTCATGCCGAGGGCTATCCAGCTGGAGAGCTAAAGCATGGACCATTGGCTTTAGTTGATAATGAGATGCCAGTGGTTGTCATTGCTCCGAATGATGTATTACTTGAAAAAGTAAAATCGAATATGCAGGAAGTACGCGCACGAGGTGGTGAGCTTTTTGTATTTGCAGATAGCGATAGTCACTTTATGGAGTCTGAAGGTGTCAATGTCATACGTACCCCAAGGCATGTAGGCGTTCTCTCACCTATTTTACATACTATTACGGTCCAGCTTCTTGCCTACCACGTTGCGCTATTAAAAGGCACAGATGTTGACAAGCCAAGGAATTTGGCTAAATCTGTCACAGTGGAATAGAAACCTTACAAATTTTATACAAAAACACATAACTACTATAGTTTTATTCTTTAAGCGTCACTGGGCTAATATCAAAACTGCCAGTCTCGTGACTCACTAGAATTTGACCATCCTGTATGGTGCAACTCATATTTAGGCCGCGTTCTGCCGTTTTAGTAAGCTCTTTAGTATCTGGCAAGTTAAGAATAGTCAGGTTGTTATTTTTTAGAAGGGCTTTACTGTTTTGTGCCCACCACATATCAGCAGTTCTGCCACCGTATAATATAACCACTACATTTTTAGATCTACCGCAAGCTTTGCGAATATCTCTTTCCGTCGGCAAGCCTACGTCAATCCACAATTGGATTGCGCCTGTAAGATCTTTATGCCATAGATCTGGCTCCTCATCATCGCTTAACCCTTTACCAAAAACTAGATACTCATCGGCATAAAGTGAAAAGGCAATCAATCTCACCATTAAGCGCTCATCAGTCTCTGAGGGGTGTTTAGCTAGGGTTAGACTGTATTGACCATAATAATTACGATCAATATCGGCTATTTGTAGGTCGACTTTATAGATGGTTGATTTAATTGCCATCGGAAATTGCACCATTACTTGATATTATATGAATACGAGTGCCTTCGCAGCAGACCACCTGCCCTGCCCGTATTTTGGCGGTTTTACGATACTCAATATAGTCATCCACAATGACTAAGCCCTCAGCCACCATAGACTTTCCACGACCACCGCTATCCGCTAGTCCAACCAGCTTAAGTAAGTCGCAGAGTGGTAC
>Ga0316230_1004177_pt1 | contig 10716 bp, 5 predicted proteins | sample TBH18025metaG_FD_206004 | JGI IMG/M metagenome (GOLD analysis project Ga0316230, IMG submission 206004) | Freshwater microbial communities from Trout Bog Lake, Wisconsin, USA - TBH18025 | ecosystem: Environmental > Aquatic > Freshwater > Lake > Hypolimnion/Profundal zone | place: USA: Wisconsin...
GTGCCAAAAAGGACATATTGTGTATTGTGTAAGTGGAGCGTTTATTACAGAATTAAGCACCGGCGAAAAGATTAGACTGGTAAAAGGAGATACTTATGTTGTTTCTGAAGATTTGAGTTCTCATAGGTCAGTGTCGCCAGATGGTGCAACATTATTTATTATAGATGGAACCTTTTTGAAATAGAACTATTTAATAATCTTGTTGTTGGTCAGGCGACCAACAACGGTTTTGAGAATATTATTTATTATTAATGGGGCTTTTTTGAAAAGATCTTTTTTTAATGCTGTTGTTGGTCAGGCTGCCAACAACAGCATAGAAAAAATAGTCATTTCCCGAATTTTATATTATTTTACTTTTCTAAAACTAACTGCATGAAACATGCTAAACATGTCTTGGCCATCTCTGTATTTTTATTAACGGCTCTTACACAAAGCAAAGCCTTAGATTTTTACGATGCCTATTCTATAAAAAAATATAACGATACTACAGCTAAGAATTCTGTGAAATATACACAGTATAAAGATTTGCCTACTAAACCACAACGTAAAATTAATTTTAGCACCAATGAAGGAACCTGGACATCCCTAGATATAAGTCCAGATGGAAAAACCCTCGTGTTCGATCTTATGGGAGATATTTATACCATTCCCGCAACCGGTGGAAAAGCCACACAAATAACCAAAGGTCTGGCCTTTGATACACATCCACGCTATAGTCCGGATGGAAAAAGATTATTGTTTACTTCAGACAGAAGCGGCGCTGAAAACCTTTGGTATATTGATTTTGAGAAGAAAGATACAGTGCAGTTAACGAAAGATAATGACCAGAATTATCCTTCGGCCACCTGGACGCCGGATGGGGATTATATCGTCTATTCAAAGGGGCGACTGAATATCCAATTATATATGATACATAAAAATGGAGGTGGTGGTGTTCAGTTGATTGATCAGCCGGCTAATTTAAAAACCATTGATCCCGCACTTAGCGCAGATGGAAGATATATTTATTTTTCACGCCGGTTTGGTCCATGGAATTATAACGCATCCATGCCACAATATCAACTGGGGGTGTACGATAGGAACAACGCTAAAACAACTACGATTACTTCAAGATATGGCTCTGCCTTTACACCCGTTTTATCTAAAGATGGTAAATGGTTGGTGTATGGTAGCCGATATGAAGACAAAACAGGATTGGTATTACGTAATATAGAAACCGGTGATGAGAAATGGTTGGCATATCCTATTCAAAGAGATGATCAGGAGTCGATAGCCACGATGGGTGTGTTACCGGGTATGTGTTTTACCCCAGACAGTAAAAATATCATTGCCTCTTATGGTGGAAAAATTCATCGAATTCCTATTGATGGGTCACCCGCTGTAGAAATTCCTTTTGAAGTAGATGTTGAATTGGAATTGGGGGCTAGATTAGAATTTAAGTATCCTGTAAAAGATACTTCCCATCAATTGGCCACACAAATACGTGATGCCGTTCCTTCTCCCGATGGAAAAAGGCTGGCGTTTACGGTATTGAACAGGTTATATGTGATGGATTATCCAAATGGTACCCCAAAAAGAATTACTTCCAATGAGTTTACTGAAGCACAACCTGTCTGGAGCAATGATGGGAAAACGATTGTATTCACTACCTGGAATGCTGACGGAGGCAATTTATTCAAAATAAATTCAGATGGCAGCAACCAGCAAAAGCTAACTGTATTAAATGGGTTTTACCAAAACCCGGTATATAATAACGAAGGCGATAAAATTGTTTTTCTCAGAAGCAAAGCACAGGCATATAAAAATTCGATCGGTCCTGGCTATAACGAATCTGAAGATGAAATATGCTGGATAGCTTCTACCGGTGGTAGTATCACAGTGATTGATAAAGCAAATGGAAGAGGTAATCTACATTTTGTAAAGGGAACTAACGATAGGATTTATTTGAACAACGGGAATGGGAATTTATTATCCATTAAATGGGATGGTACAGACGAAAAAACAATTGCACATGTTACGGGTATTACCACGGCAGGTATGAGCAATTGGAAAGACAAAATAAAGGCTGGAGATAATTGTTTGTTGAATCAGAATGAAACAGAGGCTATGGAGATGAGTATGCCATCTTCTGCGGGTACGATTACGATTTCACCGATGGGCAAAAAAGCATTGGCGCAAGTCAATAATGAAATATATGTATTTACCATACCGCAAACAGGAAAAGTGGTTAATCTATCCCTTGCAGATGCCGGCTCTGCTCAATTTCCTGCCCGTAAGTTAACCGAATTGGGTGGCGAGTTTCCAACATGGGAAGACGATGGAAAAAAAGTGCATTGGAGTCTGGGCGCATCCCACTTTGTATATGATATTGATCGGGCAGAATTTTTTGAAGACAGTGTAAAAACAGCAAAGAAAGAAGAAACAAAACGCTTAGCCGATTCTTTAGAAAAAGCAAAACAGGATATCGTTAAAGCAGATACCTCAAAAACGAAACAACCGATTGCTGTAAAAAAAGAAGACCCGAATTACAAAGCATCTGAAACAGAGGTAAGTGTATTTTATCAGAAAGATATGCCTGCAGGAACTGTTTTATTAAAAGGGGCTCGCATTATTACCATGAACAAGGATGAAGTGATTGAGAATGGGGATATTTTAATTGTAAACAACCGAATCAAAGCGGTAGGCAAACATGGCTCTTTTAAAGTACCATCAGATGCAAAAGTGATGGATATGAGTGGAGAAACCATTACGCCGGGTTTTGTAGATACCCATTCACATATGTGGCCAAACTGGGGTATCCAGAAAAATCAAATATGGATCTATGCAACCAACCTGGCTTATGGTGTAACTACCACGCGCGACCCACAAACGGCCACAACAGATGTATTGACTTACGGTGATATGGTGGAAGCGGGCAAAATGGTAGGACCCCGAATATATTCAACAGGACCAGGTGTAGGTTTTTGGGATTATAATATCAAAGATTCAGCGCAAGCGGAAAGTGTATTGAAACAATACAGCAAATATTACCATACCAAATACATCAAAATGTATCTGGCAGGTAATCGTAAACAACGCGAGTTGATCATAAATGCCGCCAGAAATCAGCAACTGATGCCTACAACAGAGGGAGGATTGAATTTTAAATTAAATATGACGAATTTATTGGATGGTTATCCGGGTCATGAACATGCTATCCCGATCTATCCTTTATATAAAGATGTGATTACTTCTATTGCGCAATCCAAAATGATTGTTACACCCACATTGTTAGTTTCCTATGGTGGCCCATTTGCAGAAAATTATTTTTGGGAAACAGAAGACCCTTACCATGATAGTAAGATGCAGTACTTTATGCCGTATGAAGAGTTGGCTGGAAAAACAAGAAGGGTAAGCGAGGGCTGGTTTATGAAAGAAGAACATGTATTTCCAAAACATGCCAAATCAATGAAGGCGTTAGTAGAAGCCAATGGTTTAGCCGGTATTGGCAGCCATGGCGAATTTCAGGGCCTGGGGTATCATTGGGAAATGTGGGCTATGCAAAGTGGTGGCATGCGAAATATGGATGTGTTGAAAACAGCCACCATTCTCGGTGCAACAGGTTTGGGTTTGGATAAAGACCTGGGAAGTATTGAAGTAGGTAAATTAGCCGACTTGATTATCCTTGATAAAAACCCATTACTAAATATACGTAATACCAACTCCATTAAATATGTAATGAAGAATGGCAGATTGTATGAAGGAAATACTTGTGATGAAGTGTATCCTGAAAAAAGGAAGTTGATAAAAAGCGAATGGAATTATGAGAAACCTGTGAATAATACTGATGTGAAGGATTAGAATATTTTCATCACATTGAAAAAGTTGTTGGTCAGGCGACCACAGGTGTTCGGAAGAAATTAAGGGTTTAGCACGAATTCGGTTGTAAATTTCGTTTTAGCTGAATGAGAGCAGACGCACTAATTCGCTTACTCCCTGCAAAGAGCCTCGAACGGCTAGCAGTTTCTACCCATGTGGATCATTATACCAAGAAATTACAGGGGGAGGTCATTTTCAAGTTGCTGCTTTACTGCTTGTTAAGCCGCAAGGAAAATAGCCTCAGAACCATGCGATCTGCTTATGAGTCGATGGTTTTTCAGTCATTAAAAAATCGCTACCCGGGAGACAAGATCAGCCACAGTTCAATCAGTGAGCGGCTTTCCTCTATTGAGGTAAGTTATTTTGAACAGCTTTTTAAAGATTGTGTATCCGCGTATAAAAATCTGGATGGGATAAATACTGATAATCTTTTAAAATTCGATTCTACCATTGTTGCTTTATCTGCCAATCTGCTCAACATAGGATATCATCTTCCAGGTGGTTCTGCCACTGTGAAGCAGCTTAAATTCACCATAGGATATTCTGATATTCCGGAGATAGTTCATTTTTATCATGATCAACAGTTCACGAGTGAAAATATTGCCCTTCGTGATACGATTATCAATAATGCCGCATTGCATGATCTACCTGTTATCCGGGTATTCGACAGAGGAATAACCTCGCGTAGTACCTATGATAAAATGACGGCCAAAGGGATATTTTTTGTTTCCCGGCTTAATGATAAAGCTATCAAATCGATAGTGTCATCCAATGATTTAATTACTGTATCAAATCCTGTAAGTACCGATTCACTCAATATTGTAGCAGATCAATGGTGTTATTTATTTTCCTCAAAAAAGAAATCTGAACATCCTCTCAGATGTATAGAAGCTTATAAGAAGAATACCAATGAAAAACTGTTGTTTGTAACCAATATAAAAGATGCAACAGCACAACACATTACAGATATATACAAAAAAAGATGGGATATAGAAGTATTCTTCAAGTTTCTCAAACAAGTGCTCAACTTCGATCATTTGACCAACAGAAGTGAGAATGGAATCCAAGTCATGCTCTATGTAACAATGATCGCAGCTATTTTATTGGAAGCCTATAAAAAAACCAATAAATTGACTGGCTTTAAAATACCCATGCAACTTCTGGATCAAGATCTTGAAAAAGAAGTCACAAAAAGCATTGTTATTCTTTGTGGAGGTAATCCTGACGCTTTTGATGCCCTTTTTGGTAATAAATCACCATAATCTTCCGAACACCTGTGGTCAGGCAACCAACAACGGGGAGCGGGTGTTAAACGAAGCCAGAAGTCAGAATTGGTCAAAATGGTCCATGTATCAAAAAATGTGTATGCCATGTGAATAACTTCCGGGTCTTAAGAAAGGCTCCAAAGTCCATAAAATCTACAAAAATTGACCAAAATCAGCATTTTTGGAAGCCGGGAACGAAAAAATGTAAAAATTATTTTATATCAATAAACCCGTACAACTAATTGCTAATCATTTTGTTGAATTTGGCTAACATGAAGGCAATTTTTCTACCACTACAAAAACAGCGTAAAACGTCGATGGAGATTGAGTAGATGGACTGAAATCGTGTCGTATTTCCACTACTTTCTTTATTTCAGAAGCCAGAAAACAACAATAACAACGTCGACAGTCTGTGGTTTCAATTCATTATAACTTTCTATCCTGAATTACAGCTATTCATTTGTACTAAAGCGAATTTTATGTTACACAGATCGAAACTAACCCTATTTTGCCTGCTTACCTGCGGCGCTATTGGCGGTTATGCGCAAAGTAACAATGCGAACAATGCTATCGCATACCAGGCAGTATCAACTGATCCTACTACTACTGCTAACAAAACAATCTTAGTGAAAGATGGTATTATCCGTAAACCGGTTAACACAACTCGCGCTGTTTATTCTGAACCCATTAAATCAACTATTTCAAAAGACGGAAAAAATACAACACTGATTGGCAATAGCAATTACAACGCAGCTTCCAATACTTCATTAGGTTATACGGCTTTACTGGTTAATACATCTGGTTTAGGTAATACAGCTGTTGGTTATGCTGCATTACAATCTAATACTACTGGTAACGGTAATACCGCTCAGGGTGTATTTGCTTTGCAAAGCAATACTTCTGGTGGCAGTAATTCTGCAAATGGTTTCGCTGCTTTACAAAAGAATACTACCGGTATTGATAACACGGCACAAGGATATATGGCTATGCAGAATAATACAGAAGGCGTAGGCAATACAGCAACCGGGGTATTTTCTTTACAGAGAAATACCACTGGTTTAAATAATACAGCAACTGGTTCTTATACTCTGTCAAATAATACAAGCGGTGAAAGAAATACCGCATTTGGTGCATTGGCATTGGCTAATAATGTTACCGGCTCTGCCAATACTGCTTTTGGTTATCAAACATTACTGGCCATTACTTCAGGAGAAAACAATACTGCCATTGGTCACAATGCAATGGTATTCGCTGCTTCTGGAAATGGCAATACTTCCATTGGTACTTCCAGTTTGTCAAATAACAACGAGGGTAATAATAATACTGCTATTGGTTTAAATACCATGTATAATAACCTGGGTGGATCTAATAACGTAGGTAATGGTGTTCGTGCCTTACAAAAAAATACTGTAGGTAATAACAATACCGCTATCGGTTTTGAATCATTGGGTAATAATGTTAGCGGAAGTAACAATACCGTTTTAGGGTATACAGCCGATGTGGCTGCTGATGGTATTTCTAATGCTACCGCATTAGGAAGCGGTGCTAAAGTGTACGCAAGCAATACCATCCAACTGGGTAATGGTTTTGTTACCGCTGTCAATACCAACGCTAACCTTAACGCAGCCGGTCTTTCATTAAACTCTGATACCAGACTGAGACAAAATATCCGCACAGTCGATAATGGCTTGGCTACTATCTTACAACTGAAACCCGTTCAATACGAAAAGAAAAACAGCATTGATGCCATTAACTACACCAAAACAGAAAATGGGTTTATTGCTCAGGAAATTCAGAAAGTAATGCCTTTCATCGTTACCGAAGGAAAAGACAAGGATCACCTGCTTTCCGTAGATTATATTTCACTGATCCCGGTTCTTACCAAAGCTATCCAGGAGCAACAAAATGCAATCCAGGATCAAAAGAAACAGATTCAACAACAGGCAGATGATATTCAGACTTTGAAAAAACTGGTACAACAATTATTAGATAAAAAATAATCCTTTCCTCGTAAAATAGTCTTAAGAAGAACCCGCCGGCAAAGCGGGTTTTTTATTACCGGAATAGTAAATTGTACCCTTCTTACACAACAGCAAAGATTGCCCCATTTATTTATTGGTAAACAAAAGCTAGTACATGCAAAAAGCAGCCGGAATAGTGATGGGTATTATATGTATGTTATTCGTTTTTCTGCAGAAACAAACTTATCACCCTTCTGTAATCATTGGCAAACAGGAATGGATGCAACAGAATCTCAATAGCAGTTTTTATAGAAACGGTGATCCCATTTTACAGGTCACAAAAGCAGATAACTGGAAAGAAATCAGCTCTGGCGCCTGGTGCTGGTACGATTTTGATTCTGCCAGATATGCTGTCAGTTATGGGAAATTATATAACTGGTATGCGGTAAATGATCCACGTGGTTTGGCACCTGCAGGGTGGCATATACCCGATGAAGAAGAATGGAAACAACTGGCTGATTTTTTGGGAGGCGATACCCTTGCCGGTAATAAAATGAAAGCCATCAGTGCCCTCTGGAGCTGTAATGCCCAATCCATCGACACAGGCAATACCAGCGGCTTTAGCGGGTTACCCGGCGGTTCCTGTGATTATGCAGGCAGATTTGTACAAATGGGCTGCTTTGGCTATTGGTGGACCAGTACTTCCTATAATGATCGCATGGCGTATTTACATGGACTCACACAGGATAAACCGGATCTGTTAATTAGTGTGGATGATAAGAATATCGGATTTTCGGTGAGATGCGTGAAGGATAGTGTAGAAGAAGGGAAAAAGAGATGAATGTTGAAGAAGGAATGACGAATTTCGAAGGAGAAGCAATTCGGGTATTTTGCCTTTAATCTTTTTTTAAGAAACAACACTCACCTATTTTAATCTACGATTAACCCAATATTTAAAACCAAACCTATTTTCTTTTGTAGTTTCAGAAAACTTTGCTCTGCTATTTGGCTAGTATAAGTTAATTGTAAGGGAAGTTTCTTCATTTATACATCTATCAATTTTTTATTTGAAGATATGCACGAAAGAAGCAATGTAAGAATTGTATGCAAGAGTAAACAGTTCATTACTAGGAAAAAGGGATATCAGCAAAGCAGAAAAAGAAATGGCATGATTGGTCTGCTTGTATTTTTTTGTTTCTGTTTTTTTATAAATGGAACAACACAGCTTAAGTCCAACTCTATTCGCACTGATTCATTAACAGCATTATCACTTAGTCAGTGCATTGAATATGCTTTGAAGAACCAACCCAACCTGCAGCGCACTTTTATTAACCAGGAGGTAGCCAGGGCAACCAATGCAATCAATTTATCAGGTCGATTACCACAAATTGGCGTCACAGCCAATATTACCCATTACCTGCAGTTGCCTGCAGCATTGGTTAATAATGGGGGTAATATCAATGCGGCAAAATCTGGTGTCCTAAACACCTCTATTCCGGGATTGGGTATTACACAATCTATTTTCAGTCCGGGTTTACAATACGCAGCAAAAGTGGCCCCACTTTATGAAAAACAGTCCAGACAAATAACTGACAGCACAAAGATTGAACTGGTAGCCGGCGTTAGTAAAACATATTATGGACTCTTGCTTACGCTACAGCAGATTAATGTGTTGAGAGAAGATACATTGCGACTAGGGCAGAATGTACGAGATACCTATCACCAATACATAGGGGGAATTGTAGATGAAACAGATTATGAAGAAGCCATGATTACGTTGAACAATTCTGTTGCCCAGCTAAAACAGGCAAATGAAAACGTGATACCACAATACGCAGTACTAAAACAATTGATGGGATATCCACCTGATAAACAGTTTAATATCAGTTTCGATTCTACGCAAATGTATAAAGACATTTTGGTGGATACCACGGAAATACTGCAGGTTGATAAACGTATTGAGTTTAAACAACTGGCCATTGCAAAAGACCTTCAGCACCAGCTTACCCAATATTATCACCAGGCTGCCTGGCCTACTTTATCTGCTTTTTATAATTATAACCATGAGTTTGCCAATAATCAACTGCCCCAATTATTCAACTACTCTTATCCTTATTCGCTTTTAGGTGTTACGTTAAGCGTACCAGTATTTACAGGGTTTGCGAGAGTGCAGGGTTTGCGAAGATCGGAATTGCAGGAAAAGCAATTGGGCTGGAGTGAGGTAGATCTTCGTTCGGCCATTTATTCTGAATATACAGCTGCCCTGGCCAATTATAAGAGTAACCTGTATAACTTGAATATCTTAAAAGACAATGAGGCCCTTGCCAAACGGGTATATTTTGTTGTTACCCTTCAATACAAACAAGGTATTGTGGCTTATTTGAATGTGATTACTGCTGAATCAAATTTGATAACAGCTGAGATTGGTCATTTAAATGCGCTTTTTCAGGTACTCTCCAGTAAAATTGACCTTGAAAAAGCAATGGGGAATATCACTTATTAATGAATCTGGTTGCCTTCAATTGTATAAAGAGGTTTACTAAATGAATTCAAAGCATACATGCTACTAACGTATAAATCAATCGGCATCATGAATAGAATATTTATCAGCCTTTGTTTGATAGTAACTCTGGCATTTTTTTCCTGCGATCAGAAGCCGGCCGTGGTTACCCCTCCTGTGCCCGTTAATCTGTATACCGTAACCAAGCAAACAGTATTGTATTATGATAAGTACCCGGCTACCACACAGGCACTTAGTCAGGTAAACCTTTTGCCACAGGTTCAGGGCTATATTACTGGAATTTATTTTAGTGATGGTAGTCGTGTGAAAAAAGGACAACCCTTGTATGAAATAGATAGAAGACTTTATCAATCTGCCTATGATGCAGCTGCAGCCAACCTGAAAGTAGCCCAGGGTAATTTGGAGCAGGCACAACAGGATGCCGATCGTTATGTATACCTGAACAGTTACCATGCGGTTGCCAAACAACAATATGATCACGCAATCATTGCGCTTGAAAATGCAAAGAACCAGGTGAAAAGCGCCGATGAAGCATTAAAAACAGCGAAAACCAATCTTGCCTTTTCCATCATCAACGCACCGTTTACTGGCACCATTGGTTTTAGCCAGGTAAAATTGGGAAATGTGGTGACCATTGGACAAACTGTTTTAAATACAATTTCAACCGATGATCCAATGGCTGTTGATTTTTTAGTGAATGAAAAACAGTTGCAAAATTTTGAACATTTTCAAACAGAAAAACATGCACCAACCGATTCGCTGTTCACTTTGTTATTGCCTGATAATTCTCTTTACCCCTTCATTGGAAAAATTGCAGTGATAGATCGTGCAGTGGATCCCCAAACGGGAACGATACGGGTAAGGTTGATCTTCCCTAATCCAAAAAATGAATTGAGGGTAGGAATGAGCTGCCTTGTACGGGTGCATAACCTGGAAACCACGCCACAGATGATGATACCCGGCAAAGCGGTTGTGGAGCAAATGGGGGAATATTTTGTATATGTAGCCAAGGATACTTTATTGCCCAGATCAACCGATTCCTCAGCTAAAAAAACTGAGGCTGGAGCAGCACCGGAAAGCCCTAAATTAAGATCTATTCAAAAGAAAGTAA
>Ga0316230_1004181_pt1 | contig 10714 bp, 11 predicted proteins | sample TBH18025metaG_FD_206004 | JGI IMG/M metagenome (GOLD analysis project Ga0316230, IMG submission 206004) | Freshwater microbial communities from Trout Bog Lake, Wisconsin, USA - TBH18025 | ecosystem: Environmental > Aquatic > Freshwater > Lake > Hypolimnion/Profundal zone | place: USA: Wisconsin...
GGCCCCCAGCTGGTGGACTACTACGCCGGACTCGTGGACCGCCATCCCATCATCACCATCGAGGACGGCTTCGACGAGAGCGACTGGAAGAACTGGAAGCTCATGACCACCAAGCTCAAGGACAAGATCCAGCTGGTGGGCGACGACCTGTTCGTCACCAACCCCGAGATCCTCGCCAAGGGCATCCGCGAGGGCGTGGCCAACGCCATCCTCATCAAGCTGAACCAGATCGGCACCGTCACCGAGACCCTGAAGGCCGTGGACATGGCCCACAAGGCCGGCTACCGCGCGATCATCAGCCACCGCAGCGGCGAGACCGAGGACACCTTCATCGCCGACCTGGCCGTCGCCACCGGCGCCGGCGAGCTCAAGACCGGCGCCCCCTGCCGCACGGACCGGGTGGCCAAGTACAACCGCCTCCTCCAGATCGAATGGGAACTGGGGGCGGCCGCCCGCTATGCCGGCCAGGAAGCATTCGGCCCCTGGCTGCGCAAGTAGCCATGAACACCGCCTGGCTCCTGAGGTCCAGCACGCTCTGGGGCGTACTGGCCCTGTCCGGAGTCAGCTCGGCGGCGATCCTCCTCTTCTCCCCCGACGGGCTGCCCAGCCTGCGCAAGCGCCAGGCCGAGCTGCACGAGCAGGAACGCCAGCTGCTGAAGATGCACCACGCCAACCTGGAACTCAACGAGGAGGTCCGGCGTCTGGCGGCGCGGGATCCCGAACTGTACGAGGCCCTCGCCCGGCAGCAGGGCCTGGCCCGGCCGGGCGAGACGGTCTACACGTTCCGCGAGCGGGGCGAACATCGCTGACTTCACGCTCGTCTCGGCCTCCGGCAACACGTTCGCCTACGCCTGGGAAGACGGCGTGCCCGCGGACTTCGACGGCGCGCGGTGGGCGCGGGCGCTCTGCCCCCGGGGCAGGGGCCTGGGCCTGGACGGACTCTTCCTCCTGGCGCGGCCCGTCCCGGGCCTTCCGTGGGTGCTGGAGCACTGGGACACCGATGGCGGGCGCACCTTCTGCGCCAACGGCTCCCGGGGCGCCCTGGCCCTGCCGGGGGCCCCGGAAGGCCCCCTGGTCTCCGCGGTCTCCAGCGGCGTGGCGGTGACCCTGGGCCGGCGGAACGGGGGCTTCGCCATCCGCCTGCCGGACGGGGAGGGCTTCGGCTTCCAGACCAGTTCCCTGCTCCTGCCCGAACCCCACGTCTTCGGGTGGATCGGCAACCCGCAGCTGGTGGTGGCAGTGCGCAGCGTGGCCGAGATCGACCTGGCGGCGTTCGCCGTGCCCCTGCGCTTTCATCCGGCCTTCCCGGAGGGCACGAACGTGAACGTGGTGGAGCTCGTGGCACCGGGATCCGCGCGGATCCGGAGCTGGGAGCGGGGGGTCGAGGGCGAGACCCTCTGCTGCGGCACCGGCTGCGGGGTGGCCGCGGCGTGGCTGGCGAAGCGGACGGGGATCATGGACTGGACCCTGGAGCCGGGCAGCGGGGATCCGGTCACCGTGAACGTGGCGCTGGGGGAGGACGGGGACTGGCGGGAGCTCTGGCTGAGCGGGGGGGCCGAGCGGATGGGCCATTTCGAGGGCGTTCGGAACTGACGGAAAGGCGTGGAACTTGCGTAACGGCTTTGCCGGTCCCGCCCCGTTGACACCATCGCCGATGCCGTCGGGACAGGTCCTTTTCTCCGCGAGCCCCCCCATGACCCAACCCCCGACCGACCTCCGACTCTGGCTCGCGGAAGCCCTCGGCCGGCAGGTGGCGGGCAACTACCCCGGCGCCCTCCTCCTCTACCGCCGCATCCTCAGCCGCGACCCCGGCCACGCGGACGCCTGGTGCAACCTCGGCTTCGTCCTCAAGGAACTGGGCCAGCCCGAGGCGGCGCTGGAAGCCTGCGGCAAGGCCCTGGCGCTCGCGCCGGACAATCCGATCGTCCACTGCAACCTCGGCGGGCTGGCCCTGGACGGGGGCGACCCCCAGGGGGCGCTGGCCCATTTCCGCAAGGCGCTCGCCCTCGACCCCGTGAACGTGCCGGCGCTTTCCGGCCTGTCCGGCGTCCTGGGCCGGCTGGGCCGGCTGGGGGAGGCGCTCGAGGCCGATGAGCGCGCCCTGCGGCAGGAACCGGAACGGGCCGAACTGCACCTGAACCGGGGCTACACCCTCATGCGGTCGGGCCGGCTCGAGGAGGCAGAAGCCGGGCTCCTCCGGGCGCTGGCGCTGGAACCCGATCTACCGCGGGCCTCCTGGAACCTGGCCTACCTGCGCCTGCTCCAGGGCCGGTACCTCGAGGCCTGGCCCGACTTCGGCGCCCGCCTGCAGATCCCCGAAGCCCGGGCGAACCTGCGCGACTACGCGCAGCCCCGCTGGCAGGGGGAGCCGTTCCCCGGGCGCACTCTGATGGTCTGGGTGGAGCAGGGGCTGGGCGACACCCTGCAGTTCGTCCGCTACCTGCCGCGGGTCAAGGCCCTGGGCGGGCGGGTGGTGCTGCAGACCTACGAGGGGCTCGCCGGACTCCTGCAGGGCGCGGCCGACGCGGTGCTCGGGGAGGGCGAGGCCCCTTCCGACTTCGACCTCCAGGTACCCCTCATGGACCTGCCGGCGCTGTTCCGCAGCACGCCCGGGGACCTGCCCGGCGAAGTGCCGTACCTGGCCTGCCCCGCCGGCCACGCGCCCCCCGCCGCCCTGGCCCGGGCCCTCGAGGCCGGCGCGGGCCGGCGCAAGGTGGGCCTCGCGTGGGCCGGGAGCGCGCAGCATGCCGACGATGCCCGGCGCTCCCTGGACCCCGCGCTCCTGGCGCCCCTGGCCGCCCTTGAAGGCGTGCAGTGGTTCAGCTTCCAGGTGGGCCCGCGCAGCCTGCCGCCCCTGCCCGGCCTCGTCCCCCTCGGCGAGCACCTGCGCGATTTCCGCGACACGGCCTTCGCCCTGGGCGCCTGCGACCTGCTCATCACCGTGGACACCGCCGTCGCCCACCTCGCCGGGGCCCTGGGCCTGCCGACCCTGCTCCTGCTGCCCTTCTTCCCGGACTGGCGCTGGGGCAGGGCGGGCGAGGCGACGCCGTGGTATCCGACGTTCCAGCTGTACCGCCAGCCCGCGCCGGGGGCCTGGCCCGCGGTCCTGCAGCGCCTGCTGGACGACCTGAGGTGAGCGGCGCCCTCGCGCGGCTCCAGGAGGCCCGCCGCCTGGACGCGGAGGGCCAGTACGGCCAAGCGCTGTTCGCCTACCGGCTCCTGCTCCGCCTGGACCCGGGCTGCCTCGATGCCAAGGTGGACCTGGCCGGCCTCTACTGCGTCCTCGGCCGGCATGCGGAGGCCCGGGACCTCTGCCTGGAGGTGCTGGCGGCCGTCCCCGGCCACGGGCCCACCCGCCTGAACCTGGCCGGCGCCCTCGCGGGCCTGGGCGAGCATGGCCGCGCGGACGCCGAGTACCGGGCGCTGCTGGAGGCCGAGCCGGTGCTGGCCCACCTGGGCCTGGGCACCAGCCTGGACGTCCAGGGGCGGCTGGCGGAGGCCAGGGAGGTCCTGGAGCGGCTCCTGGCGCTGGCGCCGGGGCACCGCCAGGGGCGCGACGTCCTCCTGCGGGTCCTGCTCCAGCTCGAGGACTGGGCCGGGGCGCGCCGGGTCTGGACCGACCTCGCCCGGGCCCTGCCGCCCTTCGAGGCCACCCTGGAACAGGCCGTGGTCCACCTCGTCTGCGGGGACTTCGAGGCCGGCTGGGAGCTCATGGAGCACCGCCTGGATCAGCCGGGCTTCATCACGCCCGTGCGCGCCTACCGGGAGCCGCGCTGGCGCGGGGAGCCCTTCCCGGGCCGCACGCTCCTCCTGCACTGGGAGCAGGGCTTCGGCGACACCGTCATGTTCATCCGCTACGCCGCCCTCGCCAAGGCCCGGGGCGGGCGGGTGGCGGTGCTGGCGCCGGCCCCGCTGGGGGACCTGCTGGCCACGGCGCCGGGGGTCGACGCGACGTTCGGCCCGAAGGATCCGCTCCCGCCCTTCGACCTCCAGTGCTCCCTCTTCAGCCTGCCGCACGTGTTCGGCACGCGCCTGGACACCGTGCCCGCGTCCATCCCGTACCTGGCCGCGCCCGTCCGGGCCGACCCCGCCCTGGAAGCCGTCCTGGCGCGGCCGGTCCGGGGCCTCCGGGTGGGCCTGGTCTGGGCGGGCAACCCCGAGAACCGCAACGACGCCCTCCGGAGCATCCCCCTGGACCTGCTGGGCCCCCTGGCGGACGTGCCCGGGGTCGCCTGGCACAGCCTCCAGGTGGGCGCGGAGGGCGGCCTGCCCTGGGCGGGCCTCACGGACCTCGCGCCCCTGCTCCCGGACTTCAGCGCGACCGCGCGGGCCCTCCAGGCCATGGACCTGGTCCTCACCGTGGACACGGCGGTGGCCCACCTGGCCGGGGCCCTGGGCCGGCCCACCTGGCTGCTCCTGCCCTTCCTGCCGGAATGGCGCTGGCTGCTGGGGCGGGAGGACAGTCCGTGGTACCCGACCCTGCGGCTCTTCCGGCAAAAGCGGCCCAATGACTGGCCGGAGGTCCTGCGCCGGGTGGTCGCCGCGCTTTCGTGGAACGTGGTAGACTGATCGATGTTCCACAGTCGAGGTTCCTTGGTGCCGCAAAGCCATTCCACGAACAAGGTCCGGTCATGACGGCCAGGATCATCGCGCTGGCCAACCAGAAGGGCGGGGTGGGCAAGACCACCTCCGCCATCAACATGGCCGCGTCCCTGGCCATGATGGAGAAGCTGGTCCTGCTGGTCGATTTCGATCCCCAGGGCCACAGCACCACGGGCCTGGGCTTCCCCAAGCCGGACCACCGGGCCGGAGCCTTCGCCCTGATGAAGGGCGCGCCCGTCGAGGGGCTGATCCTCACCACGGAAGTGCCCACCCTCGAGATGATCACGGCCGGCAAGGATCTCGCCCAGATGGAGTTCGAGCTGGCCGAAGTGCCCGACCTCGCGCGGCTGAGCCAGGCGCTCGCCCCTGTGGCCGAGCGCTACGATTACATCCTCATCGATCCCCCGCCGAGCCTCGGGATGATCACCCTCAACGCCCTCAGCGCGGCCCACGAGGTGATCGTGCCCATGCCCTGCGAGTTCCTGGCCATGGACGGCCTGGCCGAGCTCATGGAGACCATCCGGCGCATCCAGTCCGGCCCCAACCCCGCGCTGCAGCTGGGCGGCATCCTCCTCACCATGGCCGAGGAGCGCACCAACCTGGGCTCGGCCGTCGCCCAGGAAGTGCGCAATGCCTTCCCCGGCAAGGTCTTCAACACCTTCATCCCGCGCAACATCCGCCTGGCCGAGGCCCCCAGCCACGGCCGGCCCGTGGCCTTCTACGACCTGCGGTCCAAGGGCGCGCAGGCCTATCTCAATCTGGCGCGGGAGTGGCTGGAACTGGAGGAACCCCTGATTCCGCGAGGTCCCGCATGATTCCCAAACGACCTGCCCTGGGCCGTGGCCTCACGTCCCTCATGAGCCAGCTGGCCCCCGAGGATGCCAGCCAGCGCGAGCTGCCCGTGGGCTCCCTGGTGCCCAACCGCCACCAGCCCCGCACCACCTTCGACGAGGCCCTGCTGGCCGACCTGGCCGCGAGCCTCAAACTGCACGGCATGGTCCAGCCCATTGTGGTGCGCCGGGTGGGCGACCGCTACGAGATCATCGCGGGCGAGCGCCGGTGGCGCGCCGCGCGCCTGGCCGGCCTGGCCATGGTCCCGGTGGTGATCAAGGACGTCCCCGACGACCGCCTCCTCGAGATCGCCCTCGTGGAGAACATCCAGCGCTGCGAGCTGAACCCCATCGAGGAGGCCAAGGCCTACTTCAAGCTCGGCGAGCACCTGCGCCTGACCCAGGAGCAGGTGGCCGACCGGGTGGGCAAGTCCCGGCCCCAGGTGGCCAACACCCTGAGGCTCCTGCGCCTCCCCACCACCATCCAGGACCTGATCTCCCGCGGGACCCTCTCCACCGGCCACGGCAAGGTGCTGCTCGGGGTCGAGGACGCCCGCACCCAGACCCAGCTCGCCGACGAGGTCGTCGAACGCCAACTCAGCGTGCGCGCCCTGGAGGCCCGCATCCTGGCCGCCGGCCGGGCCCGCCAGGGCAAGGCCCGGCGCCACCATCCCCAGGCGGTCTTCCTGAAGGCCGCGGCGGAGGAACTGACCCAGGCCTGGAGCGCCCGGGTGGAAATCAAGCCCAAAGGCAAGGGTGGTTCGCTCACCTTGCACTATGCTACTGAGGGCGAACTGGACCGATTGTTCGAAGGTCTGAAGAAGGGTCCCGGCACCCGCTAACGGTATAGAGGCGCACATGTCCTGGTTCATCAAGAAACGACAGCAGAAGACCGCAGTGGAAGAACGCACCGTCCGGGTGCCCGAGGGGCTCTGGATCAAGTGCGACGCCTGCCGGGAGCTCATCTACCGGGCCGAGCTGATCAACACCCACAACGTCTGCCCGAAATGCGGCTACCACTTCCGCATCGGCGTGGAGGAGCGGCTGGCCTCTCTCATGGACCCCGGGTTCGAGGAGCTGTTCGGGGAGCTGCGCAGCACCGATCCCCTGGGCTTTTCCGCCGCCAAGCCCTACGCCGACCAGCTCAAGCGGCTCGAGGCCGCCGGCATGGACCACGACGCCGTGCTGGTCGTGGCAGGCACGATCAAGGACCACAAGGTCATCCTCTCGGTCATGGACTGGGATTTCCTCGCCGCCAGCATGGGCAGCGTGGTGGGCGAGAAGCTCAAGCTCGGCGCCGAGCGGGCCCTGGCCAGCCGCTGCCCGTACATCATCATCAGCTGCTCCGGCGGCGCCCGGATGCAGGAGGGCACCTATTCGCTCATGCAGATGGCCAAGGTGAGCGCGGCCCTGTCGCGCCTGGACCTGGCGGGCCTGCCCTACTTCTCCATCCTCACCGACCCCACCACCGGCGGCGTCAGCGCCAGCCACGCCATGCTCGGGGACCTCAACATCGCCGAGCCCAAGGCCCTCATCGGCTTCGCCGGCCCCCGCGTGATCGAGCAGACCATCAAGCAGACCCTGCCCGAGGGCTTCCAGCGTTCGGAGTTCCTCCAGACCCACGGCATGGTCGACAAGGTCGTGCCCCGGGACCGCCTGCGGGACTTCCTCGCCACCTGCCTCGAATGGACCCGGCAGCCGGAAGCCCCATGACCGGACCTTCCGCCCTGCCCCATCTGCGGAAGCTGGAGGCGAGGGGACACTGGGGCATCAAGTGCGGACTCGAGAATCCCAGGCGGCTCCTGGAGGCCCTGGGCGGCCCCCAGCGGGCCTATCCCACGGTCCTCATCGCGGGCACCAACGGCAAGGGCTCCACCGGCGCCTTCCTGGCCAACGCCCTGCGGGCCTGCGGCCTGCGCACGGGCTGGACCACCTCGCCGCACCTGCTGGCCCCCACGGAGCGGGTCTGGCTGGACGGCGCGCCCCTGGAGCCCGAGCAGCTGGACCGGCACCTGGGCGAGGCCTTCGAAGCCGAGGCCCGCCTGGGGCTCCAGGCCACCTACTTCGAGCTCATGATCGCCGCCGCCTGCCTCGCCTTCCGGGAGGCCGGCATCGAACTCGCCCTGGTGGAAGTGGGCATGGGCGGCCGCTGGGACGCCACCAACGCCACCGACCCCATCCTGACCGTGCTCACCAACGTCGAGCTCGACCACATGCAGTACCTGGGCCCCGACCGCGCGACCATCGCCCGGGAGAAGCTCTGCACCGCCCGCCCCGGGCGGCCCCTGGTGCTCGGACCGGCCCTGGACCCCGCCTGGGTCTGGCCGCTCCTGGAGTGCCGCCCCGTGCTGTATCCCGCGCCCCGGCTGCGCACGGACCTGCTGGCCTGGGACCACAGCGTGGTGGAGGGTCACCCCCTCCGCCTGGCCGGCGCCCACCAGGTCGAGAACCTCGCCACCGCCTGGGAGGCCCTCCGGGGCCTGGCCCGCCTGGGGTTCACGCTGCCGGAGGACCGCCTCTGGGCCGGCCTCGAGCGCACCCTCTGGCCCGGCCGCCTCTGGGCCGCCCCCGGCCTGGATCAGGTCTTCATGGACGGGGCCCACAACCTGGACGGCGCCCGGATCCTCTCCGCCCACGCCCGGGCCACCTCGGTCAGGCCGCACCTGTTCTTCGCGGCCATGGGCGACAAGGATCTCGCCGGCATGGCCCGCCAGCTTCGGGCCATGGGGCCGCTTTCGGTCACCCTCGTGCGCGGCGACAATCCCCGCTATGCTTCTGCCCAGGCGCTGCGGGCCGCGTGGGGCGAGGACCTGGAAGTCCTGGACCTCGCCGCGGCCGCCGGGCGCCTCCGGGCCTCCTGCCCGGAACCGCGGCTCGTGTGCGGCTCCCTCTACTTCATAGGCGACCTCCTCCGGGAACTGAAGATCACCCCCACCTTCCGAACCTGAGCAACCCATGTCCCTCGCCCTGGCCCTATGGCTCACCCTCGCACCGGCCACCCTGCCGCCGGTGCCGCCCGTGCTCCAGGCGGCGCCCAAGCCCAAGCCGGCCGTGCCCCTGGCCGTGACCCGGGTGGAGCGCAAGGGGACGCCGCCCTTCGGCGACAAGGAACGGCTCTACCGCATCGAGGGGGACGGCGTGGACCGCCTGCTGCCCGGGGACATCCTCCAGCTGCACCGGAAGGCGGGGGACCTGATCATGCCCAGGCTCGAGGTGGCCGAGGCCATGCCGGACCATGCGCTGGCCCGGGTGTTCTTCCCCGGGGAGACCTTCCCCATGGTGGGCGACGTCGCCTGGCCGAGGGGCGTGGCCGAGGCGCTGCCGGTCCTGCCCGGCCTCCTGGACGCCACGGTGGCCGCCGACCCCAAGGCGCTCCAGCCCGCCGCCCCCGCCTCCAAGCCGCCGGCCCCGCTGGGCGCCCCGCCCCGGCGGGAACCCCTCTACTACCTCCAGGGCGAGAGCCGGATCACGCCCGCCGGACTGGCCAAGGTGCGGGCCTGGGTGAAGGCCTGGGGCGCGGGGTCCTGCTGGTTCCTGGCCTGTCCGCCCTGGCCCGGGGAGTCCCTGGACCTGCGTTCGGCGCGCCTCTCGGTGCTCCAGGAGGAACTCAAGCGCCTCGGCATCCCCAAGCCCGACCTCCGGATCCTCATGGAGCCGGCGGCCGGCAAATATCCTTTGGTCTTTCTCGGCACGGAACCCTGGTAGGGTATAGCGGCTTGATGATTTCAACAGCCCGCTTCCCGGATCCCCCATGACCCGCCCTGCCGACCCGCCCGCGCTCAGTCTCCGCCAGAAGATCCTCGGGTCCGCCCTGGCGCTGCTGCTGGCGCTCGGGGGCGCGAAATACTATCACATCCACTACCAGTACCGGCTCGGCACCGTGACCCAGGGGGTCGTGTACCAGTCCGGGACCATGCCCCCGGCGCGGATGGCCCAGGTCGCCCAGCACCTGGGCCTGCGGACCGTGATCGACCTGCGCACCTTCGAGACCGGCCAGGACAGCACCAACACCACCCCGCTCAAGGTGATCCACGACGAGGACGCCGCGCTTGCGGCGGTGGGCGTGCGCCACATCCACCTGCCCACGGGCCAGGTGCCCACCGCCGCGACGGTGGCGAAATTCCTGGCCATCGTGAACGATCCCGCCAACCGGCCCACGCTGATCCACTGCTACCACGGCATCGGGCGCACCGAGCTGTTCGTGGCCATCTACCGCATGGAGTTCGAGGGCTGGTCCAACCAGAAGGCCCGGGCGCAGACCCGCTTCTTCCTGCCCGGCAGCAGCTTTTCCGATACCGCCGAGAAGGGCCGCTTCCTCATCGACTACCAGCCCCACCCCGAGGCCCGGCTGCAGCTGGAACCGCTCAGGTAGCGTCCCTGCGGTCGCCGATGGGGACGGCCGGCACGCCGCCCACGATGATCCAGGGCGGGACGTCCCGGGTGACGACCGCGCCCATGGCCACCACCGCGTGATCGCCGATGGTGACTCCGTCGGTGATCCCCGCGTTGGCGCCGATCCAGACATCGTCGCCGAGGGTGATGCCCCTGGAGGTTACCGGCTGGTCCTTGACGGGGCGGTCCGGGGCCAGGCCGTGGTCGAAGGCGTAGATGGCCACGCCCGAGGCGATGCGGGTGCCGTCCCCGATGCGGATTCCCTTGGCCCCGCCGTCGAGCCGGGCCCCGGCGTTCACGGAGACGTCCCTGCCCAGGGTGATCGGCCCGTGCATGAACACGTCCGCCGCGATGGCGCAGCCGGGACCGATCCGGATGCCCCGGCCCGGTTCGCCGAACAGACGCGCTTCGGGGGCGATGAAGCAGCCGGGGCCGAGTTCGATCGTCTCCAGGCTGGTGAGGCGGGCCTGGACTTCCGCCTGCCAGGCCGCAGCCCAGGCACGGTGGCGGGGCTTCAGGACGAAGTAGAGCCAGGGCATGTGGGAGAGGCGCAGTTGGTGCTGGGTCCGGTAGGCTTCCATGGGGACCATTGTGCCTGGGAACGGCCGGCCCGGACTACAGCGTCGCCACCATGACCGCCTTGATCGTGTGCATCCGGTTCTCCGCCTCGTCGAACACCTTCGCGTGCCGGCTCCGGAAGACCTCGTCCGTCACCTCGCGGATGTCGAGGCCCTTGGCCTGCATGTCCTTGGCCAGCTTCGTCTCGAAGTCGTGGAAGGCCGGCAGGCAGTGCAGGAAGATCACGTCCGGGTTGCCGGTCTTCGCCAGCAGCTCCATGGTGACCTTGTACGGCGTGAGGAGCCGCACCCGCTCGGGGATCTGGTCCTCCT
>Ga0316230_1004182_pt1 | contig 10711 bp, 9 predicted proteins | sample TBH18025metaG_FD_206004 | JGI IMG/M metagenome (GOLD analysis project Ga0316230, IMG submission 206004) | Freshwater microbial communities from Trout Bog Lake, Wisconsin, USA - TBH18025 | ecosystem: Environmental > Aquatic > Freshwater > Lake > Hypolimnion/Profundal zone | place: USA: Wisconsin...
AATGAAGGTGGCGGCTCTGCTTTGGCTGGGCTGCGTGATGACCACCTGGGCCACCGAGTACGCCTTTGAAGTGCGCACCTACAAGCTTTTCGCCATCAACACCTTCTTCTGGCTTTTTGGCATGATCATTATGGGAGCGATTGTGGGTGCGTGGAAGAAGCAGGGAGCAGAGGCCACTAACTAGGAAGCCGCGGCCGGTTCCGTTTCTCGCTTACTGTTTTCTGTTTCTCCCTACTGCGGCGGCGGATAGAAGGGCAGCTTCTCGTTCTTCTCGTTTGCACGACGCACCGTAGCGTCACCAAGGAGCAAGGCTGGAGCGAGTACCGTTTGCGGCACGTCGCCAAAGTAATTGGCCACAAACAGTTCTTTTCCGGCTGCCTCGATGCTGGATCGCAATGCGCGCTGGTCAATATCACCCAGTTCTGCGCCGCGCACCAGTTCGCGCTTGCCATCGGCAGAGACGCGATAGAGGAGACGAGGCGTCATTTCCCCGCCCAGGGTTTGCACAAAATAGACGCTCTTGAGGCCGCGGTCCTTTGCCAGAGCCAGCAGCTTGTTGTTCAGTTCCTCGTCGGATGCGCCCTGGCGGGGCGAGACCTTGAGGACGCCGAGCGCCGAGCGAGGACCGCTGGCGATGCCTGCGCGCCCGTGGCCGTTTGACTGAGGAAAGTCGCGCACCGGCTCGCGGCCGATGAGATAGTTCTCAAGGCGGCCTGCGGATATCAGCTTTACTGCCTGCGCTGGAACGCCTTCCTCATCCACCTCATACGCGCCTACAAGGCCCTTGCCCTGGTAGCTTTTGAGCCCCGGATCATCGACTGCATCCAGAAGCTCTGGCAGCACGAGCGCATGCAAGCTGGATGCGAAGGGTCCGTTGGTGCGCGCCTCTGTTCCCATCTTGGGGCGGGTCGCAGTTAGTCCGCCCGCCAGGAGGGCGCGCAGCGTATCTGCTGCCGCATCGGCGCTGAGGAGCAGCGGGCCGTGAAATTCCTCTTCAACCAGAGGCGCCTTGCGCAACTCGGCAAGGGATGCGATGAGTTCCGCGGCATGCTTCTCAAAAATCTCAGGTGCGTCCAGGTCCCTGAGCGTGGTTCCAGTTGAGGAATAGGAGCGGTCGAGCCGCATTCCGTCCGGCGCCTGGGTTCCCACTGCAAAGACCTGCTGATACTCCTGCGCTGCCTTGCGGACTATGGTGCCTTCATTGGTGACGAGCCAGATAGTTGTGGCCCGTGCGTGGAATTCCGAGGTCGCGTATTGGACGTCTGCGTCGCCGGCCCTGGCATTTTCCTTGTAGAGGCCGCTTGCGCGGGAGATGCGCTGTGTCCATGCGGGCTCGTCAAGCTGAAGGCGAATTGGGTCGGCAAGCGCGATGAGGGCTTTCTCGTGGCTGAAGTCGTCGGCCTGCGGTGGCGTTTGCACCTGCTTTAGTGCTGCCTGCTTTTGCGCGTACGCTGCCAGCGCAGCCTTGTATGCCTGATCGGTGGCAGCCCACAGCGCTGAGCGGAGCGCAATGGGGTCGTCATCCAGCCCGGCGAGTTGGAGCGCTCCGTCGCCGCGACCGCCTGAACTATCAGCCTTGTAGTCGCCCACACGCACGGTGACACGGGCTACGCGCTGATGCGTGCGCTGCGAGCCTTCGCTGGCCCCGAACTCCGTCTTGGTAGAGTAGTCGTCCACTTCTTCAACGCGGTACTGGATGAAGAAGGGCTTTTGGAAGCCCGGCAACTGGAGTTGTGTCATGCTGCGGTCCAGCTCGGTGAGCATGGCCTTGAGGACGGGATCTTTTTCGGCATCGGCGCGGGTTTGCTGGGCAGAGGCCGGCAAAGAGAGGGCAGAGGCAATGAAACCAACTCCGGCAAATATCGCAATCGATCGAATCGGGTTCATTTGGCCTCCTTCGTTGCCGGTGCGGCAGTGGGTGATCCGGGGATGGGCAGGATGGGCGGGCGGGCCGTGCCCTGCGCCTGCTTTTGGGTTTCCATCTCGCTGACCAGCATGGCCGGGGCGACGGCGCTGACTGGAACTGTTCCCGACTCCGCGCCGCACTCGCCGTTGAAGACTTCGCTCTTGTCGCCGGTGGCGAGGATGCGCTTCATGGCGGCCAGAGGCGTGCCGACGATGCTGACGCCGCGCACTAGTTCATCGGGACGGCCATCAACGTATACGCGCCAGACAACCAGAGGGATGACCTGGAAGGCTTGCGGCGAGCTGCGCTGGGTTACGGCAAAGCCGGAGGAGATGTCTTCAAAGTAAAGGCCGTAGGGCTTGCCCTGCTTTTTGGCTTCGTCGATCAACTGCTTGCGCAGCTCCGCCTCAGGCACACCTTTTGTGGAGGTAACGATGAGATTGCCCTGGCGGCCGGTAGGCACACGGCCGGTTTCAGAGCGGCCATGGCCGTTGGAGTTGCTGAAGCTGGCGATAGGGAGGCGGGACATGAGGAATGTCTTTAGGACGCCGTCTTTGATGAGATTGACGCGCTGCGCTTGCTGGCCTTCGTCGTCGTACTCGTAGTTGCCGCTGAGCCAGGTGCCACCGAATTTGGAGAGCGTGGGATCGTCGGTGACGGAGAGGAAGCCTGGCAGGACGGGCTTGCCTACATCCTTGGTAAAGGTCTGGCCTTCTTCGTCGCCGCGCTGGCGCTGGCCCTCAAGGCGGTGGCCGAGGACCTCGTGAAAGAAGACAGCCGAGGCGCGGCCGGAAAGAATTGCAGGGCCGTCAAAGGGCTGAGTAACAGGGGCCTTGCGCAGGGCCTCGAGACTCTCGCCGAGCTTGCGCAGGGCGGCTTCAAGCTCATGCTGCGAGGGAAGACCATCTACGGTTTCAGCTTCGAAGGTCTGCTCGCGAAACAGGTCCATGCCGTCGTCGGCGCGGGTGACGGCGATGGCCACGATACGCGCCTGCTGATGGGGCGTGATGATGCGCGACCCATCGGACGAGGCGAAGTAATCCGTCTCGTTCTGGACGTTAAGCATGACGATGTTCTGGTAAACATTGGGGAATTCGCGGAAGACTTTTGAGAGGTCGCGCACGCGGAGCTCCCATGCGGAGCGGTCGACGACGACGAGCGGAGCCACCTTTCCGAGATGAGTTTGGGGCGCTTCCTGGCTGAAGTCCGGCGAGGTGTCTTCTTCCCTGGCCCTGACCTCGGCCTCAGTCTTGACGCGGAGGTAGTTGTCCAGCGCTGTTCCGTAACCGGTATTGGTGGCCAGCCAGAGGGTGCGCGCGAGGGCCTCACGGTCATCGGCGAGCGGAAGTTGCAGGCTGTTGACTGCTGTGCCGCGATGGTTGCCGTGGGTGTTGTCCAGAGCGGGACTGCCCAGACGCACTTGCACATCCGCTACCCGAACATGATTTGACGAGCTATCAACAAGCGCGCCGAACTGCGCCCGCATGGACACCATGCTGGCGTCACTCACCGAGTAGCTGAGGAAATACGGCGGCAACAACTTGTCAGCATTCTGCTTGCCGGGGCCGGGCTTGCCGAGCGAAGTGAAGGCGCGGTGCAGCTCAGCGGTCATGGCATCAAGGAGCACCGGTGTAGCCTGCTGGGCCGCGGCCGGGACCGGAAAAAGGAAGCTGGAAGCCACCAGGGCCGCGCAGATGCAGGTGCTGAGCGCTGAACGCCTGGAGGCACTTGAAGAATTGAGTGGCATAATGCTGGCAATATCGAGTAAAAGCATCTGTATCCACGATTGTCTCAAAGTTGACTGCTGCCGAGGAGATATCTCATGACATTTGCCCGCCGTTGCCTATGCGCGTTTTGCTTCATTTTCCTGCTTGCGTCCGTGGCCCCGCGACTTGGCCCCGGCCCGCAGGTGTTGCCGCGCGTGCTGGCTCAGTCTGCACCGGCCGTGGCAACAACGACAGCCACGCCCGCTGAAGCGAAGCAGGCCTATGCGCTGCCACCGGAGAAGCTGGCCAAAGCAATTACGCTGAGCCACATTCGGCTGGCGCTGGACATTCTGGGATCTATTTGGGGATTGGCGGTGCTTTGGCTGCTGCTGGCGACGCACGCGGCCGTTAACCTAGCGACCTGGACGCAGCGCATCCTGAGCCGACGGTGGCTGCAGGGGCTGCTGTTCTTTGCAGCATTTTTTGTGATTACGACCCTGGCCAGCCTGCCGCTGGACGCAGTCGGGCACATGGTAAGCCGCCATTACGCCATCAGCGTGCAGGGTTGGGGAAGCTGGCTGGGCGATCAGGCCAAAGGTCTGGGACTTACGCTGGCGTTTGGTCCGTTTATCTTGCTGCTTTTTAACCTGATTGTGCGCGTCTCACGGCGCCGTTACTGGGTATGGCTGTGGCTGATTACGCTGCCGCTGATTGTGTTCTCAGTCTTTGTGGGTCCACTGTTTGATCCGATGTTTAACAAGTTTGAGCCGCTGACGAACACGCACGCGGCGCTCGTGCAGAAACTGGAAGGCGTTGTGGCGAGAACTGGGACGAATATTCCGCCGGAGCGCATGTTTCTGATGAAGGCGAGCGCCAAGAGCAACGGGCTGAATGCCTATGTGACGGGGATTGGCGCGACGAAACGATTTGTGATGTGGGATACGGCGACCGATCGGCTGCCCGATGACGAGGTACTGTTTATTTTTGGCCACGAGAGCGGCCACTACGTGCTGAACCACATTCCAAAGACGCTGGCGGGGATATCTGCTGCGCTGTTTTTTGTATTTTGGGGATGCGCTGCTTTTTCAGAGTGGATGGTAGGGAAGTTCGGCGCGCGCTGGCAGATTGATTCCCTGGCAAGCCGCTCCGGTTTTCTGATTTTGCTGCTCTCTCTTTCCCTAGCTGGCTTTGTGCTAGCGCCAGCGAGCAACACCTTGAGCCGCCATTTTGAGCACCAGGCCGACGTATACGGGCAGGAGGCCATCCATGGCATAGTGGCCGACCCGCAGAAGGTAGCCGTCTCAGGCTTTAACCACCTGGGCGAAGCCTGGCTGGAAGATCCCGCCCCGAATGCGTTTGTGGAGTTCTGGACGTATAACCACCCCTCCGTGAAGAATCGAGCCAACTTTGCCCTGCACTACAACCCATGGGCGAACGGTGGCAACGGCGAGTTTTTTGACAAGTGAGCGGAGGGCTCAGCCTTAAGCGATCTCAGCCGATGAATACTGAGACCGCAGCGGAGTTTATGAAAGGGAATGAAAATGCGATTTGCACAGATTGCTCCAGCGGCACTCGCAGTTCTGGTTGTTCCATTCCTTGCCTCCTGCCGAGGAGGCCTAAGCAGTGCACACATTTCCGCGGGTGAAAGCGAGACAATTGCCCAGCTTCGGACTTTGAACCGGGCGGAGGCAGCCTACTCCGCCAGGCACAGTCACTTTGCCTGCACGCTGCCGGAGTTGGGGAGCCAGTTTGGGCTGATTGACCGGGAGTTGAGCTACGGGGAAAAGGGCGGATATTACTTCAACATCGAGTGCGCCACGCACAGCGGGGTTTCAAGCTACCAGGTGTGGGCAACCCCGATCAATACGAGCATTACCAGCAGCCACTTTTTCTGCATCGACGAGGCAGGCGCAGTGCGCAGCGCAAGCCACCGAATGGACGACTGTGGCGACGCTGCCCCGGTTGAGTGAAGCAGACTACGGCTGCGGGCGGCTTGCATTTTGACATTGTCCAAACATCCTTTTCCTCAGCCTCTGCGATGAACTGGCTGCATTTACACTGGGAATGCGCTGTTCTCACAAAGGAGCGGACCCGCCATGCCTTACCCCACGAATTACCGCTACACCCGCGAACATGAATGGATTGAGCTTGAGGGCGCCATTGGCACCATCGGCATCACGGACTACGCACAGAACTCGCTTGGCGACATTGTCTACGTGGACGCGCCCAAGATTGGCGATCCGGTTACCGCCAATGCGACTTTCGGTTCTGTTGAGAGCGTAAAGGCCGTTAGCGATCTCTACTCGCCCGTTACCGGCACGGTTACCGCGATCAACGAGGATCTGAAGTCGGCCCCCGACAAGATCAACGAGAATCCGCACGGGACCTGGATCATCAAGGTGGAACTGGCTGACCCCGCACAGTTCAATGCGCTGCTGGATGCGGCGGCGTATGAGGCATTTATCGCCGAGGAAAGCTGAGAGACAGCTTCTGCCCTCGCAGTTTCCAGGCTTTCCAGAGAGTTGGAAGCCACAGCGACCTACCCAAAATCCCCCTCGGCAGGCCACATCCCAGCCTGCCTAACGTGTTTTTAGCTCGAAGCTAGAAGCTAGAGGCTGACCATGCGCTATCTTCCCAAATCTCCAAATGAACGGCTGAAGATGCTCGCCGATATTGGCGCGACTTCAGTTGACGCTCTTTTTGAAGTTATCCCCGCCGAGTACCGGCTGGAGCGCGACCTGGATGTACCCCGCCAGCACGCCGAGAGCGAGATTGTGGACTATTTCCGCGCCGCCGGGGAGAAGAACGCCACCGGCTATGCGAGCTTTTTAGGCGCAGGCGCTTATCGGCATTACCGGCCGGTGATTATCGACTCGCTGGTTCAGCGGGGCGAGTTTTTGACCAGCTATACGCCTTACCAGGCGGAGATAACGCAGGGCACGCTGCAGGCGATTTTCGAGTTTCAGACGATGATTGCCGAGCTGACGGGCATGGACGTGGCCAACGCCAGCATGTACGACGGGTCAACGGGCGCGGCTGAATCCGTAATGATGGCAGTGCGCGTGACCGGGCGGCACAAGGCCGTGGTTGCGGCGACCGTCCATCCCGAGTACCGCGAGGTGATGGCAACCTATGCCAAGCACCAAGGGCTGCCCTCGACGCTGGTTGGCTACGATGCCAAGACGGGCCGCGTGGATCTTGCGGCGCTGGATGCGGCAATTAGCGAAGAGACGGCCGCGGTGCTGGTGCAGAGCCCGAACTTTTTCGGCGTGATTGAGGACATTCCGGCGATTGCCGCGATTGCTCACGCAAAGGGCGCGCTGCTGATTGTGTCAATTGCCGAGGCGGTTTCATTGGGCGTGGTTCGGCCGCCGGTGGAAGCCGACATTGTGAGCATGGAGGCACAGAGCTTTGGGGTGGCGTTGAGCTACGGCGGGCCGTTCTGCGGCGTGATTGCCTGCAAGGAGAAGTACCTGCGCCAGATGCCGGGAAGGCTGGTGGGACAGACCGTGGATTCGAATGGATACCGCGGCTTTGTGCTGACACTAGCTACGCGAGAGCAGCACATACGGCGGGAGAAGGCTACGTCGAATATCTGTACCAATCAGGCGTTGGTTGCGCTTATGGCTACTATCTTCCTTACCGTTTATGGCAAGGAGGGCATCCGCGAACTGGCCGAACATAACCTGGCCAAAGCCGCCTATGCCGCCGAGACGCTTGCCGCGCAGCCGGGGACGAATCTGCTGTTTACAGGAGCGCCGCGCTTCCACGAGTTTGTGCTTCAGACGGAGGAAGCGCCGGAGATGTGGAGCGAGCGGTTGCTGGAAAAGAAGATTGTTGGCGGTGTTGCGTTGAGCCGCTGGTATCCCGAGCTAGGAAATGCGACCTTGTGGTGCGCTACAGAAGTGATTACGCGCGAGCAGATTGATACCGCGGCCAGCTTGCTGGCTGCAAACCCGGTGGAGGCATAAGCCGCAGCACATCAGCGCGACGAGGAATGGATTTTAGTCCCCGAGGAAGCGAACCGAGGCAAGGCGAATCGAGGTGACCGGATGTTTGGCAAGAAATCCAAAGCGTCCAATGAACACCGCATTGAGTGGGAAGCTATCCGCCGCAATGGAAAGGTGTATTACATCCTCACGCGGGGAATTCTTGCCGCCTTCATCTACGGGGCGTTGGCTTTCTTCATCTACGATGTCTGTATCCAACACAAGCCCCTCGGCTCCTTCGACAGATTTATGGCGGATAAATCTCTCGGCTGGCTCATCGCTGGACTTTTCACCGGCTACCGCGAATGGGAATCGAACGAAAAGCTCTACCGGAGCGAGATGACCGAAGGCATCGAAAAGAACTGCTACTCGCCCGAACAGACTTTAGCTGAATTACAACGAGGCATGATCAATGGCAATAGCAACTGAGTCCACCGGCCGGCACACGCTTGGCAAAGTTCGTCCGCACCCCACCCAGAACGAGGCTCTCGTCTTTGAGAAGTCATCGCCGGGCAAGAAGGCCTACATGCTGCCGCCGCTGGATGTGCCCGCGGTGGATGTTGCCGGCCTGCTGGGCGAAGCGCATCGCAAGACGCCGGGGCTGCTGCCGGAGTTGAGCGAGATTGAGATCATCCGGCACTTTACGCGGCTCTCGACGTGGAACTACGCCATCGATCTGGGCATGTATCCGCTGGGCTCTTGCACGATGAAGTACAACCCGCGGGTGAACGAGGCGGTAGCTCGGATTGAGGGCCTTGCAGAGGCGCATCCCTACCGGCCGGACTCGCTGGCGCAGGGGATTCTTGAAGTGATTGAACTGCTGCAGCGCTGCCTTGTGGAGATTACAGGCATGGACGCGATTACGCTGCAGCCTGCTGCGGGCGCACATGGCGAGTTCACCGGCATCCTGCTGGTGCGAGCCTGGCATGAGTCGCAGGGAAACGCGCGCAAGAAGATTCTGATTCCCGACTCGGCGCATGGGACCAATCCGGCGACGGCGGCAATCTGCGGCTATACGGTGGAGAATCTGAAGTCGAATGCCGACGGCGGCATTGACCTGGAGGCGCTGGAGCGTCAGGTGGACGGAGAGACCGCCGCGCTGATGCTGACCAATCCTTCAACAATTGGCGTTTTTGAAAGCCAGATTCACAAGATAGCCGAGATTTTGCATGCCAAGGGCGCGCTGCTCTACATGGACGGAGCGAACATGAACGCGCTGGTAGGCAAGGCGCGTCCGGGCGACTTTGGCGTGGACGTGATGCACCTGAACCTGCACAAGACCTTTTCGACGCCCCACGGCGGCGGTGGTCCCGGTTCGGGCCCGGTGGCATGCAAGGCGTTTCTGGAGCCGTTTTTGCCGACTCCGGTGCTGGTTCGCAGCGACCCGAAGAACACCGCGACCCCGGCGAGTTGGGAGACCATGAATGACGACCAACACGCTGCCGGTTCCCCGCCGATGTTTCGCGCCCCGCTCTCTGACCGTTCGTCTGCTGAAAGCGCGGGCTCTCAACTTCACTGGAACTATGACCGGCCGCAGTCTGTTGGGCGCGTGCGCGCGTTCTATGGCAATACCGGCATGTTTATCCGCGCGCTGGCCTATATCCTGGCCAACGGTCCGGATGGGTTAAGGCAGACGACTGAAGACGCGGTGCTGAATGCGAACTACATTCGCGCCAAATTGGAAGACGTGTATGAACTGCCTTACAAGACGGCCTCAATGCACGAGGTTGTGTTCAGCGACAAGCGGCAGGCAGCGCTGGGCGTGAAGACGGGCGACATTGCCAAGCGGCTGATCGACTACGGGTTCCACCCGTATACGGTGAGCTTCCCGATGATTGTTCACGGGGCTCTGATGATTGAGCCGACGGAGAGCGAGCCGCTGGAAGAGCTGGACCTGTTTATTGCCGCCATGCGCGCGATTGCCAAAGAGGTTGAGGATGACCCAGAGCTGGTGAAGGGCGCGCCGCACTCGACGCGTGTGTCGCGGCTGGATGAGGTGCAGGCGGCGAGGAAGCCGATTTTGCGCTGGCGGCCTGTCACTTAACAATGAACCGAGGCGCCTGTGCTTTCAGTGGCGATGGCACCGGCAATGACGATTTGCAGGTTGGCGCAGTCTAAAAAGGCGGAGAGGAGCCCTGACCATGATCATCAAAATTTTTGATGACAAGCTCTCTCTGGCCGAGGCGGCTGCCGACCGTGCCGCCTATGCGCTGAAGCAGGCTTTGGCGGAGCGTGGACATGCGCGGATTATTGCCGCTACAGGCGCATCGCAGTTCGACTTTCTGGAAGCGCTTACCGCGCGGCCCGGTATCGACTGGCCCAATGTAGAGATGTTTCACCTGGACGAGTACATTGGGCTGCCTGCTGATCATCCGGCGAGCTTTCGCAAGTACCTGCGGGAACGGCTGATTGCAAAGACCGGCATGACGCAGTTTCATTTGCTGAATGCGGAGACCGATGCGGAGGCTGTAGTTCGGCTGGTAGGCGAAGAGTTAAACGCCGCTCCGATCGACGTTGCCTTTGCCGGCATCGGCGAGAACGGGCATCTGGCGTTCAATGATCCACCCGCAGATTTTGAGACTGCGGAGCCCTACCTGATTGTGAATCTGGATGAGGCCTGCAGGCGGCAGCAGGTGGGCGAAGGCTGGTTTGCGGAGATTGCCCAGGTGCCGACGAAGGCTATCTCGATGGCTATACCGCAGATTCTGAAGGCTCGGGAGATCCTGGTCGTAGTGCCGGATGCGCGCAAGGCGCAGGCGGTGAAGGACTGCTTCGAGGATGAGATTACGCCGATGGCACCTGCCTCCATTTTGCGGCTGCACGCGAATGCCATTGTTTACCTTGACCGCGACTCAGCTTCCCTGTTGTCGGCTTAGAACTTTTCCGTTCATTGTGTATTCAGATGACGCTGGCCTTCTGAGCGTCAGCAGCGATGTGCGGGTCAGGGCTGCTGCGCGAGATTAAAGTGGTACGGAAAAGGGCTGTTTTTGCTGTAAAGGCGGCCAAAGTGGGGGTTTTAAGGGCGCATTTTGTACGATTTTGTATGGTGAGGTGTTACTAAAAAGTAACTGGGCGCGTCTCGTATAGCGTTGACAGAAATACATTTAGAT
>Ga0316230_1004184_pt1 | contig 10708 bp, 9 predicted proteins | sample TBH18025metaG_FD_206004 | JGI IMG/M metagenome (GOLD analysis project Ga0316230, IMG submission 206004) | Freshwater microbial communities from Trout Bog Lake, Wisconsin, USA - TBH18025 | ecosystem: Environmental > Aquatic > Freshwater > Lake > Hypolimnion/Profundal zone | place: USA: Wisconsin...
GGTGGATCTTCATCGTCTCGGTGTCGATGAACGGCTCAAGCGCGTTGTAGTCGTAGGGGAGCGGTGCGAGTTCATATGCCATAGGGGAATTTCCTCCGGTCAGGTTGTGCTGTGAGGGTTAGACCCTGCGCTGAGCGGCAGCGAACAAGGCGTGGTGGACTCTAATCCTGCTCGACGCTCTTGAGACGCAGCAGCAAAGTCTTCTGAATACATGGATGCAGAAGGTGGCAGCGGGGGTGCGGGAAAGTTGTTGAAAAATCAGCCATGAAGGGCAGCGGGGGGCCTGGCCCGGCTACGGATGCCAGCCTGGGTCTGGCCGCAAGCGGGACAGCGCCGGGTTCAGCGCGGGAATTTAGCCGACAGCCGGATGCCGCAGAGCAGAAAGGGACATGCATTGGCGGGAGCAGGACGCCCGGCTTGGATACAATGTTGTAGTCAAGGTTAATGCCGAAAGAGCAGTTTGACAGGTGCTTCGCGCACCGTGATGAAAGGACAAGTTTCAAACCAATCCATTATGACCACCAATATAACGGGACAGACACTCGATCCAGCAGCACTCGACAAACTCTCCATCGACACCTTGCGGCTGCTCGCCGTAGACACGGTGGAAAAGGCAAAGAGCGGGCATCCCGGTGCTCCCATTGGCTGCTCGCCGATTGCGTATGCGTTATTTCACACGCAGATGAAGCACAATCCTGCTCACTCGAAGTGGGCAGACCGCGACCGCTTTGTGCTGTCAAACGGTCATGCTTCGTCGCTGCTGTACTCGGTTCTGTTTCTCACCGGGTACAAGGTAACACTGGACGATTTGAAGAGCTTCAGGCAGTGGGGTTCGTGTACGCCGGGGCATCCGGAGTTTGGCACGCTTGACGGTGTGGAAGCAACGACCGGGCCGCTGGGGCAGGGTTTTGCGATGGCCGTGGGCATGGCAATGGCCGAGAAGCACCTGGGCGCGACCTACAACCGCCCTGGCTTTGAAGTGGTGGACCACCACACGTATGCGCTGGCAGGTGATGGCGACATGATGGAAGGGCTCTCACATGAGGCCGCGTCGCTGGCTGGAACGCTGGGGCTGGGCAAGCTTATTGTTCTGTATGACGACAACCTTATCTCTCTTGACGGGCCCACAGAACTGAGTTTTACCGAGAACGTGTATCAGCGCTTTGAGGCCTACAACTGGCACGTGCAGCGGGTGATGGACGGCAACGATCTGGCCGGGATTGATGCCGCAATCGAGGCGGCAAAGGCCGAGACCGGCAAGCCCTCGCTGATTGCCGTACGGACCGTGATTGGCTACGGATCGCCGAAGGCAGGCAGCAACAAGTCACACGGCGAACCGCTGGGCGCGGCCGACGTGGCGGCGACGAAGAAGTTCTTCGGCTTCCCAGAGGACCAGAGCTTTGTTCTTCCCGCCGAGGCGCTGGCTAACTGGCGCAAGGCAGGGGAGCGCGGCGCGGAGCAGGAAGGCGCATGGAAGAAACTGTTCGCTGGCTATGCGGCGGCGTTCCCGGAGCTGGCGGCGGAGTTTGAGCGCACCCAGAAGGGCGAGCTGAAGGCAGGCTGGGAGAAGGCGATTCCGAGTTATGCGGCGGGCAGCAAGCCGATGGCAACGCGCAACGCGGGCGGCGTAATCATGAACGCGATTGCCGAGGTAGTTCCCGAGTTGTTTGGCGGCGCGGCGGATTTGACGGCTTCAACCAAGACGATCTTCAAGCCGGGGGTGAACTTCCACCTGGACCCCGCCGGCCGCAATGTGTTTTTCGGCGTACGCGAGATGGCCATGTGCGCGGCGGTGAACGGAATGGCGGCGCATGGAGGCCTGATTCCCTTCGGATCGACCTTCTTCGTGTTCTCTGATTATGCAAAGCCCGCGCTTCGCCTAGCGGCGCTGATGGAAGTACACTCCCTGTTTGTGTTTACGCACGACTCAATCGGCGTGGGCGAAGACGGGCCGACGCATGAGCCCATCGAGCACTTGATGGCCTTGCGCGCGCTTCCGCACTTCACAGACTTCCGCCCGGCGGACGCGAATGAGACGGCAGCGGCATGGCGCCTGGCCCTGGAACGCAAGGGGCCGTGCTTCTTTGCACTGAGCCGCCAGGATTTGCCCATTATTGATCCTGCTACGCATGACGTTTATGCGGGCGTGAGCAAGGGCGGGTATGTGCTGGAAGATGTTGCCAATCCGCAGGTGGTGTTGATCGGCACCGGCTCTGAACTGTGGCCGGCCGTTGATGCGGCAAAGCTGCTGGCGGCGGATGGAATCCGGGCACGGGTAGTTAGCTTCCCGAGCTGGAAGATATTCGAAGAGCAGACGGCGGAATACAAGGCCAGCGTACTGCCTGCAGGCGTGCCAAGGCTGGCAGTAGAGGCAGGCTCGACCCTGGGCTGGTGGAAGTATGCAGGCCTGGACGGAGACGTAATTGGACTGGACCGCTTTGGAGCTTCAGCGCCCGGACCAACCGTGATGAAGGAACTGGGCTTCAGCGCGGAAAACGTGGCTGCGCGGGCAAAGAAGCTGGTCAAGTAGGCTCGGAACGGAGTTGGCCGCGCATTGCGGGGACTCACGACGATCGAGTATTTGGCAGGCCGGCGGCGGTAGTGCCGACGCCGGCTTTACAGCAATTTCCGCCTGGCTTACAGAAGGGGTTATACGTTGAAGCTTGTCATCAGTTCAGATCATGCGGGATTTCCTCTGAAGGAGGAGGTGCGCGCCAACCTAACGCAAGCAGGGCACGAGGTGGTGGACCTGGGGGCTTATAACACCGAGCCATCGGACTATCCCGACTTTGCAGTGAGGGTGGGCGAGGCGCTGAAGCGCGGCGAGGCGGAGCGCGGAATTCTCATCTGCGGCTCAGGCGTTGGCGTCTGCGTGGCGGCAAACAAGATTCCCGGAATTCGCGCGGGAATCTGTCACGACACCTACTCGGCGCATCAGGGCGTGGAACATGACGACATGAACGTGCTGGTTTTGGGCGCGCGCATTATTGGATCGGCGCTGGCCTTTGAGGTGGCACATTCCTTTGTCGGCGCGAGCTTCATTACCTCCGAGCCACGTTTTACGCGGCGGTTTGAAAAGGTACTGGCCATAGAAGCCAAGTATCAGTGCGGAGACGGATCGCGGAACCCGGCGTAACCGCCTGCGAGCGGTGGCTCGATATGAGGGGAACACGGGCGGGTATTGCGTCAGCGCACGATTTTGGCCGCGCTGGAGATGCGGTATAGACGCTGATAGCTGCCGCAACTACCCAGGTTTTCTTCTGCAGCCAAACAGGCCATGCTGATCTTGAATCAGCCGAAGACTTTCACAATCTTTGAAGCACCAGCCGCGTGCTGTGCGGATGCGAGGCGCCGATGTTCCCCTTCGACGTGATTCTTTTTGACGTTGGCGGAGTGCTGTTGACCAACGGCTGGGACACGCGCGAGCGCGCCTTGGTGCTGGCGCGGTTTCATCTTGATCGCGAAGCATTTGAAGCACGCCATCCTGTTCCCTACCGCGCCTGGGAGTCGGGAGCAATCTCCATCCATTCGTATCTTGATGAAACGGTCTTCTACGAGCCGCGCAGTTTTACGCAGGATGAGTTTATCCATGCGATTTGCGGCCAGTCGCTGCCTCTGCCGAACGGCGCGCTTGGAATCCTGAAGGAACTTTCGGCATCCAACAGGTGCATGCTGGGCGCGCTGAACAACGAGGCGTATGAGACCAACGAGTATCGCTTTGAGACCTTCGGCCTGCGGAGGTATTTCAAGGTCTCGCTGAGTTCCTGCTACCTGGGAGTGCGGAAGCCGGATATTGTCATGTTCAAGAAGGCTTTGGATATTCTGGGGTGTGCGCCGGAGCGGATTTTGTTTATCGACGACCGGATGGAGAATGTGGCCAGCGCACTGCGAGCGGGCATGCGGGCGATTCTGTTTGAGGGGGCGGACAAATTGCGCCGCGAACTGGAGTTGCTGAAGGTTTTATAAGCGGGAATGATCAAGCTGATGGGTTGTTTTGAGCGCGGACGAGGCGCGGGGAGCTAGAGAGCTATGACGACGATACAGATGAACGTGCGGCCGGAGGATCTTTCCCAGGTTCCGCAGGGGAACGAGCGGATTCCCGATGCGGGGATTCTGGTGATTTTTGGTGCGTCTGGCGACCTGACCAAGCGGAAGCTGCTTCCGGCGCTGTTCCACCTGCGTCAGGCAGACCTGCTGCCCAAGGGGTTTGCGATTGTGGGGGTGGCGCGGCGGCCGCTGGGGGACGAGTTCCGGGAAGATATGCGCGCGGGGATTATTGAATTCAGCGGCGTGGCAGCGGACGATCCCAAGCTTGAAGACTTTGTGCAGCACATCAGCTACTTTGCACTGAACTTTGACGACCCGCAGGATTACGCGGGGCTCAAGACCGAGCTGGATCGCATCGACAAACAGAACGGGATCGGCGGCAACCGGCTGTTTTACCTTGCCACAGCGCCGGAGTTCTTTGCGGGCATTGTGGAGAACCTGGGCGCACAGGGGATGGCTCAGCCGGAGAAGGGGCAAGCGGGGGTCGTGATTGAAAAGCCGTTCGGGCATGACCTGGATTCAGCGCGCGAACTGAACAAGCAGGTGAATGCGGTTTTCCACGAGAGCCAGGTGTTCCGCATCGATCATTACCTTGGCAAAGAGACGGTGCAGAATCTGCTGGTATTCCGCTTTGCCAATGGGATATTTGAGCCAATCTGGAACCGGAATTACATTGATCACGTGCAGATCACCGTGGCCGAGACGCTGGGCGTGGAGGGGCGGGGGCCGTTCTACGAGAAGGCCGGGGCGCTGCGCGACGTGGTGCAGAACCACATGATGGAGTTGCTCAGCCTGGTTGCGCTTGAACCGCCATCGAGCTTTGAGGCCGAGAGCGTTCGCCGGGAAAAACTGAAGGTGTGGCGGGCGATTCCTTCGGTGCCGATCAAGAACGCGGTTCGGGGGCAGTACGGACCGGGCATTGTGGATGGGCAGCATGTGGTGGGCTATCGGGATGAAGAGCGGGTCAGCCCCGAGTCCGGGACCGAGAGCTATGCGGCGCTGCGGCTTGAGGTTGAAAACTGGCGCTGGGCGGGTGTTCCGTTCTATCTGCGCGCGGGCAAGCGGCTCAGAAAGCGGGCCACGGAGATCAGCATCCAGTTCAAGCAGCCGCCGCTTCTTATCTTTGACCGCATTGCGGCCACTGCAGCCTGCCAGGTGATTCAGCCAAACCTGCTGACCATTCGCATCCAGCCGGATGAGGGAATTTCATTACGTTTCGGAGCCAAAGTGCCGACAACGCCAAACATGGATGTCTGCCCGGTAAACATGGACTTTGATTACGAGACTGCTTTTGGCAAGTCGAGCGCCAATGGCTATGAGCGTCTGCTGCTGGACGCGATGCTAGGCGACCAGACACTGTTCTCTCATCGTGACGGCGTGGAGACGACATGGGCGCTTTATACGCCGATTCTGGAAGCCTGGGCGGCAAAGAAGCCGGAGGTGTTTCCCAACTACTTTGCCGGAAGCTGGGGACCCGAGTGCGCAGATCATCTGCTGGAACGCGACGGGCGCTGCTGGAGAAACGACCTGGGCCGCAAGATATAAGAGCAGCAGGGGTTTGGCCCCGCTGCCCTACTCCTTTTTTTGCTGGCGGGCGCGCTTGGCGTCTGCCCAGCCCTCCTTGGTAACCTGCCGACTGCGGCCCACTGCGAGGGCTCCGGCGGGCACATCCCTGGTAATGCAAGAGCCCGCGCCGACGTAGGCCCCTTCTTCCACGTTGACCGGGGCGACGAGCGTTGAATCGCTGCCGATAAAGGCGTCCTTGCCGATCCTGGTGCGGTGCTTGTTCACGCCGTCGTAGTTGCAGGTAATGACACCAGCGCCGATGTTGGTGCCTGCGCCAATCTCCGCATCGCCGAGGTAGGTGAGATGGCCGGCCTTTACGCCCTTGCCCAGCTTTGCCTTCTTGGTTTCAACGAAGTTGCCGACATGCACGTCTTCGCCTATTTCGCATCCCGGGCGCATGTGCGCAAACGGGCCAATGCGCGCGCCATCTCCGATGGTGCTTTCTTCAAGCACGCAACTCTGCCGCACCAGCACGTCGTTGCCGAGTGTGCAGGCTTCAATCACCGTGAAGGACCGTATCACGCACTTTTCGCCGATACGGGTCTTGCCCAGCAACTGCACAAACGGCTCAATTACCGTGCCTGGAGCTACCTCGACTTCGGCATCGATGACGCACGTCTCCGGCCTGTAAACCGTGACACCCGCCGCGATGAGCCGGGCCGCAGCTTCAGCCCTTTGCTGTGCATCTTCCGCCACCAGTTCCGCAATTGTCTTCATTTTTGCGCTCCGCCTGGCATACCCGCCGGCTTTGGGATCGTAATGTCAACAGGTTGAATTGCGCCGAGCTTGAGTTCATCCAGGCCGGGCTTGATCTCCGGTGCGTTCCCGACCACAAGGATCGCCATCTTCTCCGGGTGGATGTACTTTTTTGCTACCGCAGTAAGGTCCGCAAGCGTCACTTTCTCCAGCGCAGACTTGTAGGTCTCGAGGTAGTCCGCAGGATAACCGTAGAACTCAAGCCTCTCCCTCTCTGCCAGCACCTTGTCTTTGCTGTCATAACGGAACAGGAACGAGTTGAGGATATTGTCTTTGGCCCGCTTCAATTCCACCTCAGTAAACGGGGCAGATTTGAGTCCTGCAATCTCAGCCAGCGCCGCCCTGGTGGCATCGACGGTGGAAGGGCTCTTGGTGAGCACCTCTGCGCGGAAGGCAGCGGGGTGGTCGTAGGCCATCCCGAAGCCGCCCCCTACAGCATATGCGAGGCCCAGTTCGGTACGGACCTTCTGGAAGAGGCGGCTTGCAAATCCACCGCCAAGAATCTCGTTCATCACGGTAATCGCAGGAACGTCAGGATTGCGCCGATCCGTGCCCAGCGCCACAATCTCGACGTTCGACTGGTTCACGTCTTCCTTGTTGATGAAGTAGACTCCCGGCTTTGGCCCGGCAAATTCGTCATGGCGCGCGGGGGCGGGTTTTGCGGTTGGCAGACCTTCAAACGCCGCGCGCACCCTGGCCTCCATTGCAGCAGCATCAAAGTCACCGCTGATGCCAACGATCAGTTTTCCCTTCAGCGTCTGCTGGTGCCACGCATCGAGGTCCTTGAGCGTTACCGCGCCAATTGTGGCCAACTCAGGCTGCCGGGTATAGGGGCTATTGGCTCCGTAGACCAGCTTCGATGCCTCGCGTTCGGCAATCTCTCCCTCGTCGTCGTTACGCCGCACGATGCCAGTGGCTTCCTGCTGCTGCGCCAGCGCCAGCTTCTCCGCGCTGAACTTGGGATGGAAGAGCAAATCCATGGCCAGCGCAAACACCTGGTCCGCATCCCCCTTCAGCGAGTCCCATGCCAGGGAGGTGGAATCGATGTCGTCGCCGGTCTCAATGTGCGCAGCCTTGGCCTCCAGCAGGTCGTCCATGGCGTCGCCGCTGAGTTTCCCTGTGCCGCTGGTTCGCCACGTCTGTCCATAGAGGCTTACCAGCCCTGCCTTGGCCGCGTCTTCATCCCGCGACCCACCCGGAATCATCACGGACCCTGACACAAACGGCAACTCGTGATCTTCCTGCAAAAACACGACGATTCCATTCTTCAATTCAATCCGCCTGGGCTGCTGCGGTTTGAAGTCATGCAGTTTTGGAACCGGAATCTTCTCCCACGGCTTGCCCTGCTGCGCATTCAGCGCCACGGTGGCAAGAAGAGCAGCGCACAGGGCGCTGGCGATCAAGATCGGATGCCCAAGACCTCGCTTGTGAGACCTGGGACTCGCTTCCATTTGATTCATCTCCAGATATCTCATTCCGCGCCTCCATCTTTCGTGGCGCCAGCAGCCTGCGGCTCGGTATCAATCTCCGCGCTCGTCCGGTTTGTGCTCACGAATACCTGTTTCGCCACGCGCCGAATATCGGCCTTGGTCACCTTGTCCACCTTGTCGAGTTGCTTGAACAGCTCTCGCCAGTCGCCGTATCGCGTCTGGTACTCGGCGAGGGTATTCGCCAGCCCCTGGTTGTTGGCCAGGCCGCGCAGCAGATCAGCGCGCGAACGCGTCTTGTACATCTGCAACTCGGCGTCACTCACATCGGCGACTTTGAGCTTCTCAATCTCCTTGTGAATGGCATCGCGCATTTCGGCGGGCGTGTGCCCCGGCAGCGGAACCGCAAAGAACGCGAACAGCCCCGGATACTTGTCTCCGGGATACGGGCTGAAGCCTTCCGCGCCCGCGGCAATCTGCTGGTCGCGCACCAGGCTGCGGTAAAGGCGCGATACGCGGCCGTTCGACAGGATGTCGCTGATGGCGTCGTATACCGCATCGTCGGGATCGCGATAGTCTGGCCGGTGGTAGCCTTCGAGGTAAAGCGGCTGCGTCTGCTCGCGGATGACCACTGTTTTTTCAGCAAACTGCACGGGCTCTACCGTGGTCATCTCTTCCGGTTTGGGCCCGCCTGGCACCTTGCTGAAGTACTTCTCCAGGATCGGCATGGTCTCTGACGCCTTTACGTCGCCAACGACAACTACGACTTCATTCGATCCCACGTAGTACTTTTTGTGGAACGCCATTGCTTCAGTCGCGGTAATCTGGCCGACCTCGCTGGGCCACCCGATCGAACTGCGCCCATAGGGATGCGCCACGTATGCCGTTGCCAGAAACTGCTCGAAAAGCCGACCGATGGGGCTGGAATCCGTCCGCATGCGGCGCTCTTCCATCACCACATCGCGCTCTTTGTAGAACTCGCGCGGAACCGTGTCAGCGAGCCGCGCGCTCTCAAGCCACGCCCAAAGCTCGAGCCGGTTCTCTGGCATCGACCAGAAGTACTGGGTGCTGTCGAGCCCCGTAGAGGCATTGAGGCCGGTGGCCCCGTTCCGCTCGGCCACCTCAGTAAATTCATTCGGCACGACAAACTTGTGCGCCTCTGCCTGCGCGGCAGCAAATGCCTTTTTCAACTCGGCCAGCTTGCTGGGGTCCTGCCCTACCGGCTTGAGGTACTCGGCCTGGTAGGCGTCATTGGCGGCCTCAACTTTCTCAAGCGCTACCTTCTCTGCCGCGTAGTCGTTTGTCCCAATCTCGCTGGTCCCTTTGAAGGCCAGGTGCTCAAACATGTGCGCCAGGCCGCTATCGCCTGCCGGGTCGTTCACGTCTCCGGCATCGATAAAGGTGGAGTAGCTGAATACCGGAGCCTCTGGCCGCTCGCACACAATCAAGGTGAGGCCGTTCGGCAGCACCTTAGTCGTGATCCGCTGCTCAAAGCTCTTGAGGTCTTGACCGCGCGCACCCACGCAGGCCATTGCCATGAGTATCAGCGCCAAGAAACTCTTCCATATCCATGAAGAAGTTCTGCTTTGCATCCAGTCTCCTTGTCCTTCTTGCCCTGGCAGCCGCAACTGCCGGGCAACCCGCACTCTTCAAAGCTATTGCCGCCAACAGGCAGAGTCAAACCGAGGGCGCGCCGTGAAGCTCGCCTTCTGCTAGAGTACTTGGCTATGGAAATCTGCTTGCTTCGCCGCGCAGCCAAATGCGCCTGCCAGATGTTGCCGCTTGTCTTTGCCTTGTGCGTCGCGCCGCATCTGCGCGCCCAGGCCCCTGCCGTGCCCGATTGGGCGCAGCCCGGCTCGGCCACACACACCCAGGTACCGCCGCCGGCAGACTTTCATCGCGCCAGCACGAACTTCGAGATGCCGATTGGGATATTCCAGGGGCAGTCTGACATTGGCAGCGCCGTCGTCGCAGGCAGCGCAACCTACGATGCCGCCACAGGGCAGTACACCATCCACTCCGCCGGGTATAACATCTGGTACTCTCGCGACGAGTTCCGCTATCTATGGAAGAAGATCTCTGGCGACGCGTCGCTCGCCGCCGACGTCAGCTTCCCTGACCCCAAAGGCTACGGCGACCGCAAGGTGGTGCTCGTTATTCGGCAGAGTCTCGACGACGACTCCAAAGAGGCGATGCTGGGCGAGCACGGCGTGGGCATGATTCATCTGGCCTATCGCACTGACAAAGCTGTCTTCCTGAAAGATTTGCAATACCGTTTCGGCGGCGCCCTCGCGGGAGTTCATGCCAAACGCGTTGGCATTGAGAAGCACGGCGACTCCTTCGCCATCTTTGTGAGCCTCACGGGCGAACCCATGCACCAACTGGGCCCGCCCATTACCCTGCACTTCGACGGCCCGTTCTACATCGGCATTGGCTTCTGCTCGCACCTGCCAGCCACATCAGACACAGCGGTACTGACTCATGTTCTGTACGAGAACTCAGCGGGCAAGGTCGAATAGCGCGCGCTACCGCAGGGCGGCGTTTCCGATCCTTGACCCCGCCCGCTGCCCTTTCGTATTCTTCCTCAGTTCCGCGCGCTGGTTTTCTTCCCGCTCCAGCCTGCCAAGGGTGAGCCCGTATGAGCACCACTGCACCTCCCTTTTCCCCGGTGCAAATCCATTCATCCCAGCCATTGATGGTGCGCCGCGCCGCCGTTCTGGGGGCAGGAACCATGGGCTCCCGCATCGCTGCCCATCTGGCCAACGCGGGCATTCCCACGCTGCTTCTGGATTTGGCTGCAAAGCCGGATGGGTCGCAACCGCTGGCCAAGGCGGCTCTCGAAGCACTCTCCCGATGCAAGCCAGCTGCTTCCTACGACGCATCCCAGGCCTCGCTCATTACGCCCGGGACCT
>Ga0316230_1004186_pt1 | contig 10706 bp, 14 predicted proteins | sample TBH18025metaG_FD_206004 | JGI IMG/M metagenome (GOLD analysis project Ga0316230, IMG submission 206004) | Freshwater microbial communities from Trout Bog Lake, Wisconsin, USA - TBH18025 | ecosystem: Environmental > Aquatic > Freshwater > Lake > Hypolimnion/Profundal zone | place: USA: Wisconsin...
AATTTGAAGAGCTACACTAATAAGTCAGAAAAGATATGGCTAGAGTACTTTAAATAATATATATGTCACACAAACTTAGAGTATTTAAATGGGTAGACGGTATTCTTAAACACAGGGAATATGCATTTGCCACGAAACACGAAGCTATTAACCACTTTAAAAACAATCCTGACTTGAATGCCGATATGGCAAAGATAGTAGATCAGGATGAAACCGTGGTTCATGAAATTGTTCCAAGTGCCGTTCCCGCAGAAACCTATGCATAGTTGAATTATTGGGAAAATAAATATAATTACAGTATGAAAAATAAATTATTATTATCATTAATTGCATTAGCTTTAACCGTACAGGTTAAAGCTCAAGAACACACAGCAGAAGGCGTTGCAGCCGGAGCTGTAGTTGGTGGTGTTATTGGTAATCAATATCATCACAACGTAGTAGGTGGCGCCGTTGCCGGTGCTTTAATTGGTGGAATGATTGGTAATGCAGCGGATCACGCTAATGACCAACCAAAAGTAGTGGTGGTACAAGCTGCTCCCCCACCTCCTGCACCTGCTCCAATAGTTACAATTCAGGCTCCCCCACCACCCCCAGCACCTGTCACCGTGCAGTACGTCTGGGGACCATTAGATCGTTGGGGTCATCCACAGTATGTATTTGTGCAAGAATGGAATGGCGTGCAATGGGTTACCACTTATTATGAGTATAGAGTGTTTTTAGGTTGGTATTATCATCATTACGGTTATGCATTCCGTGAAGATATGTATCGCCACCATTGGCACCGTTAAAATTTAGTTGTATTATTTGTTTGACCCTGCCTTCAAGGTGGGGTTTTTTATTGTTTAAACTATATAATAATATGAGCGCTAATAAAGAACTACCCTCTATACCGCAAATGGCTGCTAATTTAGTTCAAACCGCTGGTGCAGTGGCGTCTAATGTAGTGCATGGTCATGCGCCTATGGTACCAGATGAAGAGAGTGCAAGAAGGTTTACTATATGCGAGGCTTGCACTTCGTTTATAAAGGAGAGTGCTAGATGTACGCAATGCGGTTGTGCAATGCAATTTAAAGTAAGGTTAAACGGAGCACGTTGTCCCATAAATAAGTGGTAAAAAATAAAGCTCAAGTTTATAAATATATTATATGGCTTTTTCAACATACATCAATTTAATAGTAGGTGGCGATCAGCTATCTGCGTATAGTACTTCATTACCAGCAGGTTCGTCAATTAATGCAGGTTCACCTGTAATGACTATGTCTGGTACAGCTACCCCTACAAGCTGTATTGAAGCTTTAACATGTTTTGTAACGGGTGTAACATTCCAACAAACAACTTTTAACGGCGGTGTAATCTATTCATCAGGCAATGGTTACGGTGGTGGTGTATTCCACTATAGTGACACTAACTCATATCCATTTAAGTTATCAACATTACCAGGCTCTACTACACCAAACACAATGCCATATGCTGTTACAGCCACTGGTTTAGCTTGCGCTTCTGGTATTCAAGTTGCTTCATTAATTGTAAGTCTGAGCTCTACAGCTCTTTCAGGCACATCTGCAGCCACCGTAATACCTGTAACAGTTCTAAATCCAAATGGTAACATTGCTGATAACATTCCATTAACTCAATTGAACGGTACATCATTTGTTTATTGCCAAAACACAGTATCAAGCAATGGTAACTTTGTTTGCCAAGATGATCAAGGCAGAATGATTCAACAAATTCTTGGATAATATTAACTTATCGTAATGCAAAAAGCCGGATTTAACATCCGGCTTTTTTTATAAATAGATATATGAACGGCGAGTATAACCAAATCTACGAATCTTATAGACGTAGAGTCATTAAAGAAATGAACTCTGGTAGAGATGCAATGGCGTATGATCAGCAAGACGCTGGTGCAAGACAATTGCAGAAGGGATTAAGTCCCAAATCACCTGGTAAAGATAGCTTCGGTGGTGTGCAAAAAACAGCTCAATTACCTGCTGGTTCTGAAACTAAAGTGCCTGCTACCATAAACAGCCCTGGTACCGGTGCAGCAGTTGAAATGAATGAAGAAGAGAGGTATGTTGAAGGATTTGGTAAAATGTCTAGAGCAGACTTACACATGATGTATGATAAAGTTTTTAATCAAATAAGACAACTTAAAGCCAGTGGTAAGTTTAACCAAATTAAGAGTAAGGTAGAGTTGTTAAACCTATTAACCAAGTATTTGTAACGCGTGAAACAACAACCATTTTATTTTGAAATAAAGGATATGCTTGCGCAGTTTGTTACTGCGTTTGATGATATCGTTATTAAAAGATATAATGCACAAAGACAAGCTCAGGATAAGATAGCAGTAAGATATGTTTACTCACCTAAACAGGCGGTATTGTATGACATTATTAACCCTGAAAAGAATTTAACATTACCAGCAGTTGCTGTTACAATAGGCGGTATAGCTAGAGACAATAACAGAGTATTTAACAAGATAGATGGGTTTTATTACAACAGTGGTTCAAGTACTGCGTTTGTAAAACCTCCAGTACCTATCAACATCACCATTAACATGTCAATTATTGCAAGGTATCAAAATGACATGGATCAGATTTTAAGTAATTTTATTCCATATAGCAACCCTTATGTTATAATAAGCTGGCCAGTGCCTAAGGAGTTTCAATTACCAAATTTACAAGAGATAAGAAGTGAAGTATTGTGGGATGGAAGTGTTAGTATGGAATACCCAACTGACCTCAATGGTAGTACTAAAGCAAGAATCACTGCTGACACCACATTCACAATTAAGGGTTGGTTGTTTAAAGATAATTCAGATCAAGGCCCTATATCAAACATTTATTATATTGATACAAACTTCTACGCTGAAAACATAATATCTAACTATTATGAGTTGTCAGGCAACACATATACATACCCGCCATCAACTGGATTGTATAGTGATAAAGACTCATTTGAGTTATCTGCTTCACCTAATGTAACGAATGTATTCTTTAACGGTTTATTATTAGATAAAGACTATTCATTAACGCCAGGTGTAACCGGTAATGTAACTATACTAGGTACTGGGTTCTCTTATGTAGACGGTTTGTTATTATCAACAAACAATTCATTTAGTTATACATACAACTCCACTGTAACAACAATAGGCGGGTTTAATAGACAGCCAGAATCTATAGTTGGGCAACCAATATACAACTATAAGGTAGTAAATGATAGTATTATAACTTTTGACTTCCCTCACGTTCAATACAATTATAGATACCCGAATAGTAAATTTACTTTTGTACCTTATAACTTTGTTGGCTACGACACTACAGCTCAGACATATACGTTATATAGCTCTGCAACACCAACCGATACACTTTTCTATTTTGGAACATTATGATAATTTCTGGAGGCGCAATTATATCAGGCGGTGTTATCTTACAAAGTATTAAATATGGGGTATCTGATGCAATATTAGCAGCTTTAGTTGATAGCCGTAATATATCAAGTAATGGGCACAACTACCAGATCATGGTAATTAAACGTGGTATTGTTTGAATATTTTATTAAATAATTGAAATGGCTCAGGATAATAAAAGCTTCAATCAAAGCGGTTTCTTTAAGAATCTAGCTAACAAACTACCATATCAAGCACTAGATCTTAATTCCGTATTATCTCAGTTAAACCCTAAGTATGAAACATTTAGAGATACTGGATCAAGAAGAGCTGAAGCTTTAGCTAGACAATCCATATTCTATGATAATGAATATAACAATACGCCTTCTGGGTCTATTGCAAAGGGTGGTGTATATAGTGATTTAGTTTACGCTAATATTCAAGCTGATAAAGGCCCTAGAATAATGGACTATAGAGTAATGGCTGCCTTTTCTGAGGTAGCAGATTGCTTAGATGAAATTTGTGATGAATGTATTAACAAAAATGATAGTGGTGAAATAGTAAAACTTATTTTTAAGAATATAGAGTTAAAAGATATTGATAAGAATAAAATTATAGAAGAGTTTCACAAGTATGTAAACAATTTTGAATTGGAAAGAAAAGGTTGGGAGTACTTTAGACAGCTTTTAATTGAAGGTGAAGTATACTTTGAACATGTGGTGCATAAATCTTATCCAGAAGAAGGCATTTTAGGGGTAGTACAATTACCAACAGAGTTAATTGACCCAATTTTTGATAACATTCAAAATATGATTATTAAGGGTTACATTTTACGTAAACCTATTTTTGATCCAAACAAACCAAATAAGATTGAAAAGTATGAATTTATCCCGATGGATAAAAACCAGATCACTTATATCAATTCTAATATTTGGAACCAAGACAAGACTTTCAGATTACCATTCATTGAAAACGCTAGAAGAGCTTACAGACAATTATCTCTTATTGAAGATAGTATTGTAATTTATCGTTTAGTAAGAGCTCCAGAACGTTTAGTGTTTAATGTTGATGTCGGTAATATGGCACCGCCAAAAGCTGAACAATACTTACGCAAACTTATACAAGAGTACTGGAGTAAGAAGACATACGATGCGCAGCAACAAGGTCCAGTTCAAAAGTTTAACCCGCAGTCAATGTTAGATAGTTTCTGGTTTGCTAAGAGAGCTGGTAGTGAAGGTACATCAGTTACTCAGTTAGCAGGGGGACAAAATTTAGGTGAATTAACTGACTTAATGTACTTTGTTAATAAACTTTACAAAGCATTGAAGGTACCAACTAATAGATTAAACACTGAAAGCACCTTTAAAGACGGTAATGAAATATTAAGAGAAGAATTAAAGTTTGCTCGTTTCATTATTAGATTGCAACAAAATTTTGCTACTGGTTTGAAGAACGGTTTCTTAACGCATTTGAAGTTAAAAGGATTAGCTGAAAAATATAATATTAAAGAAACAAATATTAATCTTGAATTTAATGTACCAACTAACTTCTACGAATTAAGAGAAAATCAAAAGTTAGAACTAAAGGTAACAAACTTTAACAACTTGGCTTCAAATCAAACAGTATCATCAACATTTGCTCAAAAGAAGTACTTAGGTTGGAGTGATATTGATATTAAAGCTAACAGAGAGTTCTTACGTAAAGATAAAGAACTTGAATGGGAGTTGAATCAAATTCTTAATGGTGGCCCTTCTTGGAGAGAGAGTTTAGTACCAGGCGCAGCACCAGCAGGTGGCGAGGCTCCAGCAGCACCAGGCGGCGGTGCTACACCAGCAACTCCTCCATCATTTGGCGGGGCAGCAGCTACCGCTACACCGGCTCCAGGAGGAGCAGAAACACCACCAGCAGCTGGAGGCGGTGAAGCAGCTGCAGCACCTACAGCTTAATAAATATATAAATGCTACGTTGTGACATAACACCTATATCAGCTTTTCAAAGCACTAACCTTTCTTCAAAGATTACATCGTTCCAAAGGTTATCTGATAGAATATTAAGGTCACTTGGTTACCCTTATATAAACGTAGAATTGCATAGCGATCAGTTAAATGAAAACATTAGTATAGCTTGTGAAATGTTTGCAAAGTTTGCTGGTTATACAAGAGAGTTTCTTATATTTGATAGCAATTTATATACCACAAATTATGGTATTAGATTAGATTCTTTATTTACCGCTAAGTCTACAGACTCTTTTGCTGATCAGATTAATAATAAAAACATTAACCCACAGTATTCTAGATACGATACATCACCTACCCCAGTTTACATCTGCAACACTCCTATACCCGGTTCAGCATTTACATCCCTTTCTTCAGTTTCAGCATCATTTATTAATGGTGCATCAGCTAATGAAGTATTAACGCAAAGTGTATACAACTATATTACTCAGTATATACCTTCTCTTGCTTCTAACTTTACACAAAGTTATCAAAAACCAAGCACACAATTAGGCTCTATTACTCAGAATTTAAACGCTACAACGCTTAATAGCTTTGATTATGATATAATGGACTATAGAAAAGTAATAGCTGTAGTAGACTTTGAGGAAGGTACAACAACAGGTATCAATACATTGTTTACTATTGAACAAACTTTAGCACAGCAAACATATTTCAGTTATGCAATGGGTAATTACGGCTTTGACTTAATAAGCTGGTACGTGTTAAAGGATTGGTTAAAGAACCGTGAAAAGTTATTAGCTACACAGCAATCGTTTGACTTTGATGAAAGAACGCAAGTGTTTAGACTTTACCCACAGCCTAATGCAAGCGGTGCAGGTACAAACTCTTATTACGGTGTTATTCAATGTTATGTTGAAAGACCACTGAGAGACATTATTAAAGAGCAGTGGGTGTATCAGTACTCATTAGCTTTATCAAAGATTGTGCTTGGTAGAATAAGAGGTAAGTTTGCAGGGACGACTTTATTTGGTGGCGGAACTGTAAATGCAGATATGTTACAAGAAGGTTTAGATGAAAAAGCTAAACTGGAAGAACAGTTGTATACGGGAACGCCAGGCTTTGGAGATGCAGAGCCTCCAATGTTCTTCGTAGGTTAATAATAAATAATACTATGAAGTTTAATGATTTAGCTAAATTAGTTACGGAAGCTAAAATAGGCAAAGATCCAATGCGTTTTGTGGCTACCGGTCCAATGGGTTTTCGTAAAGATACTGGTGTAGCAAATCCTGAAATTAGGAAACAAGAAGTCAATCCTACACCAGACAAGGGTAGATACATACCTATAGACAATAACAATTTAATTAGAGTTGCTTTAATTGTAACGGCTGCAGATCCAGAAGCAGGTAAAGAGCTTGCAAGGGTAATGAGTAATTATAGACGTCTACATAATGAGTACACTGCTGAAGCTAATCACGTAAAACGTTTAGAAGAAATTTTAAGAAAGATGAAAAGTGGAAACACTACTATGGGTTCAAAGTTTGGTGATGCTCCAGAAGAGTCGGCTTATAGAAAGAAAGATAGAAGAATTAATATTTTAAAAATGGCTAAACCTCTTTCAAGACAAGGTTACCATTTTGCTAAACAGATAGAAGAAGAATTAAAACATCATGAAAATTTAGCTGGTGAGAATAAACATAAAATGGAACAAGCTCGTCCAGAGTTTATAAATGCTATTCATGATTTAGTAAAAGAAGGATCTATAAACTTTGCAAAGAGAATTGAACAAGAAGGTAGAGGTGAATTTAAATCATTAGAAGATTTAGATGTAGCAGGTCAAGGACCAGAAGAAAGAGCAGCTGTTGCTTTCTTAAAAGATATTTTTAGAGGTAAAACAGAGTTTGAACCATTATCAAAATTGGTAATGTTTGATGAAAAACAAGGTAGCGACCCAGCATATCATATATGCAACATATACAATAATGTTATTAATACGGTTGCTAAAAATGATCTTGCAGGTAGTCCGGAGAGAACATTTAACTTTGTTGTTGGTAAGACGCAAAAGTCTATGTCATTAAAGAGAGGTAGTACAGTGTTAAAGCAAAAACAATCACCAGAACTAATAAAGGTTATAAAACTTATTAGAGCTAGAAAGTTTGAAGACGCTAAACATGCTGTAAATGACTCTAAGTTAGATGTAGAACAGAGAAAGAACTTGATGATGGATATTGAAGGGTTAAAGAACGGTACTAAAACAGAAGCGGAAGTTATTAAACCGCTTTATAACATGTAATGGAATACAGACAAGGTATCTTTAAACCTACTAATCATAACAAGTACATGGGTACTTCTCACCCCATATTCAGATCTGGATGGGAACTTAAGTTTTTCAGATGGGCAGATGCCAATGAAAACATAGTACAGTGGGGTAGTGAAAACATAATTATTCCGTATATTAATCCGTTGGACGGGAAAGTGCACAGATACTTTGTTGATAGCTTTATAATTTTTAAAGATAAAAATGGAAATAAAAAGAAGTTTTTAGTGGAGATAAAACCAAGCAAGCAAGTTGCTAAACCCATCGATAACAACAGAAAAAAGAAATCTACAGTATTGTATGAGCAAACCACTTGGATTACTAACCAGGCCAAGTGGGAGGCTGCTAAAAAGTGGGCAAAAACCAAGGGGTGTGAGTTTATAATCTTAACAGAAAAAGAGTTAGGTATCAATTGAAAGTGAGAAGAAAACAATAAATATTATTAAATGAGTTTTAAACTAATTGTTGAAACACCATCCAACAACAACGATTATGAATATATCGTTGAGGAAAAGAATGCTAATCAACCACGCACCTTCTTCATTAAAGGTCCATATATGATGGCTGAGGGGGTTAATAGGAACAAACGAATTTATAGCTTAGATGAAATGAGACTTGAAGCTAAGCGTTACACAGAAGAAATGATTAAGCCAGGTAGAGCAATGGGTGAGTTAAATCACCCAACTACTGCAGATGTAGATCTTGAAAGAGCTTGTCATTTAGTAACTGAGCTAACTCAAGACGGAAATGTATTTTACGGTAAGAGCAAAGTGCTTTCAACACCAACAGGTCTAATAGTACGTTCATTAATTGATGACGGTGTTAGAGTTGGTATGAGCACAAGAGGTTTAGGTCAGTTAGTTTCTGAATCAAATGGCCAAGCTAGAGTAAAAGACTTTAGATTAGTAGCTGTTGATTGTGTTGCTGATCCAAGCTTTTCAAAAGCTTTTGTAAATGGTATCTTAGAAAGCAAACAATACGTTTTAGCTAAAGATGGTTCATTTGAAGAACTTTACGACAATTTTCAAAACAAGATCGGAACTCTGCCACGTCATAACAAAGATCAATATCTAAAGGATGCAATTATCTCCTTTATAAATAAATTATAACATGAAAGTAAAAGAAGATATTAAAAGATTCGTGTCTGCTATGTTAGATAAAAATTATAAAAAAGCTAACACGTATTTAAATGATGCAGTTAACAAGAAAATTAAGCAGAGGATCATAAATAATAATAATAACCTTTTCTAATATGGACAACGAACTATTCAAGAATTTATCAGAAGAATCAATGGTGAAGATCCAAGAAGCTATTGAAAACAAAGTAAAGGAAAAAGTTACTTTACACGTTGAGAAAGCACTCAATGAACAGGATGAACTTTATAGCCAGAAGCTAGAACAGCTATTAGAGTCAATTGATTCAGATCATACAAGCAAATTAGAAAAGGTAGTTGAAGCTATTGATGCTGATAGAGCAGAAAAATTAAAGCTCGTTATCCAAAAATACGAAACAGCATTAAATGAAGATGCAAAGAATTTTAAGGCTCAAATTGTTGAGTCTATTAGTGATTACTTAGAAGCTTACCTTGATGAAGCAATACCTGCTGAAGAAATCAAAGAAGCTGTACGTAACAAGAAGGCAATAACAGTATTAGAAAGCCTTCGTAACCATTTAGCCGTTGATGCCGCTCTACAAAAAGAGAGTATTAAAGAAGCAATTATCGACGGTAAAAACCAAATTAGTGAAGCTTCCAAAAAGCTTGAGTCTGTCATTCAAGAGAATGCACAATTAAAGTCTGAACTTGACAAAGTACAGGCTGCTTTATTAATAGAGCAAAAGAGTGCAGTGCTTGATGAACAACAAAAGAAGTATATCAAAAAGGTAATGTCTGACAAATCTGCTCAGTTCATTTCTGAAAACTTTGATTATACAGTAAAGTTGTTTGCCAAGAAGTCTAATGACAGGCTTGAGACCTTAAAGGAAGAAGCTTTAAGTGAAAGTACTAACGTTGATCGTGTTGTTTTAGAACAAACACAAGAAGACGCAAAACCACTTTCACCATACTTGACTGAATTAAGCAAGTACTAATAAAACACTTTCTAGAAGGTTAATTCCTGAGTAACCTGACCTGCGTAAGCAGAGTCTTGGGGTCGACAATATATATAAAGGGAAATTAACACACAATGAATAAATCAATCAGACCTACACAGGCATATATTGATGAATCAAGAGCAGCAGCTCTTCTCGAGAAGTGGGCTCCAGTATTGGACTACTCCTCAAAGAACGTTGCAGCAATTGAAGATGATCATACTCGTTTGAATACAGCAATGCTACTTGAAAATCAAGAGCAGTGGTGCATTCGTGAAGCAGGTCCAGGATATGTACCAACAGGCATTAATACTGCAGGTAACGGTGGTGCATTTGGTAATGCTTCTTCTATTGGTGCTGCAGGCTATGCATCAGGTACTCCTGGTACAGACACCTACGCAACAGGCGACTATCGTCTTCCAAAGATCTTGATTCCTATGATTCGTCGTACTTTTCCCGAGTTAATCACAAATGAAATCGTTGGTGTTCAACCAATGGCAGGTCCAGTCGGTCTTGCATTTGCTCTACGTTACCGTTATACAGGCCAAACACTTGGCACGAATGACGGTGCTGGTTCAGGTACAACGACTCCAACAGGACAGGCTGGCGTACTAGCTGCTGCTGCTAACACAGAAGCTGGTTACCAGTATTTAAACACTGCTTACACCGGTGCTTCGTCAGCTGCTCTTTCCGGAGCTGCTTCGAACAATTATAGCAACTTAGCTTCATGGCTAACTGCTGGTACCGATAACGGTGTTGCTGCTCTCTTACAAAACTTTGAATTAACGAATGCTATTCCAACATTCGAAGTTTCGTTTGAAAAGACTGCTGTTGAAGCTGGTACTCGCCGTTTAGGCGCTCGCTGGTCAGTTGAACTCGAACAGGACTTAAAGAACATGAATGGTATCGATATCGACACCGAATTAACGAACGCTATGTCGTACGAAATTCAGGCAG
>Ga0316230_1004187_pt1 | contig 10706 bp, 12 predicted proteins | sample TBH18025metaG_FD_206004 | JGI IMG/M metagenome (GOLD analysis project Ga0316230, IMG submission 206004) | Freshwater microbial communities from Trout Bog Lake, Wisconsin, USA - TBH18025 | ecosystem: Environmental > Aquatic > Freshwater > Lake > Hypolimnion/Profundal zone | place: USA: Wisconsin...
TGGGAGGAGTTTCCTCTCCCGCCGGCTCTTTTGAGCCCCTAGGGGCTGACCGCTCCGGCTACCCTCAGACCGAGGTTGAACGAAGGAGCCCATCAAACCGCCTCGGCGTCCGTATCGAGATGACGTCGTCCAAGCACCGTCCACTCCCGGGGGCAGATCTGGGCATTCGCAACGAGGCGGTTTGCTAATGGTAACAAATTGTCAGCGGTGAAAAGGAATGGATGCAAAACTGACGGTTGGGAAGGGGATCTTCTTCCGGTGGGTTTTCTTCGCACTATTGGCTAAGATCTCTTCTTCCTTCTTCGCCGGTTTGATCCTTCATGCGGCTGGATTTTCTTCCGTCAGGGCCGGGCGATTTCGGATACTGGTTCCTTTTCCTTTTGGAACCGATGAAAGCCTCCGGTCGCCGACGTAAGTGCCTGCATTGCAAGGCACCATTTCTCCCCGACTACCGCAACGCACCCCGCCAGCGGTATTGCCGGGAGCCGGAGTGCCGCCGGGTGCGTAAAGCCGCCTCCCAACGGGCGTGGTTGGCCAAGCCCGAGAATCAGAGTTACTTCCGGGATGTCCGCAATGCCCAGCGCGTGCGGGACTGGCAAAAGGACCATCTGGGCTATTGGAAAAACACGGCCCGCTACCAACGCCGTACCTTACAAGACGGCTGTCCGTCCCAAGTAATTACCAGCGAACAAGTTGCGCCGGGGCTGACCCCGCCTCCGGCCACGTCGGCGCCGGTGATCCCCGCACCCTTCCTGGCCCCCGACTCCCCGCACCGTACCTTACGGGATCTCTGCTCGAGACCGTTGCCGCTCTTCGCCGGGATAATCTCCATGTTTATCGGCAGTACCTTACCAGACGACATCGCCGTGAGCGCCCGGCGGCTGCTAACCAAAGGCTACGACATTCTGGGCATGGTGCCTGGTGTGGACGTGAACAACCGATTGTATGAAAAAACGTGTCCTCAACCCGGAACGACTCCGGAAGGTCCCACCCCAGTTCAGTTGGATCGATCACCGGCTGGTGCGGGAGAACTACTTCGTGCGCTGTGATCATGCGGCCTGGGCGCTCTACTTGTTCCTGGCCAGCGTGGCCGATGCCCAGGGCTTGAGTTATTACTCCGACGGTTCCCTGCTACGCCACTTGCACCTGGACGGGCTGGCGCTGGCGGCCAGCCGGCGGCAGTTGGTCCAAGCCGGGCTCATCGCCTATGAACGGCCCCTCTATCAGGTGTTGAGCCTGGAACCGCCAGCGCTGGGCGCTACCCGCTCCGGCCCCATCCGGGTGGGCGATCTGCTGCGCCAGGTAATGGGAGGTCAGCCATGATTGCTTACGCCGTGTATTGCCAGATCCGTCATCTCTTCACCGAAAAGCACTTGGGCCTGCGGCAGATCGCCCGGGAACTCAAGCTCGGTTTGAACACCGTGCGCAAGTGGGCGCAGCGGGAAAGCTACCAACGCGCCGCCTTGCCCCGGCGGTCCAGTAAGCTCGATCCCTTTAAAGGCGAGGTCCTCCGCCTGCTGGCGCAACACGATTACTCGGCCCAGCAGATCTTCCAACGGCTCCAGGAACAGGGTTACTCGGGCCGCTAAACGATCTTGGGGGCCTTCGTGTGCCAGGTGCGCCCCACCCCGCGACCGGCGTTCCTGACGCTGCACTTTGAACCCGGCCAATGTGCTCAAGTGGATTGGGGCTTTGCCGGCTGGGTGCCGGTGGGCTCGACCCGCCGCCGCCTCTCCTTCTTCCTCATGGTGCTGGCCTTCAGCCGCAAAATGTATCTCGAGTTCACCCTGGCCGAAACGTTGGAACACTTTCTGGCCGGCCACCAGCACGCCTTCGAATACTTCGGCGGGGTGGTCAACCAGGTCTGGGTCGATAACTGCAAGGTGGCCGTGCTGAGCCGGGCGGGCGGCACCGTCGTGTTCCACCCCCGGTACCTGGATTTAGCCAACCACTACGGCTTCCAGATCCGGGCCTGTGGCGTTGGCCAGCCGCAGGAAAAGGGCCGCGTCGAAAATGGAGTCGGCTATGTCAAAAAGAACTTCCTCCACGGCCTGGAACTCACGGACTTTGCCCTCGTTAATCCCGCCGCTCGTCATTGGCTGGACACGGTGGCCAATGTCCGCTTGCACGGCCAGACCCGCCAAACACCTCAGGCACTCTTCGCCCAGGAAAAGCTCCTGCCCTTGCATCCCGTCCCCTACGAGGCGGCCCTGGTGGAGACGGTGCGCGTCAACGGCCAGTTCCGCATCCAGACCGACGGCAACCGTTACTCGGTGCCCTGCCAGTACGCCTCCCGCCCACTGACCTTGAAGCGGTTCCCCGACCGGCTGCTGATCTATGACCAGGATAAACTGGTGGCCGAGCATGTGCGCCGCTACGACCGCCACCACGATTATGAACTACCCGACCACGTGGCCCCGCTGCTGCTCCACCGCAAGCAGGCCCGCGAGCAAAGGCTCCTCCTGCGCTTCCTGGCCTTGAGCCCCCAGGCCCACGACTACTACCAGCAACTGGAACAACGCCGCCTCAATCCCCGACATCACGTCCAGAAGATCGTCGCCCTGAGCGAGATCTACGGGGCTGACGCCGTAGCCCGCGCGCTGGCCGACGCCTTCACCTATCAGGCCTTCTCCTGCGAATACATCGCCAACCTTTTACAGCAGCGCCAGCATCCGCCCCAGGAACCCGGCGCCTTGCACCTGACCCGACAGCAGGACCTGCTGGAACTGGAGCTGCCGGCCCCCGACTTATCCCTTTACGACCCCGCCAACCAATCATGAATGACGATCAACTCATGCCCTATCTCCATTACCTCCAACTCTCCTATTTTCGGGAGCACTACCAATCCCTGGCCCAGGAGGCCGCTCAGAAAAATTGGACGCAACTGGACTTCCTGAGCCGCTTGGTCGAGGGCGAGGCGCTACAGCGCCAGGACCGGGCGACCCAGCGCCGCCTCCAGGCCGCGCGCTTGCCGGTCCTCAAAACCCTGGAACAGTTTAACTGGTCCTGGCCCAAAAAGATCAATCGCCTCCAGGTACAAAACCTCTTCCGCTTCGCCTTGCCGGTGAGTCGGATGGCCCACCCCGCGGTCGCGCCGTCCGGCCACGGCGTAGCGGTGAATTGACAACAGCCGTGCGGATTTGATCCACGGTTCTTGGAGCCCCAGGAGCGCTTTTATCAAGCCAGTGACGTTTGACGACGCGACCGAGTTTAAGGATGCGTGTCAGTCATTGTTATCAACATCGCGGCAATGGACCCCGATTCCAGGACCGATGACCAGATATCGCGTTGGCTGGCGTCAGGGCTTGACACATCTGCTGGCGTTTTGCACGCTTCCGTCGGATGCATGATATTCGAAAGCGACCCCATTTCAATCCGACAGGGACGATAGACCGCCGGCGCTGCAGAAAATCACATTCCCTCTATTAGCAAATGGGCACTGAAGATCACCTTGTGATTTGCCTGGGCTTCAGACGGGCCGGATCAACGCTTCAGTACAACCTCGCGAGAACTCTTGTCGAATATCTAAAGGCCGGTTGTGGATTGGGGTTCCACTTGGAGAGCGACGCGCTTCGGGCCTGTGCACAAGGCCTTCAAGGGAAGGGCCTAGTCGGCGTGCTTAAGACATACAACCGTGATCTAACCTGCCTATGCGATTTGCCGCTCAAGGTCAGCATTTTGTATATCTACAGGGACTTGAGGGATGTGTTCAGTTCCTTGAAAAAGAAGAAGCAGATTACCGATGTGGAGGAGTTCTTAGTGCTGGCGAGGTCCCATCTGGACGCTGTCGAGCGGTTGAGATCAACCCACGAGGTGTTGTACCAAAAGTACGAGGATGTCTACTCGAATTTGGAAGGAGGGACTAGAGAGATTGCGGCGTTCGTTGGGTTACAAACCACTCAAGAAGATATAGCAAGAATCAAGGCGTTAAATACTGTAGATGCAGCAATCACATACATTCGAGACCACTTTTCGTTAAAGCAGCGATTCGTGAATAGTGTCAACAGGCTCATGCGGTCACAACCCCGCAAAACAAAAGACCTGGCACGATCACTTGGTCTAATGAGGCACGTTAGGAGCATCATACCCGGCGGTAACATCGTTTCATCTGGTTTTATGTTGCATCCGGATCACATTTCAAGGAGCAGAGGCCAACCCTCCGCATGGAAGCGAGAATTGCCAGAACACGAGGCCAAGCTGGTGACGGAATGCTTCAGAGACTGGCTGGATGCCCATGGCTACACATAATCCTTCGCGGGCGATTGGGCAGCCGACGGAAGACCGCACTGGGGGGCAGATATATTTACGCACGTTTTGGCACGGCTACCGCCGCCTCTCCGAAGCACGACCCCTCGGATGCGCCATGAATTGGGCTATTGGTGGGCGTGGCCTAAATACCGCAGTCACAAGTGGGCTACAATCCTGAATTTCCACTCATGAACAAGCAGCAACACACGAATCGCGGTCAAAATGAAGAATTCAATCGCGTGCTATATTTAGTCCGTCATGGCTCGACGAACCTTAACCGAGAGTCTGGATCTGGCAAAGACATAATTCGTGGGCATATCGACGTTCCGCTTGCCGAGTCAGGCAGGCGCGAAGCGATAGCAGCGGCTGACCGTCTTGAACGCTGTGGAATCCAGTTAATTGCTACTTCGGACCTCAGTCGGGCTGTGGAAACTGCTGAGATCATCGCCGCACGGTCTAACGCCGTGGTTACCGCTTTTTACGGGCTGCGTCCGTGGAAGCTCGGACCGGCGATCGAAGGCCATGACTACGAGGAGGTGCTGCCTCGTATTAGGCATTTTTTCCAAAGACCTGATGAAACGCCCCAAGGTGGGGAGTCCTTCCGACATTTCAAGGGGCGTGTTTTCCACACGGTGGCAGGGATTAAAGTGCGTGGTGCGTACACGAAGATCGCCATCGTCACCCACTTTCGTTGCATCAGGTTGTTTGAGTCACGCAAGGGTCGCAACGATGTTGATACTGGACGGTTTTTCGGTGACGGCGGACCACCGTGCAGCATAAGACTGTTGTGTCGAGGCAAGGTGCGTGCCTTTGGGGACGAGGAATGAGGCAAAGGATTGCTCAAATAATCGCATCCTGGCTCTTCAGAAGCTCTTGGTGCAGGATTCCCTCTTTCGGTCGGTGGCACGGCGAGTGCGTTTCCGGTTCGCCAGCGCTGTTTCCTAGTTGATGAAATCTCGCAGTCACGGGCAAGAAAGGTCTCGTGGGGGCGACCATTGGATGCGCGGAGGCTGCGGAGTTCGGTTTTGAACGGCGACGAATTGAACCCGCTGCCCAGATGGGGCATCCAGTGGACTCAGGTCCCAGACCGGCTGGGACCGGGGTGACGACTTTCAGCCGACTTCTGATAGTCTCTTCAAGGCGGAGGCCGCCTGCGTCTGCGCATCGTCGCTCCCGAGCCCATCTAAGAGCCAGCGCACGCCAGCCGATCGGTATTGCGCGAGAGGTATTGCATGCCGGCCCTTTTCCCGCTGGAAAAGCACCAGGATTTGTAGGATGCTGTACCCATGTATAATGCCAAAGCTTATGCTACGCTCACCCCAGCCTCTCGGCTGGCGCCGTTCGATCTCCAACGCCGGGATCCGGGGGCGCACGATGTGCAAATCCAGATCCTCTATTGCGGCATCTGCCACACGGATGTCCACATCGCCCGAAACGAATGGCAGGGCACCACTTACCCGTGCGTGCCGGGTCATGAGATCGTCGGCCGGGTGGTCAAGGCCGGCGTCCATGTGACGAAGTTCCAGGAGGGCGACCTGGTCGGGGTCGGTTGTATGGTGGATTCCTGCCGCGCCTGTGAGAACTGCCGGGAAGACCTCGAACAGTTTTGCGTGAACGGACCGACCTTCACCTACAACTCGTCGGACAAACACAACGGCGGCATCACCTATGGCGGTTATTCCGACAGCGTGGTGGTGGACGAGGCCTTCGTGCTGCGCGTCCCCAAGCACCTGAACCTGTCGGCCTCGGCCCCGCTCCTGTGCGCGGGCATCACCACTTATTCGCCCTTGCGGCACTACCGGGTCGGCCCGGGCCAGAAAGTCGGGGTCGTGGGCCTTGGGGGGCTGGGCCACATGGGGGTCAAGATCGCCAAGGCCCTGGGGGCGCGCGTGGTCGTCTTCACCACCTCAGCGAATAAAGTGGAGGACGCCTTGCGCCTCGGGGCGGACGAGGTGGTCATTTCCCGGAATGAAGCGGAGATGAAACAACATCTCAACAGTTTCCATTTCATTTTGGACACCGTGGCCGCGCGGCACGACATCAATGCCTACCTGGTGTTGCTGAAGCGCGATGGCACGCTCACGCAGGTGGGCCTGCCGGCGGAACCGCTGGCCGTCCAGGTGGGCAGCCTCATCTTCGGCCGCCGGAACTTCAGCGGTTCGCTCATCGGCGGCATCAAAGAGACCCAGGAGATGCTCGATTTCTGTGGCGAGCACAACCTCACCTCCGACGTCGAACTCATCCCCATCCAGCAGATCAACGAAGCCTATGAACGGCTCCTGAAGAGCGATGTGAAATACCGGTTCGTGATCGATATCGCGTCTCTGGGGACGCCGGCTGCGGTGCGGGCCTGATCCGCTCCAAGCCAAATGAGCCAGACCAAGAAACTCCTGTTCGTTTGCAGCCAGAACCGGTTGCGGAGCTTGACTGCCGAGCACCTGTACCGCGGGTTTCTCGACTATGCCGTAAAATCCGCCGGCACCTCGCCCAAAGCGAGGACCCGCCTCAACGAGGGCCATATCGGCTGGGCGGACCTCATCTTCGTCATGGAGAGCAAGCACCGCCGGATCCTCGCAGAGCACTTCGGTGAGGTCCTGGCCGGGAAGCGGGTTATTTGCCTCCACATCCCCGACAACTACCAGTACATGGAGCCCGCCTTGATTGATGAGTTGAAGGCGAAACTGAGTGATTATGTCCAGGTGCCGGAAGACGCGCCCAACGGATGAATGCGAACGCCCTCAGCCGCAAACCCATCCCCTTACTCCCGGCCTCGTGCGCCCTTTGCTTGTTCGTTTCCAGCTTCGGGCTGGTGTCAGGCGCGCCCGCCGCCGAGGTTGAGTCGCCGAAGCGCATCTACCTGGCCCCGGACGACCACACGGACTACCTATGGAGCCTCGATGAAGCGGGCTATCGCCAGGCGCTCGTCGAGATGGTCGATTATTATCTGCACCAAATTGACGCCACGGCCACCAACCCGCCCCCGTTCCAGGGGCGTTGGAATTGCGACGGTAGTTTTTGGCTCTGGACCTACGAGAAGCACAAAACCTCCGCTGAGTTCAACCGCCTCATCGAGCGGGTGCGCGACCGCCATATCAGCGCGCCCTTGACCACCCTGGTGTCCTGTTACGGCGGGCAGCCGACGGAAGCGGTGCTGCGCGGCATGTATTATGCGGGATCACTCGACGACGGGGGTGTCCACGTATCGGCATCCGCCAGGCAGATCATCACCTATCGCTTGATCCCGCGCGCCAGGCCGGGGGCGAACGCGAACGAGAGCACACGGTAGAGCGAAGATCGGCCTCACGGTGGGTGCCCCCGGGCTTGCTTGCTCGCGAGCCTTTCTTACCCCTCCTGGTCACCTCTCTTCTGCTTCGGCTATACGAAATTGCGCAACCAACAATTAGGTGATTGACACAACCAAGCTGGGTGTGGTATAAGTGAACGTATGCTTGGCGAGCTTCGAAGTGGCTTCTTCGTCGCCCACGCAACGATGGGAACGCGTGGTGTGCAAAAGCATATTCCACACAGTTAATCCAATAATTAAAGGGAGTTCCATATGAGGTGTTCTTGCTTCATCGTTCCACAGGATGTTCTAAAAAGATTCGCTTCCGATCCCGAGTTGACGGAAGAGGTGCGCGCGAATTTTGCGCAGACGGCGGCTGTCAGTGCCCAGGTGCGCGCTTTGCGTGAACAACACACGGCCTTTGCCTTGGCTGCCATACCCTTGCCGCACCCCCTGCCCTGGCCCTGGCCTCCAATCCCGCGGCTACCAATTCATTTGCTGCCGCCTTCGGTGGTCTACGATTGCCAGCACGGCGTGTCCCTGCCGGGTGTCCTGGTGAGTAATCCCGCCACCTCGGCGGATGGCTCGGTCAAACGCGCCTGCGTCGAGGCCGAGGCCGTCGCCAAGTTCTATTGGGATATCTTCCGGCGCGATTCCATCGATGCCCACCACATGACCCTCGTGTCGTCGGTTCATTACTCGACAAAGTACAACAACGCGCAATGGACTGGGACGGAAATGCTCTATGGCGATGGGGATGGGCAGATTTTCGTCGACTTTACCCTCGGTAACGACGTGATCGGTCACGAGTTGACCCATGGGGTCACCCAGCATTCGGCCGGATTAGCGTACTCCAATGAAGCGGGCGGCTTGAACGAGAGCATGTCGGACGTGTTCGGATCCATGTTCCGCCAATGGCAGGGGGGTCAAGACGTCAACGCGGCGGACTGGCTGATTGGCAAGGACATTATGGGACCGGTGGCTACGTCCCGCGGGTACACTTGCCTGCGAGACATGGCCAATCCGGCCGCCTCGCACTGCTTGGCGCCCCAAATCACCAACTTCAGTCAATACCACGCCGGCATGGATCCGCACTACAGCAGTGGCCCTCCGAACCTGGCCTTTTGTAAGGCGGCCAAAGCGGCTGGCGGGCATAGTTGGGATAAGGTCGGGATGGTCTGGTACCGGGCACTGACGGCTTTTCCGCCCAGCCCAAATATGTTGATGAGCCAGTTCGCAAACCGCACGCGGACCCTAACCCAAAGCATGTATCCCGGTGATGCGACAGTTTATAACGCTGTTAATAACGGTTGGACTGCTGTCGGGTTGTAACCGGGGCGGACCAATTGACCGCAGTACCAAGAAAGTTGTGACTGGCCAGGTGGTAGTGATAATTCAACCGGTTGGGGGCTTCGTCGGTGACGGAGCCCCCAACAACCGCTTCCACAGTGAAGGTCGGCTGCCTCTCTCGTCCCTCTCGTCGGAGGATCGCGCTCGAGTTGAGGCGCTTTTTTCCAGGCCCGCGGCTGAGAGAACGAACTTTCAATACCGGATTACGTTAGAAGGCCCCGACGGCAAAAAGACGGTTGACGCGCCGCCCGAGGCGGTGCCTGAAGCCCTAATAACCTCCATTCATACCAGCTTGGACTAGCAGGTCTGCGCTACGCCTACTTTGGCGGCTGATCGTCAGCGAACTTCCAAGCGGCGCGCGTGTCGGGGGTTAGCGGTGTGTTCAGCAGGCCAGCGCGGATCAGCTCAATCGGGATAGGTCCATAGCGGAGTACCGAGTCGTTGAACTGGAGGTCACTCAGCTTGCCCGGACCGGTCAACTCGCGGTGCAAGGCGCGCAACTGGAGGCCGCCGATCAGGTAACCGCATTGGTATTGCGGGGAATAGCCCGAGCCGATAAAACGGCGCACCTCGCTGGTGGCTCCCAGCTTCTCGTGTCCCACGCGTTTCACGAGGAAGTCCACCATTTCCTGAGGTTTCATCTGGCCGAGGTGGAACTTGAGGCTGACGACGATCCGGGCGCCGCGATGCATCCGCCAGAACAGCATCCCGATGCGATCCTCGGGCGTTCGCGCATATCCCTGGTCCCAGAGCGTCAACTCCCAGTAAAGGGCCCAGCCTTCCACGAAAAACGGGGTGCTGAAGGCGGCCCGATAGGGCGAATTCCGGGCGGCCTGAAAGCTCTGAAGGTGGTGGCCGGGGATCAGTTCGTGGGGGACGACGATGCGAGTAAAGTGCCGGTTGTTGCCCCGCATGGCCATCAGCTTGTCCTCCTGCTTCATCTCGTCCTTCGCATAGGCCACCAACATGCCCTGGCCGCCATAGGCGGCGTAGGGCAGCGTCTTTTGTCCCTCGGGGGAGAGCATCGTGATGCGCCAGGTTTCCTCACACAACGGCGGCACAGTGACCAGGGAATGGGCTTTGACAAACTGGATGGCCTCGCGCCCACAGGTGGCCACCAGGTCATCCTGGCTGCCGGGAGGAACGTAGTCCGCCTTGACCTTCGACAACGCCCGTTGCCAATCTTCCCCGCAGCCCATCTCGGCCGCCGCCTTCTTCATTTCCCCCTCGCACCAGGCGAACTCGCGCTCGCCGATGGCAATCAGTTCCTGGGCGGAATAGGGGAGCATTTCGGCCGCCAACGCCTTGGCCAGCAAATCCGCGCCGATGGGCTCCCCCAGCAACGGATCCTCGTCTTTGCCCTTGATCCCGGCGAGTTCCTCCCGCAGGAACTTGCTATATTCCTCCAATGCCTGGCTGGTTTCTTCGTACGGCTTTTTTAACCACCAGCCAAAATCCGGCTGATAGCCGTCATAGAAGGCATACCAGGTCTTGAGCGTGCCGCGCAGATCATCCACCGCTCCGGCCGCGCGTTTGGCCAGCAGGGGTGTCACTTTCAAGGGAACCACCTCCTCGGCCGCCGCGGCTGGATCCCGTTCGGCCGCCGGCGCGGCCCCGCTGGCGGTGTTGGTGGACGAACCGTGGGAGGCGTCACCGGTTACCTTCTCTTTGTCCGGGTCATGCTTGCGGCCTTGCTCAAGGCGTTTGCGCAGGAGCTTGATCTGGGCCGGCACGCGCGCGACCGCCTCGGCTGCCGGTTCGGGTTTCAACGGTTCCATGCGCCAGCGCAAACGCTCCAGTTCCTGGATCGGCGCCCGCCAGGCGA
>Ga0316230_1004190_pt1 | contig 10701 bp, 7 predicted proteins | sample TBH18025metaG_FD_206004 | JGI IMG/M metagenome (GOLD analysis project Ga0316230, IMG submission 206004) | Freshwater microbial communities from Trout Bog Lake, Wisconsin, USA - TBH18025 | ecosystem: Environmental > Aquatic > Freshwater > Lake > Hypolimnion/Profundal zone | place: USA: Wisconsin...
AACCGCCAGTCCATTCTGGCATCGTCCGCCAGTTCGAATCGCCCGCCCCGGGAGAGCGGGGCACCCTCGGCTCCCTCGTGGGTTGGGGTTCCACCGCGTGCGAGCGTGGGCCATGAAGGCGTTCGTTTCGTGCGGCGCCCATGGTCGAGGCGCGGCACGAACAAAACACACACTGCAACTCATTCCCGGATTCCTGGTGGCCGCGTGGCTCGCAGTCCCCGGTGCCATGGCGGCACAGAAACCGCTGCAAGTCTTCATCCTCGCCGGGCAGTCGAACATGCACGGCCAGGCCAAGGTCAGCACCTTTGAGCACATCGGCATGGACCCGGCTACGCAGCCGATGCTGGCGGAAATGCAAATGGTTGCAATCCACGGTCGCAAAGAGTCGCCAGGACTTGGCCCTTCCTTCGCTGAAATCGTATGTGAGCCAAGAACTCCCCACCGATGCGAAGGAGCTTAATGCCATCGATATCACCGCGAACCTGGCTGCGATTGCCGCGTCAGACCCCGCTTTCATTCACCTCAAGGCATTCCATCTGCCCCCACAGGAAGAGAAACTGGTCATCACCACGGCGGGCATTGTTCAATTGGGGGAATTGCTTGCCCAAAGCTACCTCGAACACCGGTAGTCTGGCGCCTTTGGGGGTCAAAATGCCACGTTCACAAAAGCCACTAGTGCCATCAAGATCAGCCTTGCGACCAGTCAGAGTTGAAAGCGCGCGCTTGGCGGGACTTTATGAGAACCACGTTTCCCCGAGGCTCACGGTTTCAAGGACTCTGGAAGCGATCGCCCAAACCGCAGCCGTGCTGCTCCTGACCGCATGCCAAACCGTGTCCCCAGGGGCGAACCAGCGCGAGCCCTCGGACCGGCCACCCGTCAGCCCGGTTTCCGCCTCGGTGCCCTTCTCCGAGGCGACCAACCCTCCACCGGCACTCAGGATCGTGAGTCCGGGCATATTAGCGCTTGGGAACGTCAGGCTGAACCAGGCGGAACAGACGGTCACATTTCCGGCGGTGCTCAATCGCGCGTCGGGCGGGATGGAGTACTTCCTGGTTACCCCCTACGGCAAGGTCCACGAGAGCATTCTGCGCACGCAGGTCACCCCGATGCAGATTCATCTTGCCATGCTTCTCCTGAGTGCCAAAGGCACTACGGGGGACCCACCCGCAAGCCGGCCCAACCAGTACGGCGGCACTCCCGGCAGCTTAATTTCGGGGGAATTTGTCTCCATCGAGGTTGCCTGGCGGAACGATGGACAAGAGAGAAGTTACTCCGCCGAGGAAATGTTGGCCAACCCGGGCGACGCTTTGCCGTCGGCGAAGCGCCGCTGGGTCTTCAACGGTTCGATGGTATGGAAAGGCGCCTTTCTCGCCCAGGAGTCCGGCTCGGTGATCTCGCTCATCCCCGACCCGATTGCCCTGATCAATCTTATTGCGCCAGCACCCGGCGGGGGCGGGGTTTGGATGGCCGTGGCGGACAAGGTACCACCCGAAAATGTGCCCGTCCAAGTCACCATCCGACTAACCGGCGTCAGAACTGACAGATGAACTGGACTGGGGCGGGCAGTTGATGGCACCGCTTCTTTAGTCGGTGATCCAAAGGCGGGGAAAAACCGGCGGATCGGGGCTCAGAGCGCAGCGTCAATCATCTTCAACGCCAGCACGCAGTACGCGCTCACCAGCACCGGGTCTTTTTCAAACCAGCGGCCGTTCTCATTGGCCCAGGATCCGTCCGTGTGCTGGAGGTTGATCAATTTCAAGGTTAGTTGCTCGCGCCAATTGATATTCTGGCCGTTTCTGGTCGCCAGCGTACCCGCGCCAGAGACGGTCAGCGCCTTGGTCATAGTGTGGTAATAGTAGTAGAGACCTTCCTGGCCCATGCCGGGGTTTTCGTCGACGGAGTAGTTATCGGCCAGCCACTCCATGACGGCCTTGACCCGTGGGTCGTCGCCTTTGACCTGAGCGTAGATATAGCTCATGAGGCCGGCGTAGCTCATGCTGCCGTAGGAGCGGAGTGCCACGCGGCCGGACGCAAGCTGGGTTTCGCCCGCCTTGCTGGCACCGGGGGCATAGATGAAGCCGCCTTGGTTCCGAGGATCATCCGATGTCCTGGGGGCGCGATTCTGGCTCGGGAGGTTCTGGCAGCTTTGGATGAACTCAACGGCGGCCTTCCAATTGAGATCGGCAGTCCCGGGCGGGATTTCTCCCCCGAGCCAGCTCCGGCTGAGGGCCAGCGCTTCGATAGCCCATGAGGTGTTGGAGAGATCAGGCGCCTGCTCCGTTTTGCCGTAACCGATCCCGCCGGAACCGGTTTGTAGGCTGACGACAAATTTCCGGGCGTTCTCGATGACCGGGCGCCACTCACGGCGATCGGCGAGCACGAGAGCCGTCAACGAAATCGAAGTGTTGTAGCCGGGCAATTCCTTCTGATAGATGCCGCCGTCAGGCTTGACACAACCCAACAAAAAGTCGAAACCTCGTTTGACCGCAGCGGGCTGCGATTCCGGTGCGCCGGGTTTGGCCTTCAATCCGGTCAACGCCAGCGCCGTAATCGCCGGATAGTCGGGGCTGGACCAGAACCCATTGCTGCTCTGCTGCTGCACCAACCATGCCTGCCCTTTTTCAAGCGCCCGTCGCACTTCGTGCCGGAGCGAGGGGTCTTGGGAAGACCGTAGGGTGACTGTCACCGCATCCGGTTCGGCGCCCAGCGCAAGGGGCGATGCGACGGCCAAAGCGCCCGCTAGCAGCCAGTGCTCCAGCGCGTGTCTTGCTCTCCCTGGATGACCGGACTTTCGATGCGATGCCATACGCGAATGTCGTGGTTTGGCAGGTGAAGTCAAGACTGGAGATTGGCTTGGAGTGCCGTAGCCCAACGCTCCGGTATAGTGTGGCGTGGAAACTTATCCAGGCGGAAGTAATCGCCGCTTCCGGTCACATCGCGTGGCGGAAGTGTTCGTTCGAAGGGCGAGCCTCGCTACCAGGCGAAGGGCGCATACCCGGCGTAATTGCCAGGCCAACCAATCTCACTGGAAACGCCGGATGAAAGCGCTGAACGAATGGAAATCAATTAAGACGTCGCTGTAGTGCTAGGCGGAGGATATGTGGGCAATTTCATCGACACTCTGGATGAGGTTGTGGTGTACGGGCCGGAATTGTCGGGTGCAGAGCTGGGGAGCCTTTTTAATGTTGGATTGTCCGGGATGGCCTCGCCTTCCATCGTTGCTCAGCCACAAGGTCAGACGCTTTGTGAAGCGGGTCGGCGACTTCACAATCCCGGTGGACTTTCTCACCGAACGCCGCCCAGCAACCCAGGGAGCTTCCGTGGTCCACGACGTGCCCGCCAACATCCTGCCGGGCACCGGCCTTTTTGCTTGCCGGCCTGGATTCAAACTGGGCGAGTTATTTCTGTGTTTCCTTCAAGAGCGACATGGCGAGGGCGATTCGCCGTTCCAGATCGGCCGCGCGAAGGGCCTTGCTGAGTTGACTTTGCTCGTTGCGATTCAGCATGCCGGCAGCGGTGCATTGCTTGCCCGTGTAGATTTCATACATGTCGGCGCGGGTCCAGTTGTCGCTGCGCTGGGTGGCAAAAGGAATGTCCGTATGGTCTGAGCTTTTTAGGTTGGCCAACGGATTCCGGCCCCAAGCATATCGGAAATGAACCGGTTCGGAAACCAGCGGGCTGGTCAGAACGATGATGTGCTTGTCAGATTGCGGCCGGTTACGTCCATCCGTCCCCTTTTCCAGGAAGTTGGCACTAGCCGGTTGGAACTTGCCGTCCTTGCCCGCGATGGCGAATCCCAGAATCGGGCCGTCATTGTAGGGGGCGGTATCGTCATCCAACGTGAGCACGATCCTGCCGTTCTCGACCCGCATCTCCGTGAGGGTCGGGGGCATCCACCGGATCTGTTTCATCCCGTATTGCGTGGCCAAGGCCCAGCGGGCAATTCGCTCGCCCACCGGGATCTTGATCTGGGGATGGAACCAATTACGGCGCTGATCGAAGCTGCTGGCATAGCCGATGTTCTTGTCGCCAGCGTTCCGCAGTTCAATGAAGGTCTTGTGATGTGCCTCCCGGATATAGATGCCTTCATCAACCATCTTCTCAAGATAGTTCTCCAGATCCTGCGGCTCACCGTCGGTACATAACGAGATGATGCCGAAGGGCATGTCCGGATCGTTGAAGGCCGCCCGCCAAGCCTGGATCATCGGGGCAAAGACTTGGTGATACAGGACGTGCCCGTTAGGCTCCAGGGCATTGTTATACCCTTGGTGCCAGAGGACGCCCTTGACAGCCAGTCCGGCAGTCGCCGCGATCGTGCTGGCGTAGCAGTTGCCGGGACGGTTCATGTCGAGGACTGGTCCGGGTCGAAAGTCGGAGGGAGGGGTGCGACCGGAGACATCCTGCCCTTCCTTCTTCATCTGCGCTGTGCGCTCATTGAATCTTCGGATTCTCTCTGCCAGGTCATTCTGCGGATTGAACTCGGCGATCTTCTGGTCCCAATCGGCAAGTTTGGCTTTGACCTCAGGCGTATTGATGGATTTGAGCACATCCAAAGGCAGCCAGGTCTCAATACAGGTTCCGCCTCGGGAGGCATTGATGACTCCGATGGGAATCTGCGTCGCCATCTGGATGCGCCGGGCGAAGACATAGCCGATGGCCGACATGTTGCGCACGGTTTCCGGCGAGCAGACATCCCAGTAACCCTGGCGGTAGTGGGTGCCGAACCAGTCGCTCCACTGATACCAGCGAGGAAAAGACAACCTATTGTCCGGACCGTTTTGCTGGGGGACGGTCAGGAGGCGGATATTCGGGAAATTCGCCGAAACCACTTCCAGATCGCCGTTATCGGCCCTGTCAATCGGGAACTCCATGTTGCTCTGCCCACCCAGCACCCAGACGTCGCCAATCAGGATGTTTTTCAGGGTCAGGGTCTTGTCCTCGTCCTTGACCACCATTTCCTGAGGCGCGGCCTTGGCAGGCATGGCGGGAAAGGTGACTTTCCACGACCGGTCTTTGGCGGCCTTCGCCGTCTGCGTCTGGCCGGCGAAGGAGACGGTCACCGTCTCGTCCGGCGCCGCCCAGCCCCAGATCCGGATCGGCTTGTCACGTTGCAGCACCATGTCCGATTGAAACAGGTTGTGCAGGCACAACCCGCTGCCTATCGCCGGCACCTCGGTGAAATCCTCCCCGCTTACCAGCTTGGGTTGCGGCACGGCTGGCAATGCGGTCTGCAATGCCGTCAGCAAGGTTGCTAATGCGATGGTCAGTGGCTTCATAGGGTTATTCGCGGAGTGTCGTGGCTGATCCAGGTGTATCGTGCCAAATCCTCTATTCTCAATTGATGCGGATGAGCTCTTGGTGGTCGTTGGAGGCTTCGATTTCCCGAATCGCCTCGCGGAGGGTAGCCGCCTTTTGACGGCTCAGGTTCTGGGGAAAATCTGGCTCGCCGGCGTCAAAGTTGTCAGCCAGGCGCTTGAGGTCGGGCACGACGCTCTTGGCGTTCGCGCCGTAGCTGACCAGTATCTTCGTCAATTCCGGCGTGCGGTGCTCGCTGGCCCATGGATTTTGGTTGCGGAGGTAGTCAACGCAGGCGCGAATCCCTTCCTCGACGTGGTGCTTGGCCAGGACGCGAAGCCCCTCGACGCGAATCCCGTCAGCGAACATTTCCCCGCTCGGCGCGGACTCGACGACTGCCTGCAGGACGGCGGGCAACAAGGGTTTGATCTCCTGAGGGGAAAGGGTGCGATAAACAGAGCCGAAGTCGCTCCGGGCGCGACCGTCGTCGTTTTTCAATCCAGCCCGCACGGCCAGGTAAAGTTGCTGCCGGTCCACGCCTTCAAGCGAGCGGCCAAGCAGCCCGTTGCGGGAATCAAACAGGCCAAAAGTAAGATAGCGCTGCTGCATGCCGCGCGGGTCCCTTTCTGGGTCAACCCGGGCCAGCAACTCAAGCATTTCCGGGACCGCTACCATCGCGGGCTGGTCGATGGCAGCGAGGGCGTCGGCAGATTTGATGCGCAGCCAGAGGTCGTCGGAGTGAAGCGTCTTGCGCAGCGCCGGAACCGCCGAGGCGGCCCGGCCCTTGAGATGGGCGAGGGCCTGGCAAGCCCCGAGGCGCGCATCGAGCGACGGAGAGTCGAGCAACGCGAGCACGCGGGAGATCGGAGGCTCTTGGCGGCGACCGAGCGCAATCCCGGCGCGTTCGCGCACAATGGGCGACCAACTGCCGAGATCGGCAAGCAGTTCGTCATCGCTCCCCTTGTCATAGAAGCTGTAGCGATCCTTGTTGTTCCAGCCGCGGCCGCTGCGGATGAACTGCTCCGCGGCGGCATCGTCGAGCTGCGGGACCTTGCCGGGCCGCCGGCCGGTGAGCCAAAGACTTTTCAGCGGCACCGCGTAAGCCAGCAGGCAGGCACCAGTGGCGTCCCAGCCGGAATAACTGTCATTATCCGGCTCCGGCGGCCCTAGATGGTCGAAACCGCCATCCCACTGGCGGGAAAGGTCGTAATACCACTCGCCGAATTCTTTCATCCAAGCACCCGTGGCGTGCGGACCGGACAGCGCGACGCTTGGCATGGCCCAGAGGATGTTGAAATAATTTCCCGTATGGCCGCAATCGCGTTCCGCCCCGTGCGAGCATAGGCTCATGTGCGCGAAGAACTCGGCGCCCTGGGGTTCGCCCAACAAGTTGAACAGCACGGCGGCCATCCCGCACTTGCCGTTGTCTTCGTGCGTCTCCATCCACGGCGCGTGGTCACCGTAGGGAACGCATCCCTTGCCGACATAGAACCTCAGCAGCCGTGCGCTGCGCTCGGTGGCAAGGGAAACCTTGGGGTCGTTGACTCCGGCGGCGCGCGCCATCACGAGCGAGATGGTCAAGGGCACACCCGGTGAATTCATCATGCCGTAGCCGCTCAACCGGCCGTCGGGACGGGCGAACTTGTGCCCCCAGGAGCCGACCATGCTTTGACCATTGGCCGCCTCCAGTGCGAGCCGCCGCAACCCGGGCATCACAGAATCATCGCCGGTGGCCATTTTGTATTCGGCCAGGAACATGGTGACGTAGCCGTAATACCAGGTTGCCATGCTCTCGACTGAGAAGCGGGAAGCCCACTGCGCTTCCTTCCGCACTATAGGAACATATTCCGGCTTGCCGCTGGCCAGTAGCGCGAGCGCATTCAACGAACGGAGGATCGGGTCGGGATCATAAGACGGAGCGGCGACGCGTTTCGCCAGCATCGCGCAGCCCTGCTCGAAGATGCGCTTGGATTTCGGGCAGTCGAACGGAGCGGTGGCGCTGTAGGTGCCGAGGACCGGCAACTTGATTGTCACTTCTTCCGAACGACCAGCGCGCCAGCGGGTCAACACCAGTTTGCCCCCGCCGGCTTCGGATTCCGCAACGGTGAGCGCCTTGCCAAACTCCGGGCGTGGGTCGTAGGAAAAAGGCTTGCCGCCGACGCCAAGGATCACGTCGCCCACCGCGAGTGTGCCAGCGGCGGGAGCACCCTTGCCGACGTTGGTGATTTTGATCTGGCGCGCATCAGTGGTCACCAGCTTGTCGGAAAACATCCAGCCACGGGCACCGGTGGCTCCGAGATTCCAGTCGTGCTTGAAACCCTCCGGGATGGATTCTCCTTTGGTGAAATCAGGGTTGCTCAAGTCGCCCTTCGGCTTTGCGGTGGAGACGCTGGCCGGGACTGTGAGCAGGATGGCGGCACCGACAAAGGCAAGTGTGGTGGAGCGGTTCATAGGCATGAGTTCAAGGGATGGTTGAATGATCGCTGCAGCACAGTCAGTTTCTTCGTCTTCCGCTTCATTGTGGCCAGGATATTGGCCTCCAGGATATTCATTTGTCCACCTCTATCCGTAGTTCGGGGCACCCCTGCTGGATGAACGCCTGTTCGTCCGTCAGCCGCGAAAAAGGCACGGGCTGGTCAACCGGACGACGTCCCTTCTGGTTCCGCGGGTTCATCAGGCTCCAGAACGCAGCGACCGTGCCCAGCAAAGCCAGCCAGCCCCAACGTTGACCGCGTCGAACTGCTCTGTGTCGTTGTAGCCGCTATCGCAGGCATCGACCGTCACTCTATCCCCGCAATCCTCGGACGCCAAGCAATCTATGCCTTGGCTCAGTCCAAGTGCTGGAAGGGGCGTCTCCCCCGCGGGCCTATCCACTTTGCCGCCCGTCTCTGCAGCGCTGCGTCCTACATGAACAGGTTGGCCGCAAAGGCCCTTCGCCCAAGACTCCAAGTTCTACTTTCCTGAGGGGAGCGCCCTGGCTATGATTCCGATATGAAGGCTGTCGAGAAATCTCAGGCGCAAGGCCCTGCCGGGAGGGACCGCCGTGTGCGGGCGTTCCTCGCGAGGAAGTGGTCCATCCGGCCCTTATGACGAACAAGACCATGAACCAATTCTGGATTCTCCCGGCAGGATGCGCATTAGCATTCTCCGCTTCCGCCATCGCTGCCGAAAAGCATATATTCGAGGCGGAGACCGCCGGGCTCTTCGGCGGGGCGTCCAAGGTCGCAGACAGTGCGGGCTCGAAAGGCTGTCTGGTCGGTTTGACCAGACCTGGTGAGGGGGGCAGGTTCGCCGGCCTGCCGCCTGCCGGCAAACTGGCCATTCGCTATGCATCGGTGTCGGCGGGCACGATCAGTGTTGCGGTCGACGACCAGCCGGCGCGCAAGGTGAATGTCCATCCCTCGGGGGCCCTCACCAATTCCTTCCTCCATTCCATCATTGAAATGGCGATCCCCGTGAGTGCGGCGGTGACCATCAGTCTGGCTGCCAGTGACGTCGCGGTGAACGGATGGGTCCGCCGCTGCAACCTGGGCACCGGCGACTTCAACAATGACCTCACTACCAGCGACACGCCCGGTGATGTCTGGAGCAGTTCGTTTACCGGTAGCAGCGTCTCCGGGATCGCCCCGATAGAAGCCGGAGCCGGGAAGATCGAGGTCCAGATTGACGGCCAAAGCCGTGCGACGGCGGATCTGTCTACCACGGGCGCCCGCCAGGCCCAGCAGGCGGTTTGTGAGGTGACCGGCCTGGTTCCCGGCAACCACGCGACGAGCATTGTCAATCGAAGCCCCGGACCGGTGGCCGTGGATGCGCTGCTCGTCCGGTGACGGACACGAGCCTTAGTGAAAGCACCGTGCCAGCAGCCGCAATGATCCCATGAACTCCAAACAAACACCGACGATAACCACCTATCACCCCATGAAAATGAACCCGAATCCCACTCACGCAGCGCTAGGCACATCTGGCCGTCGGAAGAAACTTCTGTCCTCCAGCTTCAGGTCTGCCCTGCTGGCGCTCCTGGCCTCCTCCACCTTCGCTCAACCGGCTACCCCCGCTGCCACACCGCCGCCGAAGGCCTTCATCGACTACTTTCTCCCCACTCCACCGCACGGTGAGTTGTCCCGCGACGCTTGGGGTGCGACGAATGTCCTTCCACGCGACCCCAAAAACGGCCTCGAAGACACCACCATCAAGCAGTACTGCTACTGGGACGGCCAGATCATGAAAGGCCCCGACGGCAAATACCACATGTTCGCCAGCCGTTGGGCTGAATCCGCTGGCCACAATGGCTGGTTCGGCTCCGTCGCCGTCCACGCCGTCTCCGATGCCCTCACCGGGCCGTACATAGACCAGGGCCTCTGCTGGCCTGACGAAGCGGGCGGCCGGGGACATAATGTCGGCGCCCTCATGTTGCCCGATGGCCGCTACGCCGTTTACGTCAGCGAAACCCGCCCCTGCGAGGTCTATGTCTCCAAATCCCTCAATGGCCCATGGGAGCACCTCGGTACCATCACGGTCGAGGACAACCCGCGCTGGCACGGTTCCAACGTCTCCCTCATGGTCCGCCCGGATGGTGCTTTCGAGTTCACTCAGCGCGACGGAAGTATTTTCACCAGCGACAAGGGCATCCTTGGCCCTTACAAACGGCAGAGCCAATCCGTTTATCCCAAGGGCATCCCAAACCTCGAAGACCCCTGCATCTGGTATTCCGGTGGCCTCTACCACATCGTGGTTAACTCCTGGTCCACCCGCAAAGCGTGCCACCTCACCTCTCCTGACGGCATCCACGGCTGGACCAACCGTGGCGAGGCCTACGACCCGCGCGAGGCTATTGTCCGTTACCCCGACGGGACCGTGAACCACTGGAACAAGGTCGAGCGGCCCGCCGTCTTTATCGAAAACGGCCATGTCGTCGCCCTGACCTTGGCCGCGATCGATGTTGAAAAGGAGCAAGACAAAGGCGGTGACGGGCACGGCAGCAAGGTCATCGTCATCCCCTTCGATGGCGCGGCTCTCGATCGCGACCTGCAGCCGTCGACGAACTCGTCGCAGCAATAACCCCCTGACCGAGAAAATGAAACTAAACTCGTTCCTGCTGGCGGCTCCGCTCCGCTCAATGGCGAACGCTTTTTCTCAAGCTACCAACTTCTGGGTCTTCCTGTGCTTCGGACAGTCGAATATGGAGAGCGGGGGACGTATGGAGGAGATCGACCGGAGCGTCGATAACCGCTTTCGGGTCCTGGCGGATTTTGATGCCCCAAACCGGGGCTGGCAGAAGGGTAAACACGAAGACGGATCTGGAGACCTCGGAAGCCATGTCCACCTACTGGGTCAACTTCGCCAAGCAAGGCGATCCCAATGACGAAGGAGTTCCGTCCGGGCCCGCCTTCAGCGACGCCAGTCCC
>Ga0316230_1004192_pt1 | contig 10697 bp, 9 predicted proteins | sample TBH18025metaG_FD_206004 | JGI IMG/M metagenome (GOLD analysis project Ga0316230, IMG submission 206004) | Freshwater microbial communities from Trout Bog Lake, Wisconsin, USA - TBH18025 | ecosystem: Environmental > Aquatic > Freshwater > Lake > Hypolimnion/Profundal zone | place: USA: Wisconsin...
AATCCAGCGCTTCCCGATAAATCCGCGTGATGTTGGCGACGTACTCCGGCGACTTCAGCCGGCCCTCGATCTTGAGCGAAGTGACCCCCGCCTGGGCCAACTCCGGCAGGATCGCCAATCCCGCGAGGTCCTGCGGGCTGAGCAGATACTTGCGATCGCCCAGGTCCACCCGCTGGCCGTCGGCGATCAAATCATAGGGCATGCGGCAGGCCTGGGCGCACTCGCCGCGATTCGCCGAGCGGCCGCCCAGCGCCTCGCTGGTGAGGCATTGTCCCGAATAGGCCACGCACAACGCGCCGTGGACAAATACCTCGACCGGCAGGGGCGGGAGTGCCGAACCGGACGCCCCCGCCGCGATCGCGCCAATCTCAGGGATCGAACACTCGCGCGCGAGCACCACCAGGTTGCACCCCAAGGCGCGGGCAAACTCCACCCCCGCCAGGCTCGTCACCGTCATTTGGGTGGACCCATGAATGGGAAAGTTGCTGGACAGCGAGCGGATCAGGCGGCAGATGCCGACATCCTGCACCACGGCGGCATCCACCCCGGCGGCGATCATGGCCCGCGCAAACTGCTCCGCGTCCGCGATTTCGTTTTGAAAGACCAGCGTGTTGAACGTGACATACCCTTTGACCCCGCGCCGGTGGAGGAATGCCATCAAGCCCGGCAGGTCCGCCTCGGTGAAATTCTGCGCCCGCATCCGGGCGTTGAACTTCTCGAGGCCGAAGTAAATGGCATCCGCGCCGTTCTCGACCGCCGCCCGTGCGCACTCCCAGTCCCCCGCCGGGGCGAGCAGTTCCGGCACGCGTGGGCGTGCGTCCGTGGCTTTGCGGGCCGGTTCCGGGGTCGATGCTGTCAGCATGCTGCTCATGAGCGCAGCCAACTTAGCCCGATAACCAGTGAGGCACAATCGGCAATCCCGGGAAGCGTCAGCTTGTCAACTCGCCGCTTGCGCGTTGCGGCGCAAGGTGCTATATCGCCGGCATGCGACGCGACGGCAGGCTAGCATTCCGCGCGAGGCCCTCCGGGTCCCTTGCGGTCGCCGTAGTGGCGTGGCCCATCCGCCGCGAAACCAAGACACGATCGACAAACTGATCAGACAGGAGTGGTTATGAATACAACAAATGGGAGATTGGCATTGGCTCTGAGCGGGCTGATGTTGGCGGGCGCCGGTGGCGCTTGGGCTCAGGATTGGTCTCAATGGCGCGGGGCTAACCGGGATGGGAAGGCTTCCGGGTTCAAGGCGCCCGAGGCGTGGCCCAAGGAACTCAACCAGAAATGGAAAGCCGCCGTGGGCCGAGGGGATGCGACGCCGGCCATCGTGGGGGACAAGCTCTTCATCTTCGCCCGGGACGAGACCGCGGAACTGACCGTCTGCCTGGACGCCACCACCGGGAAAGAACTGTGGAAGGACAAATACGAGGCAGCGGCGGCAACCGAACCGAGAGGGCAGCATCCCGGACCCCGGAGTTCGCCAGCCGTCGCGGAAGGGAAGGTCGTTACCTACGGCGTGCGCGGCACGCTCTCCTGCCTGGACGCCGCCACCGGCAAGATGCTCTGGCGCAAGGACGATTTTAAGTCTTTCCCGCGGTTCTTCACCGGTTCTTCGCCGATCATCGTCGACGGGCTTTGCATCGCCCAGCTCGGCGGAGAGAACCAGGGCGGGGTGGTGGCGTATGACCTCACCAGCGGCGAGCAGAAGTGGAAATGGACCGAGGATGGCTCGGCCTACTCTTCGCCGGAGTTGCTCACGGTGGGCGGGGTCAAAATACTGGCGACCCTGACGGCCAAGAAGGTGGTCGGGCTTGGGGTTACCGACGGCAAGCTACTCTGGGAGTTGCCGTTTGCGGTCCAAGGCATGGCCTATAACGCGGCGACGCCGATCGTGGATGGTGACACCGTCATCTATTCGGGATCCGGCCGAGGAACCAAAGCGGTTAAGATCGAGAAGACCGGCGACGCGTTTGCTGGCAAAGAACTGTGGAGCAACCCGGACAACGGCGTCCAATTCAACTCACCGGTGCTGAAAAATGGCCAGGTGTACGGCATCTCCGCCAAGGGGGACCTCTTCTGCCTCGACGCGAAGGACGGGAAAACACTCTGGACGACGAAGTTGGGGGGCGGCGGTTTCGGATCCGTCGTGGACGCTGGTCCGGTGCTCCTCGCCTTGATCCCCCAAGGGGACCTGGTCGTGTTCGCTCCCAGTGACAAAGAGTACAAGAACCTGACCACTTACAAAGTCGGCGCCGACATCTACGCCTATCCCGTGCCCTCCAGCCGTGGTCTGTTCGTCAAAGACAAAGACTCGGTCGCGCTGTGGACGGCAAACTGATGCCCCGTAGCCGCTAAGGCCCGGAGGCGGAACGGGATGGCGTATGGGGGGCGGCCCGGCCTGGCGACGCCAAGGCCGCAGTCGAGATCACGACTGCCCCCTGCCGCCTCGAACCTCAGTCCGATCCTGGGAACTTCCCGGCACTGGCAAGGCGGTGCCCGGGCGGGCCACACTCCAGACCAGGCTCACGCCGGCTGGTAGCGTCACTCGGTTTGACCCTCAGCCCGTGGCGAGGTTCCGTTCGAGGACTGCAGGGGTCTGGTCCGCCTCGGCGGCCAGCACCATCCCGACACCATCGAGGACTCGCACGGGCTCATAGAAGGTGTTGCGTTGCACGGGCGTGCACCCCGCTTCGCGAATGGCTTTGACCATGTCGGCCTCGGTCTGTAACTGGGGCGTCTGGGCGCCGGCCATGTGGAAGATGTGCTCCTCGACGATGGTGCCGTGGAGGTCATCGGCGCCGAAGCTGAGGGCGAGTTGGGCCAGTTTCAGGCCCAGGCCCACCCAATACGCCGTGATGTGGTCGAAGTTGTCGAGGTAAACGCGGCTGACCGCGATGGTGCGCAAGGCATCGAACCCCGAGGGCGGATGCGTGACCTGGATGGCGTTGTTCTCCGGTTGATAGGGCAACGGCACGAAGCCGACAAACCCGTGCGTTTCATCCTGGAGGGCTCGCAACTGGCGCAGGTGGTCCACGCGGTCGGCCAGCGACTCGACATGCCCGAAGAGCATCGTGCAAGTGCTGCGGCCGCCCTGCTGGTGCCAGGTCCGGTGCACGTCGAGATATTCCTCGGCCGACTCTTTGCCGCGGGCGATGGCAGTGCGGACCTCGGGGCGGAAGATCTCGGCGCCGCCACCCGTGATGGAATCCAGGCCGGCCTCGCGCAACGCGGACAAGGTCTGCGCCACCGACAACTTAGCCAGCCACGCCAGGTGCAGGATCTCGATGGCGGTGAACGCCTTCAATTGGAGCCGGGGATCCAGGGCCCGCAGCGCCCGCAACATATCCGTGTAGAAGCTGAACGGAAGCGTTGGATGGAGGCCCCCGACGATGTGTAATTCCGTGATGCCGAGGTTCAGCGCCTGGCGGGCTTTGGCGACGATCTCCTCAACGCTGAGTTGGAAGCCGTCCGCGTCGCGCTTCTTGCGCGCGAACGAGCAGAACTGGCAGCTCAGGATACAGTAGTTCGAGTAGTTAATGTAGCGGTTGAGGATGAAACTGGCGCGCTTGCCCACCTTCCGCTGTCGGGCCAGGTCCGCAATCGCCCCCACGGCGTTAATGTCCTTGGTTTCAAGGAGCCGGAGGGCGTCGGCTTCGGAAAGGCGTACCCCCGCGGCGACCTTCTCGTAAAGGTCCCGCAACTCACCGCGCTGCACCGCAAAAAGCATGTGCTATCATCACCGGAACGACCCGGTTTGGCAAATGAATGCACGATCCTTGCCAGGGGTCCGCCGCCGCTTATGCTCGCGTTGTTCCCAGGTCCGGTGGCCCGGGGTTGACGCTGCCGCCTCCTTCTTGTACCCCATCCGGGCATGACTCGAAACCGCAAGCGGGTGTTTCTTCTCTTGGCGGCAGGCATGGCCGCCGCCCTGGTGGGGCTTAACGGGGTCGCCTACAACCAGGCTTACACCATGACGCACTTCACGCGCGGTGGACCTCGAACGCCGGAGGCGCGAAAACTTTCCGGGGCGCAGAAGCTCAAAACCTTGTTTTGCGGCGTGAATATCCCCCGTCCCCAGGCCGTGGACACGCGTACGGAGATCGGACCCGGTTGCGTCTCGTTGAGCATTCCCTGCGCGGATGGACCCAAGCTGGGCGCCTGGTATTGCCCTGCCCCGTCCGCCCGATCCCTGGTGCTTCTGTTCCACGGCTACGCGGGGGAAAAATCGAGCCTCACCGAGGAAGCGAAAGTCTTTCTGGAACTGGGCTGTTCTGTGCTCCTGGTGGACGCGCGTGGTTCCGGCGAATCCTCGGAAAGCTATACGACCATCGGATACCTCGAGGGCCTCGATGTCGCGGCCGCCCTAAATTATGCCCGCGAACATTACCCGCATCAGCGAATGGTGCTCTACGGCATCTCGATGGGCGCCGCCTCGATCCTGCGCGCGGTGGCCGCCGACCACGCTCGCCCCGACGGCATTATCATCGAGGCCGTATTCGACACCCTCGTCCAAACCGTCCGGAACCGCTTCCGGCCTCTGCATATCCCGTCCTTCCCCGCGGCCGAAATGCTCGTTTTCTGGGGTGGCCGGCAAACCGGCTTCAACGGCTTTAGCCACAACCCCGTGGATTATGCCAAGCGCGTCACCTGCCCGATTCTCTTCATGCATGGCGGCCAGGACCCGCTGGCCCGGCTCGCCGAGGGCCGTGCCGTGTATGAGGCCGTTCCCAGCCCCAAAGAATTCCGAGAGTTCCCCCAGGCCGGCCACGAGCCCACCTTCCCGCGTGATCCCCGGGAGTGGACGGCGGCCGTGCGACGTTTCTTGGCTGGGCTTGAACGGCCGTGAAGCCTGCAACCCGAACCACCTTCAGCCCCGCCAAAGGTTCTTCCTCCGAGCGGATCAGGGTGACCGCACCTGGTAAAAGCGGCGCGGTAAGTTCGCGGCCTGCAGATCGCTGAACTGGAATTGACCCGGGGTCACTTCGATCCTGGCCGTACTCCTTCGGAATCCGATTGCCAGATTTTGAATAAGCATTATGCTGCCTGCTCGCTGCCTTAAGAGCAGCGACCGAGCAAAACGATTTAATCATGAAAAGTTACAACGTTGCAGTAATTGGCGGGGACGGCACTGGGCCGGAAGTGACACGCGAGGCCGTGAAGGTCCTCGAGGTTGCTTCCCAGAAATTCGGCTTTAAGCTGAACTTCACGAATTACGACATCGGTGGGGACCGCTACCTGCGCACCGGCGAGATCCTGCCGGACAGCGTGCTGGCCGAACTCCGCCAGTTTCCGGTTATATTGCTGGGGGCCATCGGCCATCCGGACGTCAAGCCGGGCATCCTCGAGAAGGGCATCCTCCTGCGCGCGCGGTTCGAGCTCGAGCAGTACATTAACCTGCGGCCGGTGAAGCTCTACGACGAGCGGTTCTGCCCGCTGAAGGACAAGAAGCCGGAGCACATTGATTTTGTCGTGGTCCGGGAAAACAATGAAGGGCTTTACACGGGCGCCGGCGGTTTTGTCTTCAAAGGCACGCCCCACGAGGTCGCCCTCCAGGAAAGCGTGAACACCCGGCGCGGGGTCGAGCGCTGTTTGCGCTACGCCTTCGAGTACACGCGGAAGCGGAACAAGGACAAGAAGCTGACCCTTTCGGGCAAGACCAACGTGCTGACTTACGCTTTCGACCTCTGGGAGCGCGCCTTCCACGAAGTGGGGGCCAAGGATTTCCCGGACATCAAACGCGATTACGCGCATGTGGATGCCACGACCATGTGGTTCGTCAAGAACCCCGAATGGTTTGACGTCATCGTGACGGACAACATGTTCGGCGACATCATCACCGACCTGGGGGCCATGATCCAGGGCGGGATGGGGATTGCCGCGGGGGGAAATATCAACCCCCAGGGGACGAGCATGTTCGAACCGATCGGCGGGAGCGCGCCCAAGTACACCAACCAGGGAGTGATTAATCCGCTGGCGGCGATCTGCGCCGGCCAGATGCTCCTGGATTTCGTGGGAGAGACTCAGGCCGCCAAGGCGATCGAGACCACGGTGATCCGCACCGTCCGCGAGCAGATTAAGAGCCTGGCCGCCGGCAAGATGGGCTACACCACCTCGCAGGTGGGCGACCTGATAGCGGGGGCTTTGTAGGCCGTTTGGCCCCCCCGGCCAGCCCGAGCGGCAGACCCCCACCGGGACGAGGGTCACGGCCTGGCCGGACGGATCGGCCGATGGGAACGCCTTGGGGGCAAACGTTTCGGGCCGTGCGCCCGTGCTGCAGGCGGGGGTGTTGAACGGCTTCGCGGATGTCTGGTTCAACTCGGGGCAATGGCTGATGAACGCCACGGGGACCTGGTCCGGGAACCAGCGGCGAACTGTCGTGGCGCTCTGCGCAGCCGGAGGCGTTGAGGATACGTGGCCGTTGGAGCCATGGACCTCCCAACAATCGGTCTCACTGGCTCCAGTGTAAAGTTGGCCGGTTTCCAGGGATGGTGGCGTATCTGCACCAGGTGCAGCGGTTCGTCTCCAGTGGCTTGTTAGCCCATTTTGTTTTCAAGCGCTCGAGTCAATCTGAGAGAGTAAAGAAGTGGGATGACGCCAAACGCGCCGAACGAGCAGTCGATCAATCGCCAGCCAATGGGTATCTGGCGAACAGCTCCGGCAATCAGCGCCAATGGAACCACGAGCACACAAGCAATGATGCCAGCCTGCAAAATCCAAACGTTGCGCACGGGGTCAATGAATGCCCCGATGAAGAAAACAGCAATGACAAGGTGCGCGAAAGCCAGCCAGTCGGTGCCGTAAGCCAACCACGGATACCGGGCGTAACTCTCTCGGAGGCCGTTTCGGACGGTGAGAATCCAGCGGTCAAAGCCGGGGCCAGCCTCGGTGAGTGTTACGTGCTCAAGGCCCCGCATCGCCACCACGTGCTCCATCTCACTCTTGAGCGGAAACGCGGTGAGACCACTCAAGACGAGCGCAGCGGTAAACAACCCAAGCACCAAGCGCAGCTTGCGGAGAAGGGAGGCTCGCTCTGCCGAGCGCATGTTCGCATTCATAACTGGGTGTCTGAAAGAAACAGGTCACCCATTCGAGCGTCATCCTTCCATGTGCCAGATTCGTGACAGCCGACGAGCAGAAACGCCGCGAGGATGACAAAGATGACGCGCATGGTCTTCGGGCTAACGCCGCTCATCACTGGCGGTGGGCCAATGACGTCCCAAACGAAACAGAGGCGGAATCCCGCCGGCCAGTGAATGAGCCTTGTTATGCTTCATCGGCGTAGGATTCAAGTTTACCCCTGACAAAGCTCTCGATCTGCTCAACTGAGTAACCGGTGTAAGTGCCAACGTCGGCACCGAGTATTACAGATCCGTGAGGACTGGACGAGCGCACTTCCGCGATTCCGACACCTCAGATTTCTGTTCGATCTCGATGAGGATATCTGCGGCCTCAAGGATCGCAGGATAGTACGTTCCCGCGTGGTTGTTTCCAACCGCAAACAAGACCTTGTTTTCTAGACCATGCCGGGCTCTGGATTGATCGAAATTTGCCAGGTCAATCAGCGCCTCCACCAGATCACCTGGACGATAGTAATCAGGCCCAGCATACTGCTCCCATCTGACCGAACGTATCCTTTGTTCTATCGGGATCGACATAGGTTTCCACCTGAAGCATAACGTAACGCTGAGCGGCGCGCCGCCCAAGGCGCGCGACATGAAACAGAGCCGCAATCGGGGCGTCCGCAGCAGCAAGAGTTAGGTGTCAACCGCATGTCATTCAAGTTATCAGCTTTTGGGTCCGGGAATCGAATGCAAACGCTCGAATGTGACTTAGCGCCGGATATTTATATCGACGCCGCACCTCCGGAGGAAGACCAGCCATCTGAAGACGCAGAAACCCCGGGTCAACATCATCCTCCCACTTGACGACAACAATCCAAACCGGTGTTGCGGCCTGTCTGGCGAGGTATGCCCCTACCGGCAGGTAAGCCTTCTGATCGCCCGCGTGGTCAAACACCGCTGTCAGGCACCTGCGAAGAGAATCGGCATCCAAAGACGCGGACTGCGCCTTGCTGAGAAGCACCTTCACGTAATCGTGAAATCGCGGTCTCCATTCTTTTATAGTGAGGCACGCAAACTTCATTTCCTCCGGTTTGTTCATGAAGGTGTCGGCAAGGACTTGCTGGGCCTCCTCTTGATCGGCTGGAAGATTCATGTCCAGCCTCTGGACGATAACTTCGTGGACGAGTCTGTGGCTGGCAGTCTGGCATCCCAAGACGCTCAATAGCACCACCGAAAGAAGTAGCGCCACTCGCATGTGACATCCTTTGACACCTAACCATTGGTTCAACGGACAGTTGGTTCGTTGATCCAGAGACTTGAATTCTCTACACAAGTCCTTCACTCCCGGGATTTTATGCGGAACATCACTCGGATGTCAACCCTGAAAACACCGCGATCCCGCCCCGCTAACTAACCATCCGTTTGTTGATCCAAATAGGCACAGCATACGCAATTAACTTACCCCGAGCGACTCGCGCCCTCCAACACCTCTCAGTCCGCACCGAACAATCCTATTCCCGCTAGCTCCGCCGCTTTATCGGCTTCCTGTCCCAGCCCAACATCAAATCCGTGAGCAGCTCCGAGGAGAAGATCGAGGGCTTTCTCACCAGCTAGGCGCTGGCGGGCGTGTCAGCCTCCAACCAAAACGAAGGCTTCAACGCCCTGCTGTTCTTTTATCGCTACGCCCTCGAGCAGTCGCTCGCGAACATCGACGCGCTCCACGCCAAACGCCCAGCGGGACTGCGCCTTTGCCCGGAACGGGCGGAAATCAACGCCCTCCTGGCCCACGTCGCCCACGTGTTTCACTACCCCACGCGGGCCAGCTTTCGTGGCGTGAGGGCTGAGGTTTCCTCCCCCTCCAGCTTGGGCTGTAAACGGACGGGCTTTCAGCCCGCTTTTTCCGGGAATGGGCATCCACCCAAGGAACAAGATCCAGGCGCAGGCGTTCGCGAACGTCATAGTGCCATAATGACTCTTACTTGAGTCATCCATTTCCCATTAGATGAGCCATTATGTCTCTTTTTTTAGATACTGCCAGATCGGACATACCTTATACAAGACTGTACCACAGAGTGTTACATACATGCTTCAAGGTTGGCATCCTTGAAGCTTAGTAATGAAGGCAGACGGAAACTAAATACTAACCAGTAGAAAGGCAAAAGACAGTATGAACAACTTAGTGAGATGGCAACGACCTGTATTGGGAACCTGGACCGGCTGGGGGCAACTCACGGACCTGCGCGAGGAAATCGACCGCTTGTTCGAGACGCCGCTGGCTGAACTAGCTCGGGGCTCGCAACTTCTGAGCAACTGGACACCCGCGGTGGACGTTCACGAGGACAAAGACAATGTCTACGTGAAGGCGGAACTGCCTGGGATGAAGAAGGAGGAGATCGAAGTCACCCTCCATGAAGGCACGCTCAGCATTTCGGGCGAGCGGAAGGTGGAGAACAAGGTCAAAAATTCCGAGGTGTATCGAGCGGAGCGGTTCTTTGGCCGTTTCCAGCGAACCGTGGGCCTGCCCTCGGCGGTCGCGAGCGACAAGGTGAAGGCGCAGTACACCGATGGCATCCTGACCATCACCCTGCCCAAGACCGAGGAAGCCAAACCCAAACAGATCGACGTCAACGTCAGCTAACCGAGAGCTCCTGGCGGCGGCCCGAGACCGCCGCCAGGGGTTCAAAATCGAGAGAAAGGAAACAATCACATGAAATTAATGACACCGAAAGAAGGACAGACCGTCGCGGAAAGGACTAAACCCCAGGAATTCGCCGCCCCCGAGGTGAACATCTTCGAGACCAAGGACGGCTATGTCCTGGAGGCGGAAATGCCCGGGGTGAACAAGAGCGGACTGGAAATCACGTTGGAAGGGACCGAACTGACCCTGGTGGGGCACCGCACGACGCAGACGCTGCCGGGTGGCCCGCTCTTCCGTGAAAGTTCGACCGCCGATTTCCGCCGCGTCTTCGAACTGGACCCCGCCATCGACGCCAGCAAGATCGCCGCGAAGATGGAACAGGGTATTCTGACCCTGACGCTGCCGAAGTCCGAAGAGGTCAAGCCTCGCCGGATAACGGTGGACTGAGCGGATCGCGAGGGTGGCCGCGTGAGGACACGCGGCCACAAACTAATCACCCGCCGGGTCGCCTGACCCGGCGCGGGGGGACATTCCCCGTTGGGCTGGGGATGAGCTAAGGAGGGGGGGCGAGCGCGGGCTGGGGCCGAAAGGCCCCGGCCCGCGACTTTTGATTGTCGGCTTGGGGGTCACGGTTCAGGCAGCCGCGAACGTAGGGAGACAAAGGCAGACCTCAGGGGCTGGCAAGAGCATCTAGACGGTCCATTGGTCGACCCCGCGCGCACAAAATCATGGAATCGACTACTTCGCCGTGGGGTCGGGCTCCGGTCGGCTGTGGTTGAGCGCGTCCGGGAAGCTCGGAGCTCTAGCGGCTTAGAAACGGAGCTTGACTTACGAGGATGATCGCCTAAGCTTCCCTCATGAGCATTGGGCTGGGTGTTGGTCGTTTCTGCCGGTTTGCCGAGGAAGCCGAGTGGTTGCCGGCGTGCGGGTTTCGCGTTTTAGCATCCGACCTGGGTTTAGCATACGATCTCGTATGTTAAGGATGGGCGGCTCGCTGGTATATG
>Ga0316230_1004204_pt1 | contig 10676 bp, 13 predicted proteins | sample TBH18025metaG_FD_206004 | JGI IMG/M metagenome (GOLD analysis project Ga0316230, IMG submission 206004) | Freshwater microbial communities from Trout Bog Lake, Wisconsin, USA - TBH18025 | ecosystem: Environmental > Aquatic > Freshwater > Lake > Hypolimnion/Profundal zone | place: USA: Wisconsin...
CAATGAACTTGAAAGAATATTGGCTGATCTCCGGGTCATTGAAGGATGAATGATGATTGAACCAATCCGCACCACAGCCGAGCGGTGCCGCGAGCTTCGAGAAAAGCATGGAATTGGAATGCATGAGGCCCGCAGGATGGCTGTCCGAGAACTTACCCGTGAGGCCATTGAGCAGGCCCAAACCATAGACGATCTCAAAATCATTTTGATAACACTGCTGGAAGGAATACGATGACAACCGTAAAAGAACTGATTGAGCTGTTGCAGGGTTTTGATCCCAACGCTTTGGTGATCATGCAAAGGGATCCGGAGGGTAATGGCTACGCTCCCCTGAGCGGTGCCGAGGACAACGGCGCCTGGGATGCACGGGACAGGGAATATGGGTATGCAAATCTCACCGAAGAATTGCAGCAGCGTGGTTATTCCGAAGAGGATTGCATAGATGGCGCGCCTGCTGTCGTTCTTTGGCCGGCGTGGTGAATCCAATGGCCAAAACCGTCAGCGCAGGGGTGGTGATAACCAATGGCAAGAAGGTACTTCTTTGCCATGTAACGGGTAATCGGCATTGGGATCTGCCCAAAGGCAAGATAGAACCCGATGAGCAACATGCGGATGCAGCAGTTAGAGAGTTATATGAGGAAACCAGCCTGCGTGTTGCAGCAGCTGAGCTGGAGCCTCTCGGCCTTTTTAAGTATAAAAAGGACAAGGACCTTAGCCTATTCCTTTATCGTGTTGACAAGATGCCAGACACGGCAGGATTGGATTGCCTCAGCACATTTGATTCCGGCAAGGGCATTTTCAAGAAGGAAATGGATGGGTTTGCCAATGTAGCCTGGGACAAAATAGACAAACGTGTTTTGCCGGACATGCTGCGTGTGTTGACGGCCGTATATGGAAATCTAAAATGAATGCCAAATCGCTGGCCGATAAGATCATGATGTACTGGATGGCATTTTGTGTGCTGGCAACGCTAGGGACCATTGTTTTGGTCTGTTTTGGGTATCCTGCCGCGATTTTACTACAGTCATCTTCTCTGTTGGTTGGGTTCATACTGGTGTTACCGGTTACAACAATATGGCCAAAATATCCTTGGTTCATCAACCTGGTGTCACGATTGAACAAAAGATATCTACCAGTTGAATTGTTTGACTACCACTGCGAACGCGTCTATTCAATTGCCATGATGGCTGAGGATGGACGATTGCATGCTGCGACATATTGGATGAACAACATAGGTGATTCGATTTTATTGCCAGATGGCAGAGTGGATCCGGAGTCGCCCAGCAGTTACCACTATTTTTGGTTACCCATGGACAAATCCCAGAGAACGGCCATGATACTCACGAACGATTTCCCTGACTTTGATATGATTTCCCAGCTGCCTGAGCGGGAACGGCACGCGATACTTTACACACTAAGGAACAAACCATGACACAAGATAGTTTAGGCGATCGCATGAAGGTATACGAATACCAGGAAACCAACAGGCGATTCCTTCCTAATCTACCAATCTATGCACGTATTGACGGGCACGGTTTCAGCCGGTTTACACGAGGCATGCAACGACCCTACGACGAACGCATGAGCCGTGCCATGGTGGCAACCGCCGGGGCCCTGGTGGAGAAAACGCATGCTACTCTTCGCATATTAATTCAATAAATATCATATTAATTTAGCATACCAACCGGCATATATTAGTATGTTACGCCTGGTTGCGTATGATCTAGCTCGTTTTGTATCATATGATAGTGGTTTATCATTATACATTGTATCTCGTAGATTAGAAAATGGTAAGTTGTTGTCAATACAATATTGTTTAAAATTTCCAATGCAAGTGTGAATTAATTGTCCTTCTGCATTATATATTGCTATTTGTTTAGCATTTGGATTGTCTGCACCAGATACTTTGTTTTTATTAACCCCTACTAGATTGGTATTGTTATTGAATTCTTCTCGTGTGACACTAATGGTTGAATTAGTTTCTGTATCAAATGCAGATACTAGATTTTTTGAAACATGCACCCATGTTCCATTCTTTATGTTTGGATGGTCTTTATCTGCAAGGAATCTATTTCCGTAGTTATCAATAACCGGTGATTTACCTGTATTTGGGCAAGTCATATTGTTTTCTTTATAATCTTTGATAGATACTTTTATTATCTTACCAGTTGAGTTATATGCATTAGTCATACCACGAAGTTTGAGTTTTGTATCGTCGGTTGATTTAGATCCTAATCTAGAACCAGCAATCGGGCAGATATTATAGTAAGGAAGAAGCGTATCTATGTAATATTGTTCACGTTCTAACAGGACAAGTTTGTCTTTTTCACAATATTCTAATATACTAAACATAAATTCGTCTGCACTGTATTTTGACCATGCATTTTGCAATCTTTGAGAATGATGTTGTTTATGATTTAAGTCACGTTTATGTTCATTCCATCTACCTTTTATACCAACACTGCTACCTATGTAACACTTTCCACTGGCAATGTGTGTTATTTTGTATACACCCGAATCCGACATATTCTTATCCTTTAAATAGATCTATTATGTCTATTTATGCTTGAATTTTATTTCATCACACTGTAAACTTAATAAAAGGAGTTATTATGACTGATAGAACGGCTATCGGAGATCGCATGAAAGACTATGAATCTTATGAAACAGGACGTAGGGTTCTCCCAGGTCTTCCGATTTATGCAAGAATAGATGGGCGGTCGTTTTCCAAATTTACATGTGATATGGAACGACCGTATGATATACGTATGTCAAATGCTATGATCGAGACTACTAAAACATTAGTTGATCAATGTAATGCGACTATTGGGCATACAGCATCAGATGAGATTAGCCTGGTCTGGACGGCCACTGAGCACGGCAATGCATGGTTTGATGGCAAGATCATAAAAATGACCTCCGTGCTGGCTGGACTGGCAACGGCCGCATTCATACGGGCAATATCAAGGGAATTTGGATCGGTACAAGGGTCCACCTTGATGGAAAAACTTCCGCACTTTGATGCCCGTGTCATCAGCATGCCCAACGAGATGGAAGCGGCAAACATGCTGTTATGGCGTAATCTCGATGCGACCAAGAATGCGGTGAGCATGGCCACGCGTCATTATTACAGCCACAAGGAAATGCATCTCAAGAACCAAGCCGACATGCACGAAATGCTGTTTGCCAAGGGCGTGAATTTCAACGATTACCCGTATTTTTTCAAGCGCGGAACATGGCTACACCGTGTAACCGAGGAACGAGTCCTCACCATGGATGAGCTGGAGAATATTCCTGTCCAACATCGTCCGGATGCTGACAAACCGGTGATCCGTAGCAGGATCTCCGCATATGATATCCCTCCTCTCAATCACCTGGCAAATATCACGGATGTGCTGTTCCGCGGTGCAAAGCCGGAAAAGAAAGTACAAAAATAAATTTAGGAAGATATGGATATGAAACTAAATGAATTGGACCACCCAAACGGTACATACGCATGCCTGGTTCCCGATGCGGCCAGCAGGGAATCTCTGTGCCAGCTGCAATCGCAGTTAAATTTGCCAAATCCCGTGTCTGCCGACGATCTACACATGACCGTGATTTATTCGCGCACCCCGTGTCCTGGGGCCGCGGAAGTGGTTGATGTTTTCAAACCCATCCATGGGATGATCCAACATCTTGGCTACTTGCCCACACAGACCGGTGCCACTTGCCTGGTGGCCGAGGTTGACTGCCCGGATGCACACGCACTGCATGATCATATGCGCAAGCATCACGGCGCAAGCCATGATTACCCCAGCTACATTTCTCATATAACCCTTAGCTACGACTGTCCCAAAGGGCTTAGGGAATTGTTCAACCCTTTAAAAATAACCTTTGATCAGCTCAAGGTTTCTGCACTCAATACCTCTTGGCAGGCGAAAACCAGCTGAATTGCTGCCATTTTTGGTTGACCTAATGCAGCATTGTGTTATTATGCTGCATAGGCAATAACAACACAAGGTGTTTTCATAATGAAGGTCGACAACGCAACTAATACCGTGGTTGAGCGAGACGGACTTGCCAGTAACGGTGCGTTCTCAATCCAGTTCAATGCCAAGATGGCCAAGATCCTGTCGGATGGTCTTTACAGCGACAAGATCCAGAGCGTGATCCGCGAGCTCAGCTGCAACGCCGTTGATAGCCACGTTGAATCCGGTCAGGCCGATCGTCCCATTGAGGTTCATTTGCCCACCACATGGGAACCTTGGTTCCATGTGCGGGATTTTGGGGTAGGACTTGATCACGATCAGGTGATTGGTATCTACACCGTTTATGGTGCCAGCACCAAGACCAACAGCAATGAATTCATCGGCCAGCTTGGTCTGGGTAGCAAGAGCCCATTCAGCTATGTGGATGCCTTTGACGTTACCGCACGCAAGAACGGCGTCGAACGCCAATACAGCATGTACAAGGATGAAGCCGGCATGCCCAGCGTGGCACTGCTTGGTGAATTTGCCACCACCGAGCCCAACGGCGTCACGGTCAAGATGCCGGTCAAGCAGGAAGACATCCGTCGGTTTAGCGAAAAGGCTGCGCTGGTGTTTTCGTGGTTTGATGTCAAACCCAGCATCACAGGGGTGAGCGGACTCAACATTCCCCAGCATAACACTGCATATGAAGGCAATGGGTGGAAGATCCGCCGGCGGAATCCAAATGGCTACAGCAGCGATCCCGTTAATCGTCCTGTGGCCATCATGGGCCGTGTGGCATACCCGCTGGATAGCAACAGCATTGCTGACCTTACCGTAGCACAGAAAACCATGCTGGAAATCCCTTCAATGTTGATTTTCAACATTGGCGATCTTGAGGTGGCTGCCAGCCGAGAGGGCCTCGGTTACGACAAGCGCACGCAGGAAAACATCCGCAAAAAGCTGGATACCATGCTGTCCGATCTGTCCGCGGAATTTGAAAAGAAGATCGCTGCGGCATCAACCGAATGGGCTGCACGCCAGCTCTTTGGTGAGATCTTTGGTAACGAGGGCGGATTCCGCTATGAGTTTGAAAAGGCATTTAGCAACAAGGGCCTGATGTGGCGGGGCAAGCTGATCAAGGAAGCCCATGTTACGCTGAAAACCGTGGATCTTTGGGATGGTACTGCAAGTTCGCCGCAGATTTGGCGATCTTATGGATCATACAAAACCGTGCGTAAGATGAGCTACCACGAACCGCTGACCATCCGTTGCAGCGAAAATACCATGGTGGTTTTTGATGATCTTGAACGTGGAACCCAGGGACGTGTGAACTATCTACATGAGCAGCACGATAGGCGCAAGGAGATCATCTTGATCGGCGCCAGTCCGCTAAAGACTGTCAACGATATCCTGGCCATGCTGGGTAATCCTGCCCATCAAATGGCCAGCGAGCTGCCCAAGCGTCCCAGTGCCGGCCGCGGCGAGCGTGTAAACATGCTGGCTTATCGCGGCGACAGCTACCGTGCTTCCAGAAGCTGGGAGCCAGCCGATGTTGAGCTCGACGACGGCGGCGTGTATGTGATGATGGATCGTTATACCGTCAAGGACGGTGACAATGAAGTCAACGACCTGGCCAGCATTCTCGGCCAGGCGCTGGAGTTGGGTATCATCGCCACGGATGATATCATCTATTCGCCACGTGCTAACATGCGCAAGAAGGTTGCAGAGCATGGCGATTGGATCAATCTGTTTGATCTGCTGCGTGAAGAGCTTTCTGCACGTCTCACTCCTGAGGTATTGCAGGTTGTTGCGGATATGAACGAATACCAAACGGCGGTGAGAGCCGCACGTGACAACAGCCTTTGGCAGTTCCAGCTGCGCATCCGTGACAAGGATGGCGTGTTTGCGCGGTTTGTCAATGCCATGCGTGAGCTTGAAGACATGAGCAAGAAGAATGCGTCCTTGCACACACTGGTGGCCCTGGCACAGCAATTTGGCAACAAGGTTGACCTACCCACGGCAAGTGTTGATGCTAGTGGTTTGTATTCCATGGTAATGGCTAGCTATCCTATGTTTAACATGGCATTTAACCAGTGGAGCAATCGCAACATCAACTCAAACAATGCAAGGCCGTATGAGGACTACATCAACATGTGCGACGAATACAGCAAGATGAAGATGGAAAACGCGGTTGGGCAGCTGGTTGCTGCTTGACACGCTGGGATACTGTGCTATAATCAATCTGTAAGTTAACCATTCACAACCGCTCAGGGAGAGCAAAAATAAATGATTACCGCGTCAATCGTTGGTCCAACCTTCATCACGGTGATGATGGATGGCACCACACATACCATCAACAGTGATCATGCGAATTACAACGACATCCGTGAAGCCCTTAAGACCAAGGATCACGATACCGTTGAGAAGCTGATCAATGTTGCGCAGAGCGTGATTAACTATGTGAGCGGTCGGGTTCGCATCGTTAATGAGCAGGTTTTCTACGGAGATCTTGAGGTCAAGGGCAGCATCGTGCAGCGGATCATCGCAATGATGCGTGAAGGCTTTGATGCACAGCCGATGATCAAGTTCCTTGAGAACCTGATGAGCAACCCCAGCAAGCGTGCGGTTGATGAGCTGTATGGCTTCCTTGAAGCGACGGCGCTGCCAATCACTGAGGACGGTTGCTTTCTTGCCTACAAGAAGGTGCGCGATGACTATCGGGACTTTTACACGGGCAAGATGGACAACAGCGTAGGCACCATCCTTGAAATGCCGCGCAACCAGGTTGACAAGGACAAGGACACCACCTGTTCATACGGTCTGCATTTTTGCAGCCTTTCCTATCTGCCACATTATCATGGCGGGCATGGACGGGTCATGATCGGCAAGATCAACCCTGCCGATGTTGTTGCCATTCCGTCGGACTACAACAACGCCAAGGGACGTGCTGCTCGCTATGAGATCATCGGCGAGCATACCAGTGAGCACAATGAGGCATTTACCAGCCCCGTTTATCGTGGTGTTGAGCCGGTTGATCCCGACGAGCATGACGACGAGGACGAACACGACGATTGGCAAGACGGCTACGATGCGGGCTGGGCACAGGCTGCGGCCGACAGCGATAACCTGCGCGGGTTTAACGACCAGGCGCCGGCAGGGTCAAGCGATGAGTTCCGTCTCGGGTATGAAAACGGTTATGAAGACAGCTACCACGTGGATTGGGAAGATGTTGGTTATAACGCGGCTGAAACCGCTGTGAACCAGGGTCGTCCTTACGACGACTCGACGCCGGCTGCATGTGAAGATGTGGCTGAATACCGTGTTGGTTATGCAAATGGTTGGCGGGATGCAAAGCTAGACAATATCTAAAGACTGAAAAAGGACGTACCAGTAAATGAAAATACCAAACGCTTACTGGTACGAACCTTTGGGGTTTGCTTGTCAGAAAACCATCAAACAGCCAATTTGGTGCTGCGGAACGGGATTACACTCTGGGCGTAAATCCAGGGTGCAATTGTTGCCAGCCGCCGAAAACACAGGTATTGTTTTCCACATCATGGATGGTGACGATGTTGCAGGAATGATCCCTGCTGTGGTAGGCTCCGTGCATAGCAGCAAGCTACGCACGGTTTTGCAAGCAGGGAATGCCAGCGTTGAAACAACCGAGCATTTGCTGGCAGCGGTATCTGCGTTAGGACTCACCAATTTACAGATAAAGGTATGGGGAACTGAAATACCCATACACGACGGTAGTGCCGGGCCTTGGGCCTTTCTAATCGATTCGGCTGGAATACAAATACAAAATTCATCAATATCCTCAATAAAGATCATCAAGGAAATAACGGTCACGGATGGCAACGCATGGTGTAAGTTGCTGCCGTCATCGGAGTTTGAGCTTGAATACGAGCTGAAATATGAGCACCACTTGCTGTCCTCCCAACGTTATGCCGTTGTGTTATCCCGAGAAAGATTTGACAAGGATTTGGCCAATGCCAGGACTTTTGGGTTTATAAAAGATCTTGAATATTTGCTGCTGCACAATCTATCCCATGGTGCCAGCCTTAATAATACCCTTGTGTTTGGTGATAACAACATATTGAATCCGGGAGGTATGCTGTGGGACAACGAACCGGCCCGACACAAAATAGTTGATGCAATAGGCGATCTATCACTGGCTGGTGCGCCTATAATTGGTAAGTTCCGAGGATATTGCAGTGGGCATAATTTGAATCACATGCTGGTTGACAAGATGTTGGGCGACCCAACCAGCTGGATTTGGAGCCTACCTGCATAACGATGTTACAGAGCAGCGGGGAGGCCAGGTTAAACTCCTGGCACGTTGATCCGGCCGTAACACGGTAGGAGAGGAGTAAAATCCTCTCCTATTTCTTTGGGCTAAATATCGGCATAGATGGCCAACGATCTTAGGTATTTTTATCCCACAAAAATAGACATGTCCAGCGCGGTCAGGCCCGAGTATCAATGGCCTGCTGTTGGATACAGCAATGATACCTGGTATGTTGATCCAACCGTGATGTTTAAACAGGATTGGTTGGACATGATGGCAACGGTCGGTCTGCCGGTCAGGCAGATACTGATGTTTTATCGCCCTGCATGGTTCCAGCATTACCATGCGCACATTGATTTGCATGGGCACGACGACATAGAGATTGCGGCATTGAATTGGGTACTGGGCGGCCGCGGCAGCGAAATGCGTTGGTATGATATTCCAGAAGAACCGTTCAACCGAAGTTATACCGGCCGTGGTATACCCTACATACGGTTTCCCATCGACAATCTTAAAGAAGCCTGTCGCAGCAACATCGGCAACGGTCTTAGCCTGGTTAGGGTGGACGTGCCGCATGCCATATTTGTTGGAGACGAACCAAGATGGTGCATCAGCTTGCGTGGTAATTCAAAATATCCATCCTGGGCCGAGGCGGTTGAAAAACTACAAAATCTCAATCTATTGCAAGACTAAATTGAGATTTTTGCGGCCTTTCTTACAATCCACGCTTGTTTCATACGTTGCCTAGTCTCTTCGGATTTTTTCTTATCTTTTAGACTATTTTTAGTTATTTTACCTTGTGTCCATTCATCACCGGGGCATTCTCTCGATTTTGTATTTTTTGTACCGTTATTCCACCAGATCTTCCCAGTTTGTGCTAGGCTATGTTTAAGCCGTGTTTCGTGTGTAATAATACGGGTAGAATTTGATTGAACAATTGCGGTGTTATGGCTTGCCGATATTAACCTACCTTTTACCCATCCAGGACCCGGGCATTCGCGAGAATATGTATTGTTAATGCCATCGGTCCAGGCTATCATACCTGTTTTTATAAGACTAAGTTTTGATTTCTGATCATCCGTCTTTTTCTTCCCTCTGAGAGAGTGACTAATTTTTGCACAGGTTTCATCAGACGGAGGTGGTCTAAGTTTCTGTTTTTCGCTATTTTTGTGTCGATGTTCCTTTGTCTGTATGGATCCAGATGCACCTTCGCCGCCATCAGTTTTATTTCTCAATATTCCTGAGCCTGTATCTTTTCTACCATACCATTTAATATATCTACGTTCGAGTGCAAATGCACCAAGTTCTGTTAGCCCATCTTCGAGTATTACTATCAGCGATTTATCAGGTGGAGGTTTCGTGTGATGACTACTGGTATCTTGCGCACGACCTCTAGTACCTTTACCAATATAATATGGTGTAAGATCTGATTTACGTAAATATGCGTAAACATAATATCCGCTTGGCGAATTATTCTTATAAATAAGTTGCATGCTGTAACTTCCAAGTGTTATAGAGTGGTTTGGGACTTCCGATCCCGTGGACCACATTATTATTTATCTTTTACAAACAATAAATTGATTTTAGATTGTTGCATCCGATAAACTATCATTATTGGTAAAGGATTTTTTGATGAATATCGATCAACGACAACTTGAATTTTTGCGCACAATTAGATTGCATTTCTGTGTTCCCTGCTACGCAGGAAGCCTCCATGAAGCATTTTTCATCAGCATGCTTAAATTCATGGCCGCCGCCAATCGACTTGGCTTGCAGTTCACCGTAGATACCATGGTAAATGAAAGCCTCATTCCGCGAGGACGCAATAGCCTGGTTGCCAAGTTCCTTGCGTTTGAACCAAAAAGCACCCATCTCATGTTCATCGACAGCGACATTGGATTTGAGCCGGAAGAGATCATCAAGCTCATGCTGGCCAACAAGGATGTGGCAGGAGGATTGTATCCCAAGAAGGCCTTGCCAATCCAGTATGTTGTTAACAAGGTTCCTAACAGCGTGAAAGAAGGCAACCTGGTTGAGGTTGCCAATCTTGGCACAGGATTCATGATGATCAAGCGAGAAGTGATCGAAACCATCATACGTGCCAAGCCAGAACTACACTATCAAGATGCGATCGGGTTGGATCCAAAGTACGATCCATATAAGTATGCGCTGTTTGACACGCTTATCGATCCGGTGACAAAGGAATACCTATCGGAAGACTACTACTTCTGCAAGCTATGGCGAGACATGGGCGGAAAGATCTGGGCAGATCTTACAGTAAAACTTTCACACGCAGGGTATTTTAAATTTGAAGGCGATGCTACTCTTCTAAGTCCATATCTGTAATTTCTATTTTAGTTGAGGCATAATGTCGCAAAGCTGCTTGCCTCAACTTTTCTCTTGTCTCATCACTTATTGGTGGTAGTTTTCGATCT
>Ga0316230_1004206_pt1 | contig 10674 bp, 9 predicted proteins | sample TBH18025metaG_FD_206004 | JGI IMG/M metagenome (GOLD analysis project Ga0316230, IMG submission 206004) | Freshwater microbial communities from Trout Bog Lake, Wisconsin, USA - TBH18025 | ecosystem: Environmental > Aquatic > Freshwater > Lake > Hypolimnion/Profundal zone | place: USA: Wisconsin...
GGGCGCCCCGCGAGATGGGCAGGGGATTGATTATTCGCAGGCACTCACTGAGGCGCTTGGAGCTCAAGTGTTTAAGGGGGTTGTTCAGTATTTGGATATCTACTCTCCCGACACGGTATTGGAGTTGGGGCAGGTGCAGGCTGAGCTAGCAGTTTTGGCCGTGCCGCCTAGCGATATGCTGGGGGCGTTGGAGATGGCGGCGCGCATTAAGTGTAAAGCGGTGTTAGTGATCGGTACTGGGGTATCGGCAGCATTGTCTGAGGATTTAATGCAAAGCGCACGTCGCTATGGAATGCATTTGTTGGGTCCCAATAGTTTGGGATTTCAAAATCCCGCATTGCAATTAAACGCCAGTGTAGTGGGGCCTCTAGCTGCCCCGGGTCCATTGGCATTAATCTCCCAGTCCGGCGCATTGGCGGCTTCGATTTTGGATTGGGCTGCACAGAATCAAGTTGGCTTTTCTACAGTGGTTTCGCTGGGTCCCAATTCTGAAGTGGATCTAGCGCAAGTTTTGGATTACTTGGCATCCGATGGGCGTACCCATAGCATTGTGATTTACATGGAAGGCATTACGAATGCCCGTGCTTTCATGAGCGCCCTGCGTTCGGCCGCGCGCGCTAAACCGGTTGTGGTCTTGAAGGCTGGCAGAAAGGCGGCGGCAAACAAGGCTGCCCAGACTCATAGCGGGGCTATTGTTGGTAGTGATGAGGTATTTGATGCTGCGCTGCGCCGTGCAGGCGCTGTCAGGGTTAGATCGTTTGTCGAGTTATTCTCAGCCGCCAAGTGTCTGGCATCGCGTTACCGGCCAGTTGGCAAACATTTGGCTGTGATTACCAATGGTGGTGGCCCAGGTGTGTTGGCAGCTGATTGGATTTCAGAGATTCATTTGGAGCTTGGGAAATTATCCCCAGAGTCGATTGCGTTACTTAAACCAAATGTTTCCACCAATGCCAGTCTTTCTGATTTAATTGATTTGTCGGAAGAGGCTACGCCTGAGCAATATGCTGCTGCGATTGAGGTGGCTAATCAGGATCGCGGTATTGATGGCGTGCTCGTGATTTATTCACCCAAGTTAGGAATGGATGGCTTGGCAATTGCCAAAGCTATTGTTGAGGTTAAGAAAAATATTGGCAAGCCAGTATTGTGTTGCTGGATGGGCGATTCCACGGTGGTGGAGGCTCGCGAGCTGATTACTCACTCTGTTATACCAAGCTTTAGAACGCCTGAAGCAGCAGTTGGCGCTTTTGGAAATATCGCTAGCTTTTATCAAAATCAGCTGTTGTTGCAGCAAACCCCTCCGCCGTTATCAGATTTAGCAAAACCTGACGTAGAGGGTGCGCGCTTGCTGATCGAGAATGTGCTTGCGGAGCGACGCAAGATCTTGACGGAGATGGAGTCAAAAGCGCTCTTGGCTGCTTTTCACATTCCGGTAACGCAGACAATTTTGGCATCCAATGCAAACGAAGCCATGATGATTGCAACGCAGTTGGGCTACCCCGTGGCGCTCAAAATTGATTCTCCAGATATTAGCCATAAGTCTGATGTAAATGGTGTGGCGCTAAATATTATGAATGCCGCGGGCGTGCGTGATGTTTATAACAACATTATTGAGACGGTGTCGATATTGGCTCCCAAGGCGCATATTAATGGGGTGACCGTGCAAAAAATGGCTCGCAATAAAAGGGCTCGTGAGCTTTACATTGGGCTGGTGAATGATGAGCCTTTTGGGCCCATGATTGCCTTTGGTGCGGGCGGCACCATGATTGAGTTATTTAATGATCGAACGATGGAGCTTCCGCCATTGAATCAATATTTGGCGCATCGGATGATTGATCGCGCTCGTATTGCCGAAACACTGGGTGAGTGGCGGGGTGCTAAAGCGGTTGATGTCGCGGCCCTAGAGCATATTTTGCTGCGTGTGTCCGAGATGGCATGTGAGCTGCCTCAGCTACGGGAGATGGATATCAACCCAATTATTGTCGATGAGTTTGGGGCTGTGGCAGTTGATGCGCGCATTGTGATTGATCGGACGCCTCCTGCGTCAGATGGGCAATCAGGTGTCTATGGACATCTCTCCATCTTGCCTTACCCGCTGCGCTACGAGCAGACTTGGCCTTTGCAAGGTGGCGGTGAATATGTTATTCGCCCGATTCATCCGGATGATGCCAGCATGCTTCAGCAATTGGTTGGCGGTTTATCCCCAGAGAGTCGTTATTTCCGATTTGTGGCGACGATTTCGGAGTTGTCCCCCGCCATGCTTTCCCGTTTTACCCTGATTGATTACGATCGCGAGATGGCGCTTGTTGCGGTACTAAAGGAGCGCAAAATAAACGAAGAAGGCATTTCTGTGGAGACGCAAAAAATCATTGGTGTTTCTCGATACATTACTAATCCAGATGTGGTGAGCTGCGAATTCTCTTTGCTGGTTGCAGATGAATTTAGTGGTAAAGGCTTAGGTTCAAGGCTGATGATGAGCATTATGGATGTTGCTCGCGATAAGGGGCTCAAAGAGATCGATGGCTTGGTGCTTGCGAATAATCCGGGAATGCTGAAGTTGATGTCGGGATTGGGTTTTAGTATTAATGAGTTTGATGAGGATCCCGATTTCAAATTAGTGAAGCACACCTTATAAGTGGATATGGGTATTTGGCCTAATTTAGCTTATAAGCCCTTGAAATTAAGCGTTTGACAGTCCGCTAAGGCTCTTGGACAATGGCTGGGGTGGTTCGTTCCAGCCATTTTCTATTCATGACTGCTCACTTTCCCTCCTCTCTTGCCTCTTCGGTCGCTAATGGCCAGTTACGTGCCAGTCAGCTAACGTGTCTGCGGGGAGAGCGAATCTTATTTGAGGGTTTGGATCTGCATTTAGATGCAGGTGAATGGCTTCATGTTCGTGGTGAAAATGGAGTTGGTAAAACCAGTCTATTGCGGTTGTTGGCGGGGTTGGCCCAGCCAGCTTCAGGGGGTATTTTTTGGGGTGGTTTATCAATAACCATTGATCCTTCGACATATCATCAACATCTGTTTTTCTTGGGCCATCGTGATGCACTTAAGGAGGATTTAAGTGCCCTGGAGAACATCGCAATTGCCGCTGCTTTAGATGGCCAGCGAATTTCTGAGGACCGGATGCTGGCCGCTCTCCATCGGTTTGGTTTGCGGGGGCGCGAGGATCTCCCGGTAACCTGTCTTTCTGCAGGCCAAAAACGCAGAGTGTTGCTAGCTCGCTTGCTATTGCGTAGTAGCCAACTCTGGATTCTGGATGAGCCTTTTAACGCTTTGGATTCTCAGGCGATAAAAATGCTTGAGCGGGTTATTGGAGAGCATATTGCCGCAGGTGGAATGGTCATTCTGACGAGCCATCAAGAAGTCGCCATTCCCAATGGGAGGGTGATCGAGCTATGAATGCTTTTTTTGCCATCATCCATCGCGAGGTATTGCTAGTTTTGCGCCGCAAAAGTGAGGCTCTGACCGTATTATTTTTCTTTTTGATTGTGACTAGTTTATTTCCTTTGGGGATTGGTGCAGATGTAGCGCTTTTGCGCAAAATTGCACCTGGAGTCATTTGGGTGGCCGCCCTACTTTCGACAATTTTGGGTTTACAGCGCTTATTTGCATCAGATTATGCCGATGGGACATTAGAGCAAATGGCCTTGTCGCCCACCCCATTCGTTTTGCTGGTGGGGGGTAAAATTACTGCGCACTGGTTGCTCTGCGGTTTGCCATTGGTTTTTCTGGCCCCATTCATCGGCATCCAGTTTGATTTGGATTTAGAGACATTAAGGACGTTAATTTTGGCATTATTGCTAGGCACACCGATTTTGTCGTTAATTGGCGCTATTGGCGCCGCACTCACTTTGGGGGTTCGGGGTGGCGGCGTATTGTTGAGTCTTTTGGTGTTGCCCCTCTATATCCCGGTATTAATCTTTGGGGCCGGTGCTGTGTTTGCAACTAGTGCAGGGCTGGATGTCGGCGGACATTTTTCATTGCTGGCTGCGCTTCTGGTCTTAGCAATCGCATTTGCTCCATGGGCGACTACTGCTGCGCTCCGCATTGCTATCGAATGAACATCATGCATTCATCTTCTAGCGGTCGATATTTAAACTGGTTTAGTTTTTCCAGTCCAGCAACCTTCTACCCTTTGGCGGCAAGATTAACGCCATTTTTTTGGGGGCTTAGTATTTTGTTTGGGATAGTTGGCCTCTGGATTAGTTTTTTTGTTGCTCCTGCTGATGCGGTTCAGGGTGATGGTTACCGAATTATTTTTATTCATGTTCCGGCCTCCTGGATGTCCATGGTGATTTATATGGCGATGGCGATGTGGGCGGCATTGGGTTTAATTTTCAATACCCGGCTATCGGCAATGATGGCTCAAGCATTGGCGCCAACCGGTGCCTTGATGGCCTTTTTGTCTCTTTGGACTGGTGCGTTTTGGGGTAAGCCGATGTGGGGCGCCTGGTGGGTATGGGATGCACGCTTAACTTCAGAGCTCATTCTCTTATTTTTATTTTTGGGTTTTATGGCGCTACAGGCATCCATTGATGATCCGCGGCGTGCGGATAAGGCCGGGGCTATTTTGGCTTTAGTGGGCGTGGTAAATGTGCCTATTATTTATTTTTCCGTAACATGGTGGAATACCTTGCATCAAGGTGCTTCGGTCTCCATGAGTAAGGCTCCAGCTATGGCTCATACGATGCTCTGGGGAATGCTATTGATGACAATGTGCTTTTGGATGTATACGATTGCCCTTGCTCTAATGCGAGTGCGGGCCATTATCTTAGAGCGTGAGTCTCACTCCGACTGGGTCAAAACGCTGAAGGAGCTCAGAGCATGATCTGGAATTCAGTGGCAGAGTTTTTTGTGATGGGCGGCTACGCTTTATATGTTTGGAGCAGCTTTGGAATGTGCGCCCTTATCTTGATTGGTGAGTTATGGGCTGTGCGATCACGGCGTAAAGTAGTTGTACAGCGTTTGCAGCGCCAAATTCATGCGGAAAAATTGGATAAAGAGGAAAACCATTGAAGCCACGTCATCAGCGAGCGCTATGGATTGTCGGTGCCTTGGTTGCGTTAGCCATTGCAGCGGTGCTGATATTAAATGCGCTTAATAGCAATATCGCACTTTATGTTACCCCGAGTGATGTGGTTGCAGGCAAGGCGCCAAAAGGCCAAGCATTCCGGATCGGGGGTTTGGTAAAGCCGGGATCATTAAAGCGCGATGAGCTGGTGGTTCATTTTATCGTTACCGATTTAGTCAAAGAAATTCCTGTTTCATATAAAGGCATTCTTCCTGATTTGTTTAAAGAGGGTAAAGGTGCAGTTGTGCAAGGTAAGCTAGATGAGGATGGTCAATTTGTGGCGACTGAAGTGCTTGCTAAGCATGATGAAAATTACATGCCGCCAGAAGCCAAGCATGCGCTAGATCAGGCTCAGAAAAATGGAGCCAAACCATGATGCCAACGATCCTGCCTGAGATCGGTCATTTTGCGCTGATTTTGGCGCTTGTAATCTCAATCGTTCAGGGGGTCATTCCACTCATTGGCGCACACCAGGGGCGAGAAGATTGGTTGGTGCTAGCACGTCCTGCCGCTCAACTGTCTTTTGCTCTATTGACGATTTCATTTGGGGTGCTGACATGGAGTTTTTACATCAATGATTTTTCAGTGCTCTATGTTGCAGAACATTCGAATGCCTTGTTGCCAACGGTTTACCGTATTGGTGCTGTTTGGGGTGGTCACGAAGGCTCGCTATTGTTGTGGATTTTTCTGCTGACTGGTTGGGGTTTTGCCGTTGCGCAGCTTTCCAAAACTCTGGATGAATTCATGATTGCGCGTGTCTTGAGTGTTTTGGGTTTGATTGCTACTGGATTATTGTTGTTTGTATTAGGTACTTCCAATCCATTTGAGCGTTTATTCCCTGCGGCGCAGGATGGGCGCTCATTAAATCCTTTGCTACAAGATCCGGGTTTAGTGTTTCATCCGCCGATGCTCTATATGGGTTATGTTGGATTTTCTGTGGCATTTGCTTTTGCAATCGCCTCATTGCTTTCGGGTAAATTGGATGCTGCCTGGGCGCGATGGTCACGCCCCTGGACTATTACTGCATGGATTTTTTTGACTCTTGGCATCGCGCTAGGATCTTGGTGGGCTTATTACGAATTGGGCTGGGGTGGTTGGTGGTTTTGGGATCCGGTCGAAAATGCATCATTCATGCCCTGGCTGATTGGTACGGCGTTATTACACTCATTGGTAGTTACTGAAAAGCGCGGTGGCTTTAAAAACTGGAGTGTGCTGTTGGCCATCATCGCATTCTCGATGTCGCTGTTGGGCACCTTTCTGGTCCGATCTGGCGTATTGACATCGGTACATGCATTTGCCACAGACCCACGTCGCGGTATTTTTATACTAATTCTGCTTTCTGTAGTGGTAGGGTCTTCCTTGTTTTTGTATGCATTACGAGCCCCAAAAAGTGCCATTGGTGGAGCCTTTGATTTAATGTCGCGCGAGACATTCATTTTGCTTGGAAATGTATTTTTGGTCGTCGCTGCAGGCTCAGTTTTATTGGGTACCTTATACCCTTTATTGGTCGATTCATTAAATCTCGGAAAGATCTCTGTCGGCCCGCCTTATTTCAATGCAGTTTTTGTGCCCATCATGATTCCGGTTTTATTCTTGCTGGCCGTCGGGCCATGGGCGAATTGGAAAACCACCAATCTTCGTTTACTTCTTAAGCGTTTATGGGGTGCAGGGGTTGTGGCAATCGTGGCGGCAATTTTAATTCCACGCATGATGGGGGATTTTTCCTGGCTCACTGCGCTGGGGTTCTTATTGTCTTTTTGGATTATTGCTTCTGGTATTTTGCAGACAATTCGACAATTGAAGGTTGCCAAACCCACGCGGTCCTTCATCGGGATGCAATTAGGACACATTGGCATTGCAGTTTTTGTGATTGGTGTGACAATGGTTAGCTCCTATCAGGAGGAGCGTGATGTTCGCATGGGGCCGAGTGATACGGTCATGGTTGGTGGGTATCAAGTGCAAATGATCGAAGTGGTGCCTGCACAAGGCCCAAACTACCAAGCTACGCGTGGCGTCTTTGAGGTTAGTCGCCATGGTCGGGTTGAGCGGGTGCTCACACCAGAAAAGCGAAATTATGATTCTTCGGCGATGCCGATGACCGAGGCTGCTATCGATGCAGGGTTAACGCGGGATATTTATGTTTCGCTTGGTGAACCCTTGGAGAATCAAGCGTGGGCCGTACGGGTGTACTACAAGCCATTTGTAGATTGGATTTGGGGTGGCTGTCTCTTGATGGCTTTGGGTGGCCTATTTGCGGTAATGGATAAGCGTTATCGCCTACGCAGCAAGAAATAATCTTTTGAAGAATCGATTGGGCATGAAGGCAAAATTCATTATTCCTCTAATATTGTTCGCGATCTTGGTGGCATTCCTGATTGCCGGCTTAAATCACGATCCTCATGAGGTGCCTTCACCACTGATTAATAAGCCAGCACCCATTTTTAAAGTATCACAATTGGGCAATCCCAGCGCCTTCTTTTCCCCGGAGGAGATGAAGGGCCAGGTATGGATTTTGAATGTTTGGGCTTCTTGGTGTGTTGCTTGCCGGGAAGAGCACCCTGTATTGGTGGAGATGAGTAAGCTAAAGATGGCTCCTTTAATTGGCCTCGATTACAAGGATAAGCGGAGCGAAGCGATGGCAATGCTAGAGAGTCGCGGCAATCCTTATACCCTTTCGGCATTTGATGCGGATGGTCGAGTGGGAATCGATTATGGGGTTTATGGGGTGCCGGAAACGTACATTATTGATAAAGCCGGGATTATTCGGTTCAAGCAGATTGGCCCCATTACTCCTGAGGTTCTGGAAAAAACCATTGATCCACTGATTGCCCAATTAAATAAAGACTAATCCCCAATGAGGAAGTTCATCCTAGCAAGTGTGTTTTTATTGGCATCACCAATATTGTTAGCCAATGAAGCAACGCCAATCGCCGATGATCCGGTGGTAGAGCAACGGCTGATTGCTATTTCCGAAGAAATGCGCTGCCTGGTTTGTCAGAATGAGTCTCTTGCAGGATCTCGTGCTGATCTTGCGCAAGATTTACGACAAGAAATTCGGGGCTTAATCCGCCAAGGAAAAACGGATGATGAAATTAGGGCCTTTATGGTGGAGCGCTATGGTGATTTTGTACTCTATCGTCCACCAGTCAAGCCGATTACTTGGTTGTTGTGGATTGGTCCTTTCATCATCCTGCTGGGGGGAATTCTCGCCTTATTGCTTTATGTGCGTCGTCGAGGTGATATGACTAAGAAAATATTGCTCTCCGATGTGGAAAATGAACGCATCGACGATTTATTGCGGGAAGACAAATGATTACTTTTTATGTCGCGGCTGCTGCGCTGATGTCTTTAGCATTACTTTGGCTATTTCACCCGCTTTTTACAAAAAAAGGGGTGAGGCAGCTTTCGCGAAAAGAGCTCAATGTTGCTATTTACCGCGAAGATTTGGCAAAGCTTGATCTGGAGCGTAGTGAAGGGCGACTAGATGCAGAAGAGTATGAGCGGGCCCATCAGGATCTTCGGCAACGATTGCATCAGGATACGCTCGATCCAGAAGAATTAAGCGTCTTACATTCATCAAAAAAGACGATGTGGGTTATTGGCTTATGCTTGCCCTTATTTTCTGTGTTGATCTATTTTTGGCTGGGAAGTGCGCAACAGATTTCTCAGGTCGCAAGTCGTCCTGCTGTGACCCAGCAAGATGTTGAAAAAATGATTACAGCTTTGGCTGCAAAACTGGAGAAGCACCCCGAGGATCTCAAGGGTTGGGCTATATTGGCGCGCTCTTATGCGGTTCTGGGGCGCTCCGAAGATGCAGAAAAGGCCTATGAGCATGCTGGTTCATTTGTTGATACCGACCCCCAGCTCTTGGCTGATTATGCTGATGTGGCGGTTAATAATGCTCACGGAAATTTTTCTGGAAAGCCTCAGGCGCTGATTAATCAGGCGCTAAAACTCGATCCAAATAATCTAATGGCATTATGGTTGGCAGGCTCTGCTGCGTTTAGCAATCAGCATTACCGCTCTGCCATCCAGTATTGGGAGCGCTTGCTAGTGCTACTTCCGCCGGAGTCCGATGATGTCAAGGTAATTCGCAGCTCCATTGCGCAGGCGCGAAGTAAGGGGAATATTCCAGAAGAAGTCCCTGCACGTTCGGCAGCACCTAAGGCAATGGTTGGTGGAAAAACGATTGCTGGGGTGGTGGATCTCGCCCCAGCCCTGAAATCCAAAATCAAGCCAAACTATATTGTGATGGTGATTGCTAGAGCGCCTGGCGCTAGGATGCCGGTCGCCATTTTCCAAGCCCGCGCAGCCGATCTCCCTGTACGATTTTCTTTGGATGATTCATTAGCCATGAATCCGGGTGCCTTGCTTTCTAATTTGGGGGAAGCCACTGTGGAAGCCAGGGTATCGCAATCAGGACAGGCTATGCCGGTTTCTGGAGATCTGTATTCCGCGACGCAAACGGTGCAGGTAGGCAGTAAGAGTTTGCGTCTCCTGGTGGATCAAGTCCGTCCTTAGTGATGGCTATTCCAGGGCGTGTCAGAATAGCGCAATGAATACCCCAGTCCTTCATTCAGCGAGCAAGGAGAGTGATGCGCTTTTTCATCCTGAGTTGCTCAAAAAATTTGATATTAATGGGCCGCGCTATACCTCCTATCCAAGCGCTGATCGCTTTCATGGTCAATTTTTAGAGGGTGATTATTTGGGTGCTTTGCAGCGGGTAGCCAAAATACAAGACCCACTGTCGCTCTATTTCCATTTACCGTTTTGCCCTAACATTTGCTACTACTGTGGTTGCAACAAGATCATTACCAAAGATCATGGTCGCAGTGCAAAGTACATCAAATACCTTGCCAAAGAAATGAATATGGTTGTGAAAGCCATGGGTGCCCAAGCGAGATTGCCTGTTACCCAGCTTCATTGGGGCGGAGGCACACCAACATTCTTATCCCATGATGAGATGATTGAGTTGATGCACCATACGCGTGAGCACTTTGAACTGTTGCCCGGGGGCGAATACTCTATTGAAATTGATCCGCGGCGAGTTACAGAGGCTGACATCGCTTTATTGGCTCAATTGGGATTCAATCGGATTAGCTTGGGGGTACAAGATTTCAATTTGGCGGTGCAAGAAGCGGTTCACCGTATTCAGACCATTGAAGAAACTCGAGCAGTGATAGATTGGTCGAGGAAGTATGGTTTTACCTCGTGCAGCGTTGATTTAATTTATGGTCTGCCAAAGCAAACTCCAGAAACCTTTAAGGAAACAGTAGAGGCGGTCTTGTTGATGAATCCCGATCGTTTATCGGTATACAACTACGCCCATTTACCGCACATCTTTAAGCCTCAGCGCCGCATTGCGGAGGTTGATTTACCTCCGGCAGCCGACAAGCTCGATATCCTTTCTAATACGATTGAGCGTTTGGGGCAAGCTGGCTACATTTTTATCGGGATGGATCACTTTGCTAAGCCAGATGATGAGCTTGCTATAGCCCAGAGACAGGGAAAGTTACACCGGAATTTTCAGGGCTACTCTACGCAAGCGGAGTGCGATTTATTGGCCTTTGGAATCTCATCGATCGGCAAAGTGGATGATT
>Ga0316230_1004214_pt1 | contig 10664 bp, 7 predicted proteins | sample TBH18025metaG_FD_206004 | JGI IMG/M metagenome (GOLD analysis project Ga0316230, IMG submission 206004) | Freshwater microbial communities from Trout Bog Lake, Wisconsin, USA - TBH18025 | ecosystem: Environmental > Aquatic > Freshwater > Lake > Hypolimnion/Profundal zone | place: USA: Wisconsin...
CGCCGCCTGTCGGGCCTTGATCCAGCCACAGAAAGCGCGGGCGAAGGACATTGATAAATAGCACTCGTCGTCGCACTCCTCGATCTTGGCATAGGTGCCGGACAACAGTATTTCATAGAGCCGCACGGCCCTGTCAGCCTCGCCGGCCTTTGCCAGGGCCTGGAACTTGGTCTCCAGTTGGTCCAGGTTGGAGGCAAGACCGGATACGTCTTGCCGCCGGACGAAACGTCCCGGACTCAGCTCGTGCTGGATGGCCGCCATCAAAGGGTCTGGCTTCGCGCGTGTACTCATGCGCGATAACATAATCCAGGGAGGGCGGCGAAGGAACGCGAAAGGCTGGCCGGACATCGCAGGCGCCAGCGATCGCGACGCGGTTGCTGCTTGGCGGTGGGTTCTGGGCAAGAGCCGGACAACTGAGTCAACCAGCGGGCTGACGAACCCCCTTGCTTCCCCCGAGAGCCCGCCATTTTTCCATGGTCAAGCGCGGCTTTTGTCGTTTGCCATTGTTTGCCACCTGCAGGCTCTGCCTTTTGCCATCCGCTCATCGCCCGCCGTGTCGCACCCCAGCCAGGCGCCCAAGGAATCAACGGGTTATGCCGTGTTGATGGCTTCACTGGACTGGAGACCGCCTCCGCCGCGAGGAAGGGGTCACTCGTATGCCCTGGCGCGTGTGACTCGGCCAATTAGGCTGCGGTCGGGTGCATCGGCGGCTGCCTGTCGACTCGCACAAACTGCTCGTTTTGTTCAGGTTTCTGCGAGTAATCAAGGCCAGGCGGTTATTTGTCCTTGCGGCCCGGGGACCGCCCCGTTAGATTTCCCCTCGGTCGCGCGGTTAGCTCAGTGGTAGAGCACTTCCTTGACACGGATGTGAAATACCACTGTTTTATTGGTGTTTTTGAAGATCTGAAATCGCGTTTGCCAGTTTGTTTGCCACTTTTTTCCCGCTTTTGTGGAAACCGAATAGAAGATGCCATCCCGAGGACCGGCACTAGCAAAAGACGGCAGGTAATCGTTATATGGGTCCGAGTCCCTTCACCCGATCCATTGATTTCCAGGGACTTACGCAAAAGCGCCAGTAAAGCAGAGGCCTTCTTGGGTGGAAGAACGGTGTCGGAAACTCCCTTTTCTGAAATCCTTGACGGCGTTGCGCGGAATCGAACCAGCATCAGCAACAACCACTGGTCGCAAAGTCGTCTCTGATCGGGATTCTCGGCCGGTTGCCCGGAGGCCCTTCGACTTCGCCCCCACTCGACGAAGTCATCCCAAAACACGACGTGCTGCAAAAGCGGAAAATCGGGAAGGCGGAACCACTCCCGTGCCGTCGAGCATGAAACGCCCGCCAGGACCGCAAACTCCTTAGCGTTCAACGCTTGACCCAAGCGGCGCTTTTGCAAAACGTCGTCAAGCTTCACGACACGCAGTTGTTTCTCGTCGGGCATGCTCATCTTCAGCGCTCGGAGCCAGAAACGGTTTCCCGGTCGAGTCCGCTTTCTAACCAGTTCAGTCGCGCCGAACCCCTGAAAGAGAACAGACATTCTGTGCCCGGTTGGAGATTTCAGTTCCCCCCCACACATCGAACGGCACGGCAGCGGTGGAAAGCCGAAAGCCAAGCCGATGTCTTTCAGTCCCTTGGGCGGATCCCGGTTGAAACCACTCACATACAACCAGCACCATCTGGTGAACCTCTGGCGCATGACAGCCTCACTCGATTCCCAAAACGCCGCCTGGGTTTCACAGGTCTTCGCGGGCGCCCTCACGGGCACATTGAAAGAAGCCGATTTGAAACGCGCACTGGCGACCTCTGGCGAAATGAGCCACTGGGAGCGGGAAAGGCCGAACTCGGAGGCGATGCGGGGAACTGCAGGATGCCGAGCACATCGTTTCCGGGATCGCCCAAGCAACCTCTCCAAGCCGCTCCCACACCGAGATCGCCGACCTGCTGCAGCAATTCGCCCAGGCAAAGGGGATCTTTAACGGTCAGGAATGTCTCTGATAGTCCCGCACCGAAACGCGCCCCCAAGCCCCGGACCACGCTCCCCTGTCGCCGACATCCCCTGTCGCCGAGACTCGCCGGCTTTCGCGCTCCCTCCTACCCTTCCTCGCGAAACACGCCGAGACTCGGCTCCAACCCCAAGGCGCTCCCTCGTGAGCTTTCTTTCGCCGACGCTCCGCTCCGCTTCTTGGCCCGGCCGCTCATCCGCGCCCCTGTCCCCTATCCGCATGCGGCCAGGCCAAACGCTTCGTTCCGCTAACGGCTTCCAGAAACTCCCGAGCGAGCCGGCAACGTCACCCCTCTATGTATGGCAGAGCGCGGGCGGGCCGAATGGGTTTCCGGCAGTGGCGGGGACTTCGGATGCCGCGACGGAGTATCTCCAGGCCCCGGGGGGATGCTAGAGGGAATACCGGGGATGGTGGAGGGATCAGAGATCGTGGAATTGCTGCCGAGAACCTTGCCGGAATAGCGGCCAGAACATTTTTCGACCGTTGGACAGCTTTTGCCCAGCACTCCCGGCGACAATTGGCCCGTGATGCAGTTCTAGTTGCAGGAAGTCCCCATCGGCGGCCATTTCGAGTTCCGCGGCCGCCGTTATAAGAAGCTGGCCTTGAGCATGGCCAGCGACGAGGACAGGAACGGAACCATTTTCCTGGCCCAAACCGAGGTGGGGCCGGACCCCATACCTCGAATTGATCCAATCGCCCCATCAGCTCGACCACCGACGAGCGACGGCAAATCCCAGCCAACCGGCTGAACTGGCTCGGGCATCTCAGGAAGGGTCAGCACCCCCTTCGGACGGACCAGCCTTTGCTCGAAAGCTTCCTCCTTCGCCGAGGCTATGGCAAGACCACCACCCGGTAGAACCGTGGGGGGTTGTTTGTGGCGGGGTCGGTGGTGCTGAGGGTCGAGCCGGTGGCCGTGACGGCGGCACCGAGGTTGGTCCAGTTGGTTGAATTCAGGTCGGAGTTATACTGCATTTGATACGTTCCTCCCGGCTCCGTGCTCCATGTTAGGCCAACTACGCCGTCGGTCAGGGTCACAGGCTGAAACACGGGCGTAGCCCACACTAGGCTCAGGCGGAAGACTGTTCCGAACCCGCCTTCGCCGCCATTATACGTTGTGCCATAGAAATTGCCGTCGCTGCCCTGCACGAGTCCCGCCCACGGGTTTGCACCATCGCTGCCACCAGAAAACGAGCACAACGCGGTCATCACACCATTGACGCCGATTTTGAACGTGGTGCCCAGGTTGCTCGTGCCGCCGCCGTAGGTCGTGCCATAGAAGCTGCCAGCGCTGCCTTGCACCAACCCCTCGGGACCTGCACCATCATTGCCACCGGTGAAGGAGTACAGAGTGGCTAACGTCCCCGCGACGTTGACTTTGAACACGGTGCCATAATTTGTGTACGCGCCACCGGAGTAAGTCGTCCCGTAGAAACTGCCGTCGCTACCCTGCACCAGCCCGGCTCTGGGATCTGCGCCATCGTTGCCGCCAGTGAAGGAGTACAAAGTGGTCAGTGCTCCGCTGGGGCTGATTTTGAATACCGTGCCGTGGCCGTTCGTCCCGCCGCCGTCGGTCATGCCATAGAAATTGCCATCGATCCCTCGCACCAGCCCCGCCCAGGGACCTGCGCCATCCAGCGCGTACTGGACGGAGCCGAACGAGTACAAAGTCGTCAGTGCCCCATTGGTGCTGATTTTGAACACGGTGCCACAGTCTTCACCGTACTCCACGGATGCGCCGAATTCGAGAGTCGTCCCATAGAAATACCCGTCGCTGCCCTGTACCAGAGCGCAGAACGGACTTGCGCCGTCCAGTGAACCATACGTATTCGGGACGGTGCCGAATGAATACAACGTGTTTACAATTCCATTGGTGGTCATTCTGAACACGGTGCCATAGCCGACCGTGCCTCCACCGGCGGTCGTGCCATAGAAATTACCATCGCTGCCCTGCACCAGCTCGGCCCCGGGGTTTGCGCCATCATCGCCGCCCGTGAATGGCGAAAAACTGGTAAACACCCCGCTGGGACTAATTCTGAACACATTACCAGCGCCATTTGTGCCGCCGACTTGAGTCGTGCCGTAAAGGTTGCCGTCGCTAGCCAGCACGAGCCCGCTGGGCGCCGAGCCATCACTGCCGCCCGTGAAGGAATACAAGGTGGTCAGTGCCCCGCTGGAGTTGATTCTGAATACCGTGCCAACGCCATTTGTGCCGCCCTGAGTCGTGCCATAGAGGATGCCATCGATCCCCTGCACCAGACCCGACACGGGAAATGCGCCATCACCGCCGCCGGTGAACGACCACAAAATGCTCAGCGTCCCGCTGGGGTTGAGTTTGAACACGGTGCCGCAGCCGCCGTACTGATTAGTGTGCGCGCCGCCGTTCTCTGTCGTCCCGTACAGGCTTCCGTCACTGCCCTGCACCAGCCCGCCGGCGGGAGTTGCGCCATCGTTACCGCCAGTGAATGAGTACAAGCTGCCCAGCACTCCGTGGGCGTCGATGTTGAACACGGTGCCATCGTTGTTCGTGCCGCCGACTTGAGTCGTGCCGTAGAATCTGCCGTCGCTCCCCTGCACTAGCCCGATGGGAGATCCCCCGTCAGTGCCACCCGTGAACGCATACAAAGTGGTCAGTGCTCCGCTGGGGCTGATTTTGAACACGGTGCCATTGTTCGTGCCGCCGTGCGTGGTGGTGCCATACATCGTGCCATACAAACTACCGTCGCTCCCCTGCACCAACGCGCTAGGATAAATTCCCCCCAGTTGCCATAAAGTGCTCAGTGTTCCACCGGCGCTGATCTTGAACGCCGTGCCCAGGTTGCTCGTGCCGCCGAGGTAGGTCGTGCCGTAGAAGTTGCCATCGTTGCCTTGCACCAGCAGGGCGAAGGGATTTGCGCCATCATTGCCCCCGGCAAAAGAGTACAAACTGGAGATTACGCCGTTTGTACTGAATCTGAACACGGTGCCATTGCCGCCGTTTGTACCGCCGCTAGGGGTGGTGCCGTAGAGATTGCCATCGCTGCCTTGCACCAGGCCCGCAGTGGGATATTCGCCATCGGGGAAAACCCCAAAGGAATGAAGAGTGGTCAAAACTGCGGCGCCTTGTGCGCGCAAACCGGGCAGCAGAAGCATGGCGGCGCAGAGCGCCGGCAATCCCTTCGCGCAAGCGGCTACCAACCCTCTGGTCATCGCCTTCGGGCAGCTTGTCGTCGCGGTGGAAATGCGTGTTTTCATAGTTTGCACATAAAGCTTTTCGTTGGCCATCGTAGGACAACAAACGAATACGGGTCAACACAGGAGACCATTTTTCACCGCTACGCTCCTGCGCCCAAGGCCGCAGGCCGGGAAAAGGAAGCGGCCATAGGCCAGGTGCTGGCGTCCCGCTTTCGCGCAGACCAGCCTTCGAATGGAGGCTACAGCCCGGTAGGCGCTACGGACGGGCTGGCGAAAACGGGGATGGCAGAGGGAAAACCGGGGACGGTGGAAAGGTCGAATTGCTGCGAAACAAAACACACGGGGGGGTTTTACTCCCCCCCTATAGCGCACAAGGAGTCGGGTGTATAACGGGACCGTTGTTAAGAAATCTTTTTGAGACGCGATATGAAAAACGCTGTGATTGACCCGAAGGACCTGAACACGATTAGGGAAGTCCTGACCAGTTTCCGAACCCAGATTTGCGGCGCGGCCGACACGTTAGGCCAGCCGTGGAAGGGCCAATTCCTGGCCTTGAAGGGGGGGGACTACGACAAGATGCTTTCGGGCTTGCCCCCGACGGATCAAGTGCCGGCGGCCTTGGAGGCGAACAGCCAACTGAACTGTCTGCACGCGGCCTTGTCCAGCGCGACCTCGCTGTCGGTGATGCTGGGTTCAGCCATGGCCAGCCTCGCGGGCAAGAGCGCGGAGGCGTCTGCGGCGCAGTTGGCGAGCCCGGCGGGGGCGGAGATCGAGAAGCAGATCGCGGCGGGGACGCTGTTCAAGGCGGAAGGGGTCGAGGTGAGGATCGCCGAGCGGATCAAGACGGCGGACCTGGTGGCCAAGCGGACCTACACGCAACTTTGCAGTGCGGCCAAAAGCGCGCCGAACATCTGCTCGAAAACCCTTGACTCAGTCGAACAACCCCGAAAAAGTAGGCGCACAAATGTGCCAGCGTGTTTTGAAAATGGCCTCATTCCGTCGCCAAGTGCCTCAGCATATGACCGACCGCTTTTCATCAATCACTCTGAAAACCCCACCATCAATCACCTCGCCCGCGCTCAACGCCGCTGTTATCATCTTCGCCTTTGCCATATGCCGACCAGGCACCGGGATGGCCCAGCAGTTCCCCCAGCAGGCCGATGCAGCTTTGGCCACCGCAAACGGGAGCAGTGCTTACAGCCCCTTTGGGGCATTTGTCGGACTGAGCAGCACTGGCGGCCGAACCGTCCTCGGCACGGCTAGCAAGGTCCAGCCCCTAAACTGGCTGATCGATGGGAACGACACCAGCGTGGCGTTTTCGCATTTCGCAATAGTAACTCAGACGGGCGAGTTGTTGCTCGTCACAAACTACATCTTCGCCGCGTCGGGGTACGCAGCTATAGCGCAGACGCCACCGTCAGCGGCTCCGGTTCTAGGAGCCTCGCTCTCAGGAATTACACCCGGTGAAAGCTTGGCGTTCGCGAGCCATGGTGTCTTGGGCATCGCCCCCAATGGCCCGAGTTCCGCGAACGACGGAGTTCTCCGGATCGGTGCGGGCATCGCCGATATCGGCGCAAACAGCCAATTGAGTGCTCTGCTCGGCATTTCCACGTACGACATCGGAATGACCTATTCCGCGCCGGGTAGCGATAACTACTTGCCGGGCGAAATGCTAGCAACGGCAGGGGCTGGTGGCGGAGCCTGGGTTAACAGCCAAGGTCTCTTCGTTGGCATGGTGGATCAAGTTAGTTCGAGAAATTGGCAACCCGGCTCCATAACCTGGGGAGAACCCACTACTTTCTCCGGGCTAGGGGACCTTATTCGAAGCTACGGAACCATCGTCACGATTCCCGAGCCCCCTGCATTTGCGTTGGCGGGCTTGGGTATTGCCGCGCTGGTCTTGGCAAACCGGATGGGCTGCAGCCAACACACGCCAGACAGTGAGCCTCTTGATCGGGTGAAATCTTAAAGACGGCACAATACAATGAACACTCGAAAGCAAAGTCGGTTGGGACTTTTGGCCGTGCTCGTTTCCTCCCTTGTTTTGGTAATCTGGCGTCCGGTTCAAGCTCAGGAGGGAAATCCTTACGGGGACGCTACCAACGCTGCGGCAATGTACGCCTCGTTCGGGACCGCGACGCTGGGAAAGTACACAAACTCCGTCGGGATCCTTGGTTTCCGCACGGGTACTGATCCTGTATTCTGGAATCAGCCTGTAACTTACATTGGTAACAAATGCTGGCTCACCACCGCAGATTTTATTTGGTGGGCTTTCTATGTCGGCATTAGTGACCTTCAGATTGCCACAGGCCCCTCCACAGGTGGTTCACCAAGCACCATGTACGTGGATGGAGTTGTCTTCAATCCGTACTTTTCGAGTCCTTATTCGGAGGACTATTACAATGCCGCAGTCATCCATGTAGATGGCGGCTGCTCGAACATTTCTCCGGTTGGACTGTATACGGGCCCGGTGACCAATGGGACACATTGGTACTCCATTACATGGGGTAAGTTCGTTGCGGCGAGTATGGGAACCACCGTGGACGATAACTCCAGACGGGGATACGAAGGGATTGTCGATTTCACTGATATGTGGTGGTATGGAGAAACGAATTACGTCACATCTACCCTTGATGCTCCAGGAACAGGCAACTGGTTGCCGTACGAGGGGGTAGACGAGGCGATGAGTGGAGGGCCTTTGCTGCTGAAGGTTAGCAACTCACTGGAGATCGCAGGGATGAACTCGAATTGGTTGGGGAACGGCCTGCACGACCCCAACGGCACAAACTACGGGAGCCAGCAGATCTCGTATGTGCTGCCACCTGTAGTGCGGGATTGGGTTCGGGCGACGGCCATGATCGCACCGCCCAGGCCCTTTCTTACCATTATTCCGCAGGGAGCGGGGTGCTTCTTGTTAAGCTGGCCGTCGGCGGACACCGGTGGTTTTGTCGTGCAGGTGTCTCATGACTTGCATCAGGCCCTCTGGTCTACTGTGGACGTTTTGCCAACCGATGACGGGATGGTCAAAAGCGTGGCTTTGCAGTTTAACGATCCGGAATCATATTGGAGGTTGGCCTACTTCGCCAGTAGGCCGCTCTAGATCGTGTTTTGAAAACATCCTCATTTCCGTGAGACACTTGCTCCTGGCAGCGCTTCCGGACCTACTCCCACTCACCCTTTGGAGGCCTCGCCGCCGGTTGGCCGACCTTTGGCTTGGACGGGAGTTGGCGGCCGCTGGCGGCTCCCTGGCGGCGCCGGAGTGACCTTTGGTGTGTTCACACTCCTTCTGAGTTGTTCAGGTGGCACGCCACTCCGCCTTTGAGGAGGCGGGGTTCGCTACCTGACCTGTTTCATCACCCCCAGCCGGGGCCGTTCTTTCGGGCTCATCAATAAGTGTCTTTCCGTTACGCGGTGCCGCTTGGCGGCCCGCTTAAAACGGACATTTTCGCTGAGTTAGCAAGGGGACATTATCACCGAGCCGCCAAGGTCTTTTGCTTTGAAGGTTTCAGGAGCATAGGATCCGGAGACTCAGGTGGGTTTTGCAGGCCAGTTCTTGGAGCACGGCTGGTGAAGCCGTCTCCGGGAAATGCTGGGCCAGAGCGGCCAAGAGGGCGCTTCGGATCAGCGCGAGGTTGGCCAGGAGATTGGGCGCTCGACTGCGGGAGCCGTCTTCTCCGAACACCACGTCCCGCTTCCAGTGGTTGCGAATCTCCACGCCGGCCCAGTGCCCGCGAATCAGCGCGAGCCACTGCTCGGGGCGGTATTGCTCGGGCGGCGCGCTGGACAGGTAGTAGTGAGGTTCGGTGGTGGTTTGGTTGGTTTTCTTGAGGCAGCGGGTGTTGCGCACCACAATCAGGCTGCGGGCAAACGGGAAGTCCGCCTTGAGGGATTCGATGGCGAAGGCGCGCAGGCAACGGGTTTCAATGCGTCCGTGTCCGGTTTCGGTGAGGACAAAAAGGGGGGAGCCTGGAGCGCGTCCAGTCGTTGGGCTTGTTTGAACAGGCGCTTTTGGTTCTCTTTGATCTGGAGCAGGTAATCCCCGCCCTTTTCTACAATGGCCCGCGCTACTTTGCGTTGGCAGTGCAACGGGTCGGCCGTGATCAGCTTGCCATCCAAAGCCTCCAGGCGGTCCAACAACGCCAGGGCGGCGGTTTGTTCGCACCGCGCGGTGCCCTCCTTCTGATCGTAAACGGCCACGGCTTGGGGCGCGCCGTCCTCGTGCTGCGCCAAAGTGAGCAGTCCGATATGGTCCCGGATCATTTTCCCATCCATCGCCAGGGCGGCCGGCAGGGTTCCGGCCCGGGAAAATAACCATTGGCTCAAGCGCTCCGCAAAGGCCTCCGGGTCCATGCGGCTGAGCACTTGGTAGAAGACATCGTAGCCCGGCACCCGATAAAAAGCGCGGGTGCCCTTTTTGCGCGGCAAGCCCAGCCGCCGACGTTGCGGTTGGGTCAAGGTGGTGGCAAACCGGGCAATTTCGGCGATCTCGCGCCGCCCCGCCAGCAGGGCCAAGGCAATGATCACCAACACCGGAGCGGTGCGGTATTGGGTGTTGGCCGCCCGTGGGTCCGGCGCTTTGATAAACCCTTCTCGCAACGAAGCGACTTCGGGTTCCTTGAGTGGCAGTTGACCCGAAGGCGCAGCGACCAAGCCGCGGCGACACTCCTCGGGCACCTGCACCGCCCGCAACTGTTCCCGGGCTTCGGGCACCAGCGGCCGCAACCACAGCCGTTTGGGGCGATCATTGGCCACATAAAAATCGGCCCGGTGGCGGCTATAACCGGCGCTCCAGCCCACCGGTTCCCAATTACTGGCCTTGTAGCAGGTGCCGGCGTAAGCCTCCGGATCGGTAAAGGTCTCGGCGAGCAAAGGACGGTAGCCAAAAGCTGCCTCCCAATGGTGGCGGAGCCCGCGCAGGGCCGCGCTCATGACCTGCGACGCCAAATTGGGAGCTTGGCCTTGGGGAGAAAGGAGCAAAAAGCGGCGGTTTTGCACGATGAGCTTGAGCCGTTCCACCCGCTGGCACGCGCTCCAACTGATCCACAGATCCCGGTCTTTGAGCGCATAACAAGCCGGCCCCCAGACCAGCAGCGCCACCGGCTGGTCCGCCAGCGTGACGACTTGGCGGAGGTAGTCGCCCACAGGCCGACCGGCCCCCAGATAATGATGTTCCCCAAGTTGCTGGTCGAACCAGGCGGTGTCGTTGGCGGTGGCGACCCGGACTTCCAACCGGCCACCACCAACGTTCGCTGACTTGGAATCAAAAATGTCTTTCATCCCAGCCAAGCAGACCAAAAAACGGGTTTGGGGTCTAGATCTATTTTTGATCCAACAGCCAGAATGACTTGTGACACCACGCCGAGGGGCCTTGACCGAGCCGCGACAGGCTGATCATTTGTCCTGTCAAAACTCTTTAGAAATGTCCCCATTAGAACTCAGGTGATAATGTCCCCTTTCACCGGGCTGGTTGTTTGACTTTCCCCTTGTCCCTG
>Ga0316230_1004220_pt1 | contig 10660 bp, 27 predicted proteins | sample TBH18025metaG_FD_206004 | JGI IMG/M metagenome (GOLD analysis project Ga0316230, IMG submission 206004) | Freshwater microbial communities from Trout Bog Lake, Wisconsin, USA - TBH18025 | ecosystem: Environmental > Aquatic > Freshwater > Lake > Hypolimnion/Profundal zone | place: USA: Wisconsin...
GTGGCGAATCACCCTAGAATTTATACACTAATTGTTAGAGAGCTAATCTGAGCGACAAAGGCTACAGATACCAGTAGATTTACTTCCCCCTGGTGCGGGAAGGAATTTTACTATTTTTAATATCTGTGTCCGTGGCATTCAATATAACTCTTAAAGTAGATAAGAACTAAAGTGAGTATATTATATAGTCAACGTCACATATAAATCAAGTAAAAATTCTTAAATATTTTCAATGAAGTGTAACAAATCCATTTAGATTTCCTGCCTGAACTTGTTCCATGATTGAATTCGCAACCAAAAGACTAAAACTTTTTTCATCTAATTCATCAAACTTCTTAGGCTCAATATAAATGATATGATCATATAACATTACCTGCCATAGCTTGAGTGACTTATTGAAGTAAAACATGACATCGTGCTTCTCAAACATCTTAATCGTTTTCTTTAACAAATTCAATTCAATTCCTCATCAACATGTATACCATTCTACAGAAGTCATCATATAAAAGCAAATAAAAATTTCAATTAAATATCAATGACTTACATGATCTTGATAGAATTACGATCTACGTAGATCAAATCTCTTTCTCTTTTAAAGAGAAGCATATTACCCTCTTCAATCAACTCGCTATAATCAAACTTTAAAGTATTCTCTATACTCTTATAATACCATCTGTTAGTGGGTAGTTCATTAATACAAACACTTGTACCCATAGGAATTACAACAAGCTTGTTCATAGAGTCTTTAAAGCCTCTTCCATAATAGCAACAGTACCTTCTCTTCCAATAGAGTTTAAAAGAATACGTCGAGCAGATGCCAGCATAGTACAACCTAACAATGACATTTCTTCGTAGTTATAACAAAGAAGAAGACTGTTATCTAGTACAGTAAGAAATTCATCAATCTTTTTAGAATTTTCACTAGTAGACATAAAGAAGAGTTCCTTTTACATATGTAAAGATGTTATAATAGAATCCAAAAAACAAAGACTAGCAACTAACCAGCCACCAAAAGCATTATAGTTCTTAGTAAGAAGAGCAAGAACAATATTCATAACAGAAGCTATAAGAGCAACAACTATTAATGGAGAAAGCATTTTATTAACACCACTTGAATGACTACACTGTCTATTATACTTAGGTTATGAACTCTTGTCAAACATTAATTCTAGGTGAAATCCCTAATGGGGGTTGTAGCATTATTTTGGAGTCCCAGAATTTTTTTAGACTGGGAGTCTCATAGTAATTATAGGAGTCCCATAGAGATTTTTGGAGTCCCAGAATTTTTTTAGACTGGGAGTCTCAGAGACTAGCCGAATACTTAGGTACTTAAGAGTAGAACCGCTTCTACTCCCCACCCAAAATATGGGACCCAGTTTTTATACTGTCTGCCCCCACCCCCTGGGGATATCTTTTTGCCATTCCTTTTTGCTACCCTGTCTGCCTTGGTCAGCCTCGCTGCGTCTCCCAGATACTGAGAAGCGTCAAGACTATCAAAAGTCCTACGGGTATGATACTCATTAGCTCCAGTGCGTCAGTGTTCATTACTTTCTACCAAGTATTACAAAATAAATCAGAAAGCGGATGAGTGATATGCCAAAGGCAATGGTGAGTGCCACCAGATAGGCATAGACAAGATACAGAGCCAGATAGATCATGTGTTTTTCCTTACAGTATCCAGATTGATAGCCCGTATCAGACTCTCTACGTACTTCTGACTGTCTGGACTGTGATCAATCAGTGTGATCAGCAGACCCTGATAGTAGCGCAGCTCGAAGCGCATGTCTTTTGACTTGTTGCCCTGGTTCTCATACAATGCCTCATTTAGCATTGTCATTATCTCTTTACCGTACTTCATTTGACCTCGATCTCATCGAATCCAAAGGAGCCGACTCGAAAGCGCAGACCATCCATTTCCATATGGTCACCCGTCATCGTGGAGCGATGACCATATTCCTTACCATTGTGAACGGGCAGAGGTGCCATAACCTGAACGTCAGTGCTGAAGTCACGGTTTTCCACCAGGTGATCGTGGTAACCACTGTGGTCGTCAAACACCAGACGAGGCTTTGACCATGAGCCCTCAATATTCTGAGTGCGAAAGAACGCATACTCCAGAGGCAGATCCTCATGAGTAGAGACATGGCAAGCCACTGCGGCTACCAGCACAAAGCCATCGTTCTCACGATGAAAAACCTTTACAAAAGTATCCATGTTTGCTGTTTCCTTATCCTATGAAACCATTATATCGCTGAGAGCCTGGAAACTAAAGTCCAAAAACTCTCAGCAATAGAATGACTTATCAAGCCTGAGCTAAATGCTTTTCCAGAGTAGCGCCAGGGGTGGGAAGATCATTCACAACCCGCGACCCCTGTTCATCAGTCTTTACAATGAGGTAGGCGTTGAGGTAGCGACCCAACATAAACACGGAAACATCATAAGCTGACACGGTACTGAATCACCTTGTTGGAATCAAGGGCGATAATGCGATATACAGTGGGAATGCTCATTTCTTTTTCCTTATCCTATGTAGACATTATAGCTCTATAAGACTTAGAACTAAACAACAAAACTCATTACAAATCATAGACTTATGGACAAAAAAATGACCGCGAGATGGCGGTCAGGGCAACGAATGTGCTAGTCTATAGTTAGTCTCAAATCAGCAAGCGGGATCGAAGTCATGCCATTCCTGAGCCTCCAGGATGCGATCCAGGTAATCTTCCTCATACTGAGCGTCATAAAGCTCCAGACCGTTCTCCACCTCGCGCAGATGGTTTTCCTCGTCATTGGGAGCTTCCCAATCCTTATTGGCTTCAGCAATATCCAGAACCCAAGCCAGGGGGCAACCAAGTTGCTTGGCAATGGCCTCGCACTCTAGACCTTCCTCTAGAAGCTCAACGATATCCTGACTCAGCGCGCTCATGTTGCTCATTTCTCTCTCCGTTTTCCTATCCTATGTAACCATTATAGCTCTAGGAGCCTGAAAACTAAACAACAAAAACTCTAGGAATTACAGGGACTTAGCTGCGCGCCCCGTCCCTGTATCTGGTGCATTGGCAATCATCTGGCTCGCCGTTAATGTTCAGCACCAGTCCGCTACCGTTCGCGTAGCGAATCTCGCACTTCTCCGTTGGGGTGCGCGAGGCGACTTCGTTGTATCGCTTTTTCCAGTCGATCTTTGCTGGGCGCTCATAGTGCCAATGGGGTGAACTCGTCGCTGTCGTACATATCGCTCATTGGTGTTACTCCAGCATTCCGTGCTTGGCAAGCCAGATTTCTTCCTGCTCATCCAGGTACTTTGAGTATTCTGAATCAAGCCATTCATTGTAGTCAGCCTCGCCTAGCATGGTGGCATAGATCTCATAGGGGGAGTTAGCAAGCTCGACGGAGATGGTGATACGAATATCCATTACAGAAACCTCACGTAGACAACAGCAAGAGCAAACAAAACACCAGCCATAAACGGCAGAATGTTGCTTTCAAACCACATTCCCGCCTTGTTAATCATCTTGATCATTTGTCCGTTTCTCCACTCTATGTAACCATTATAGTCCTATCAGAGCAGAAACTGAAGTCAATAAATCTGAATGAAATCAGTAACTTACATCATCAGTGCGTTGACGGTGCTTCGCCTTGCGCTTATACTGAGTTCGATCCCTGTGAGTCTGTGGACGCGCCACCGCATTCATAAACTTCGCAACAGGATTACGACGACGATAATTCATATGATTAGACATTTCAATACTTTGCACGGTACGTTTGAAAACAGCAACAACAGCGTCTGGATTAAGAAACCAGTTCTCTCCATCTACCACAACATGGATATGGTTCAGTTTCTTAAACTCTGTAATGTCATCCATGATGGTGTTGATATCATTCTCTGTGGCTTCCATAGGATCAGAAATAACTGTGTAATTATTAACCATCTTGGCTACAATTACATACTTCATATCAACCCCAATCCTTTTTGGCACCAGACTCTTCGTTGTAATCGTATCCAGCCTCATAGGCTTCGATCTCATCCGTAGTCATGACGGTGCAGGGCACCTGTTCCGAAGAATAGGAACCACCCTTGAAGTAGTGGGGCGCCCGTGGGCGCCCATAAAATGAGTCTGCCCCGCCTCTGTCGAAGGGACCACCATGCCGTTGATCATATTGCTTCATAAATCTCTTTGTTTTCATCCTATAAGAACCATTCTACTCTTATAGACTCAGAAACTAAATGGTAAAAACTCCAGAACATTCAGTGACTTAGGCCACTGGATCTGTGATGACAACCTGGAAGCCACGACCACGACGGCGAAACATGACGTTACCCTCATGACAGTCATTGGCACCAATGTCGTCCATGACGGGGCGAAAATGCTTCGCAAATGTGCGCTTCAAATCTGAAGCGAATGCTTTATAATTGAAGCATGTGCTTCGGAAACGAAGCGGCCTCGGAAGCCCTAAGTGTTTGTTTTAGGAGGCTTATAGCCATGTCTCTACTCAAGGGACTCATGGGCAGCGAACCTCGCGCAAAGATCCTTCAGTGGCTCTACGCGCAGATTGTGAGGAACATCAGCCCAGGGGATCAGCTTTTCCATCGTCACGACATAGCAAGTGTCAGTAACCGTACTCCCCCAGATATCATCACTCAGAACCTTGACATACTCTACCTTTCGAATTTTCGGAAAGAGAGGGTTTTTGGTGTTCTTGCCCAGGCGCTTCAGAAAGTCCGTTCACTGTATAAATCAATTATACTTGTATCGAAAGCTAAACTAAACGATGAAAACTCTCAAAGAATCAATGAGTTAGGAAATTGATGTTTTAATCAAACACCTTTTCGATCATAATACCCTTCTGAAAGCAGCGACCTTCCTTTCGCATCTGATCAGCATATACTACAGAGCAATCTCTACAGATAAACCCACGCAATGGCTGAGTCTTAATCTCAGACTCATGGACCAGCCACGACCTAAACTCTTTTTCAGTAAAACATGCAGGGACATCGCGTCCCTGCATGTGATCAATGAAATTATCCACAGCATTCTGAAGAATCTTCGACATATGTTATTCCTAGAAAGTATTGAGAGACGGCTGCTGCTCGATGATATACTCACGCTCCAGGGCGTAGGCATCCTTACGACCGCGAACGCCGTCTATCACAGTGAAATTCCATTCCTTCTGAACGGGAAACTCACGAATCTTTTCATGAAGGGACCAATCCTTACCTGCGGTGCGTGCCTTTGACCAGTGACGACGCACGCGAGTCTTAAGAGTACCCTGGACTGCCTGTCCAATACGTGATGTCAGACCAATGTAGAACTCGCCATCAGGCGCTTCCATCATGTAAATGATGTAGAAGCGATCATTGCGAATCTTTCTAGTACGTGCCATGAATCCCCATCTTACGAAGCTTCAACTGAGCGGGAGTGTGCTCAACCTTACGCCACAGCGGCTGAGAATGCTCATCATCTAACACAAACTCAATGTCATGAGAGTAGACGCTACCAATCTCAGTGAAGTAACCCTCTACCTCGACCATGCGAGTATTGCCACGGGCGTTGTCCATCATGGTGCCGTACCAGCCATTCGCCAGCTTGATACGCATACCCTTCTTAATGTCATTCGTAAGCATTATGCCTTCACCTTAATTCGCCAGTCATAGCGCATCCCCAGAATCAAACGAAACCTTTAAGAGAACCCGCTACTTGCCTAAGCTTTCGCGGGGTCTGTTCTTTAAGCCTTCACCGTCTCCCGCCGTATCAGCTTCACCTTGCCAGCCTTGCGAGCAGCACGCTTCAGAGCCTTGGGAGCCACAGCCTTCGCACGGAGAGCCGCGAGCTTCGCCTCCATCTTGGCAATGCGAGCATCCACAGCCTTCAGCATGTCATCACGCTTCGCCTCACGGGCAGCCTTACGGGCAGCACGGTCATCCTCAGTCTGAGCCTTCGCGCGCAGACGCTGCTCCTTAACCTTGATATTGAGAGCCTTCACCAGCGCCCGCTTCTCAGCAAGCACATCGCGAGCAGCCTTAAGAGCAACCTGATCCGCAGTCAACTTCACAACCTTCGCATTCATGTTCATTTCCTTTTTTCAACCCACAAGATACATTCTACAGATATTCGACAACAAACTAAATCACAAAAACTTCAATTCTTTCAATCAGTTAGCTTCGACGGTCACTTCTACCTGGAAGGGCCAGATCGTCACCCTCCACTTCTGATCATTCACAAGTCACTGGTAGCAGGTCACAGTGAAATCTTCGACCTCAGAAGAGACTTGTCGCTTCGCATGAGCAGATACATCGTTAATTCCTTATTGACTATGTAACCATTCTATCGAAAGTCACTCAGGTTCTCAATTCAAAAAACTCTAATTCTATCAATATCTTACCATTCTGTTCTTTTCTTAGCATCTAAGACTCTTTCGAATGCTTCCTGTAGCTTCCAGGCACTCCTGGCTCGTCCAGGCTCTCCAGGCGTCCCTGGCTCATCCAGGTGCTCCAGGGCCATGCTACCCATCCAGGTCTGTCTGAGCCCCACTCAGGGGCTCTCATGGGCTCTCAGAGCATGTTTCAAGTGTCTGATTCTCTTAGAGTTTTCTCTATCGTCTTATCAGTGCTGTTTTAGTATAATGGTTTCATAGGGTAGGGAAACGGTTTCGAAGTTCCAGAACGGGGTGATACACCGACCCTGCGCGTCATTTATAAAAATCAATGACTTACATGTGCGTGTATGTATATACTGCGTAGCATATAATGTAACTCACTGTAACTCACTGTAACTCACTGTAACTCACTGAAACTATTAGAGTTTTTACCATCGCCTTCTGTGCCGCACTGTGAGATACTGGTATCAGGTTCTCAGGAGAGGAGCATAATGGGAGAGTGGGCGATTACTATAAAAATCAATGGGTTAGCTAAGTCATTGATAATATTAGAGTTTTTTCAGTCCGCTTTCATCTTTTCCTGTGCTAGAATGGTGGTAGCGTGAGAATTTCACCATGAATAAATGCTAATGAAATCAATGACTTATAACTTATTGATTCTATTCAGGTTTTTCTGGTTTAGTTTCTGCTACGGTAGGTGTAGCTTTTTTAATACTCTTGCCTAGTTTCCAGCTTTCGGGTATGGGATCGCTCTTGGGTATTTGACGGGCCTGAAACCCGTCATTTATCCACTTAGATGCTGTACGCGCTGCTGCGATCCTGGTTTTTACGGCATCTGTGTGAGTCTTGCCGTAGAATGGGTTCTTCGGACCCATGTTAATCTCAGAGAGCTTTTGCTTCTCTTCTTCAGTTCTAACTGATCCCAAAGAGTTACTGTTACCCATCTGAGCTAATGCTCTGGCGTTAGTATGATAGGTATTAAAACCCTGTACAGCCTTAATATACGGCTGCGCGCCTCTGTTAGCTTTCTCAAGATTATCGTAGGATTGTATTGCCTCTACTACAAAGGCAGCACGACCATACTTGCGAACATCTGCTACTATCTCTGGAAGAGAACCGCAATACGCATCGCTACCCATTGGAGTTCCAAAGAATAAGTCCTGGGTTTCGTGAATACCGTAATACACCTTTCCATTAGCCCTACAGGTACTCTTGTATAATATGAAAAAACTCATGTTCTATCGTCCTCAGTTTGACTTTCCCTTGAATATTTAGCTTGAAATTTCCCTTGAATTCTCACTTCATAAAGGATATCAATCCATTGCTTTCCTTTTCCTTTGGAATCACGTGATGACTCTCTGTATATCCCTCCAGTATGCTGCGATTTCTGGCTCTTTCCACCGCGTTTGTCATAGTGTTTTTTTGTAGTTCATAGCCATGCCCTTCTATAGATACTACGCAGGATAGCAATACAGTCTTTCCCGTTTCTTCTTCACACATTCCGTAGTAATAGTTTACAGCAAGTGTTGTCATTACCAATATGAATATCCAGACTGCCACAATTATTAAAACATTTCGAAGTGTTCTATTCATTTGTTTTCTCTGTTGTTTGTCGGTAGTCTCTGGAAATAAAACGTGTCTCTATAGTTCTTCAACCATTCACAGGCATTTGCTTGTTCTTGATTCCATCTTGGAATGTGATACTGGAATTGCTCATCAGTGTATCCATTCCGTATAGATGTCTTGGGGTATTCTACGGGTTTACTTAGAATCTCAATAGCCTCACTCAAAGACCTTTCTGGTAGATCCTTGCCTTGCCAGAAAGCACTACCAATCTTACTCGCCTCATGCTTTCTCAATTCCGTAATCGTATTGATTCCGCGAATTTCTGGGGCATAACATTTGTCACAGGAACAGGCAATACATGTACAGTCTCCGCGGTGAATATCCATCAATGCTTTGATATAATATTCACACATTTCATCAATTCGCTGATCAATTTTTGACTGAGTTTCACCCTCTTGCTTGTACAGAGAATCAATATTCAGTTCTTCTCTTGCTCTCTTTAAATCAAAATACTTGTCATTCTCGTTCATACAAAACGGGGCGTCGAGCATCTGGCAGAGCATTTCTTCTATCTTTAATTTATACCAGAACTCTTTTTTCTCATGATCATCAAGTTCTATGATAGTTCTCAAAGGATTTGGTGCGTATATAATTTTCATATTAGTCATTTCCAGTGATGCCAGTTCTCTTCCAGTCATCATATACTATACACACTATCATTAACAATAGCGGAATAAACAAAAAGGCAGCATCCCACCACTGCATTCCAAAAGGAACTCCCGCTACTCCTGCCATACACAACAGAAAGTGTATCATATTCACTGCTATTCCAAGTAATGATGCTGTCATCAGACCAAACATTACATTAACGGATATACTTCTCATTTACGACACCCATAGACCTGTTCTACACGCTGTACCTTCCACACAATACCACCCCAATCATATTTCGCGACTGCCTCTTCCGCAACATTAAACTCCAGTTTGCTCTTGCAGTTCTTGCAGGACGCTCTGAAAATGGGTGGGGTTGGTGGTGTTCCACGCTCTAGGATCTTCATAACTTCCATTCTTCTTTCAGTGCGCTGATAATGTCAGTGAGTTCTTCCATATACGCGATTTCTATTCTATTGGCTCCACACCATGCTGCCGCCTTTTCTTTAGCCAATAGATCATCCTCAAGAATTTCTATTGCTCGCGATTTCAGTTCTTCTGTGAGTTTCATACCCTATCCATCTTCTGATATGTCTCCAGTTCATTAGTAGGAACCCATTCGTTCATGTTTGTTGCTGGTGACTTTCTCCAAAGAGAATAACCAGTTAGATCAAAATTATCTTTTATGACAACCTGAACGGTGACACCTTCTTCGACTGATCCACGATGTCTTACGACTATGTATTCTTTGCTCATTAGTATAGCACAACCTGAAAGCATTGTCAACGCAAGTGCTATTATGAAATACTTCATTTGCTTTCGTTGACTAGCCTTTCGATCAGAAGTTCCTGTTCCTTCACACGCTTGCGTAGTGCTTCAAGTTCTGCCATGTTAGCCATTTGTCTCTGCCAATCCTCATGCGATTTCTTGGCATATGGATAATATCGCAACATTTCATTGAAGAACTCTGTGCGTTCCTTCCAGTGATCACGCTGTTGTCTTAGCTTGACCATTCTCTTTTGAAGACGACCATATTGGACTTCCCAATGAACGGGCTTTCTTGGTTCTGGTAATAGGTCTTCATGTATATAAGTCATCATTCAACTCCAAAATGTTTCTTGATCTTTCCTATGAGCAATAGAGTCTGACTCTTTTGCCCTACACGGAATCCAATGTCTCTGTCTGATTCTTTCTCTGGATGCTTCTTGTCGTTCAATTCATACCATTCATGATTCATGACTTTTATTGCTTCTTTGACAATCAATTCAGCGAATTTCTTATATTCAAAATCATCATAATGAACCCAATTCATCATTTCAAATCTTGCACCAGCCTGTATCATAAGTTCATCAATCTTTTCATTCATGATTGTTATATTCCACTAATCTTATTTTTGGACTCCAGCCTTCATTGTCAAAACATATTGTAATTGCTTCCAATACTTCATCACAACCAGTTCTGTTCTGTATGCTTTCCCAGAATTCATCAGAACCTTCTTCGATTATGATTTCAAATTTGTATGTTTTCATCACCACTTCCTTTTTGCTGATGCGTTTGACTCTGGTTTCTATCTTCATGGCTTCTCCCAGAGAATTTTTAAAATTCTATGTTCTTCATCCATCAACGAAACCATATATACGGAACCAGCAGCATTGCTAGTGATCACAATTTGATCCAAAACATCATGCTCAATCAGTTGAGCAAATCTTTCAATAGCAGCCATATCCCAAGCATCGGGAGTTCCGTCGCAACAAAGACCCGCTTCTTCAGCAAGAATTTGAATTCTTTCGTTCACTTCCATCCTCCAGTTTTATCAATAGCCCACACTATAAGTGCCCATGATCACCCCATATAATTATGGGCAATCATATAGGCTCGCATCATTCAACTCCAAAATGTCTCTTTAGATCACCATTTACACCTTTCAATGCTGCCATTGAATGTATCTTAAAAGGCTCATCTGCCGTAAGGATTGTCTGATAATACCGTGCTTTCTGGTCTATAACGCTCACGCATTCTTTCACAAGCAACTCAGCGAACTTTTCATGATTGAATGATAGATGATCCC
>Ga0316230_1004221_pt1 | contig 10656 bp, 8 predicted proteins | sample TBH18025metaG_FD_206004 | JGI IMG/M metagenome (GOLD analysis project Ga0316230, IMG submission 206004) | Freshwater microbial communities from Trout Bog Lake, Wisconsin, USA - TBH18025 | ecosystem: Environmental > Aquatic > Freshwater > Lake > Hypolimnion/Profundal zone | place: USA: Wisconsin...
TGAACCTGTCCCAGTGGGACGCCTGGCCCGACCGCCTCGACTGCTACTACCGGCATAACAACCGCGGCAACATCATGTGGGCCGACGGCCACGTGTCGCAGGCCCGCCGCGGCCTGACCCAATGGCAGGAGGCGTGGTACCTCGGGCAGCCACTGCTCACCCGATGAGCCATGCGGCGTCTGATAAGCGAGGTTCGAGCCCCCTTTCACTATTATTATACAACCATAAAACAGCTATATCTAACAAAACCAACTAATCATTCCATGAAACTTACGCTCCCACTCCTGGCCACCGGCATGGCCTTCGGTTTGGCCCTCAGCAGTGCGCCCGCCGCGCTGATGGACAAGCTCCAAGGCTATTACACCTTTGAATCGCAAACCAACGGCACCACGCCGAATATGGCGCGCGCCCTCGGGTACCCCGCGTTCCCGCTGGATTGGGCTACCCTCCTCAAACCAGTTCCCGTTGTCGGTTCGGTGGCCTTTCCGCCCTGGACGAATTTGGCCAGCAAAGTCCTGGCGGGCACCGGGGTGCTCGACTGCCGAGAGGATGGCGATTTCGCCACCACCTCGGACCTGCCCATCTGGGATCAGCAAGCGGATTGGACGATTTCCACCTGGTTCAAGCCGGACACCGGGGGCACCGGCTTGTTTGGTACTACGACGCGCATGTTTATCCTGGAAACCGCCGGCGCGACCGCGCCGATTTCTTTCGGCATCCGCGGGACGACCTCAACCAATGCGGATGGCGTCGGCCTGTGCGATTTCCAATTCTATAGCTGGTATGCGGACGGAACCAAACCCTACGTGGATTACTTGGTCCCCACCAACCAGGTGGATCAATGGCACCATGTGGCGATCCAATACGACTCACAGGATACGAGTTGGGGCACCAATACTCACGGCATGATGCGGGGTTATGTGGACGACGCGCTGGTATGCCAGCTCGCCCCGACGGATATCTTCATCGGCTATACCGGCTTCAACTTCGGCACCTACCGCGGCGCGGACGGGCGTTGGCTTCACGGGCAGATTGATGAAGCGGCGATGTGGGAGCGCGTGCTCAATACCAACGAGATTACCCTGCTGTATAATGCGGGCGTCAGCCAGCAGACCCTCGCTGCCGCCATCGCGACCGGCGGCGATGCCGCGCAATTGACCAACACGCTGGTGGCCTACTGGAATTTCGATGGCAATTATGGCACCAACACCAGCCGGGTGGTCCCGAACCAGGCAATTGCCGTTGGCGGCCGCGCCATCTTCCCGTCCGGCTCCGGCGACCTGACCATGGTGGGCGGAACCTACGCTCCCGGCACGATTATCACCTATCCAGGACTCGGAACCAATGGCTCGATTGTGGGCCTCGGCTCGTTGCTGTGTAACGGCACGAATGTTTACGTCAACATTCCGGGCAACCCGGTGGATCCCCAGCAGGACTTGACCGTGTCCGCTTGGTTCAAGCCGGATACCGGCGGCACAGGCTTATTCGGTGTTACCTCCGCGCGCTATTTTGTCTTCGAAAACAGCGATCCCACCAAGACCTGGGCTCCCATTTCTTTCGGTATCCGTGGCGGAACCGTGCTCGATACCAACGGCAACCAGACCTGCACTTTTGAATGGTACGGCCATTGGAGCGACAACACCAAACCCCATTTCGATTCCTACGTTCCCGTCGCCCGGGTGGACCAGTGGCATCATGTGGCGCAGATCTTTCGCCTGATCTCCGTCAATCCCTATACCAATGCGATGGAGTGCTGGCTGGATGGCGTGCTGCAAACCAATTTGCTGATGGTCAAGACCAACGCCGCCCTCACGAACATTTCCGGATTGAACTTTGGCACCTACCGCGGCGCCGACAGCCGCTGGTTCAAGGGGCAAATCGATGAATGCGCCCTGTGGCAGCGGGCGCTGAGCAGTAACGAGGTCGTGCAGCTTTACACCAATGGGCTCGCCGGCAAATCGGTGCTCACTCCGGCCCCGCCTCAGATTATCGCGCTCACGCCCGCTGCGGTGCCGGCGGGCAGCTACCTCCTGTCCTGGAAAGCCCTGGCCGGATTGAAGTACAGCGTGTTTGCCTCCAGCGACCTGACAAGCTGGCAACCGGCCTTGGTGACCGGCTACACCACTGCTTCCGGCACGGCCACCATCATCGTGTCGGCGACTGAGCCGCCGCCCAATGGCGGCTATTATGATCCGGGGTTGAATGGCGCCACCCAGCGGTACTACCGGCTGCAAGTCCAACCTTAAGCCAGCAGCGGGGCCCGTCGCTCCGGTGAACACAGCAGCAGCTTGGTTTGACCTGAATCATGAAACATCAGATGTTGTATGGCTGGCGTTGGTCGGCAGCGGCGACCGTGCTGGCGGGCGTCCTATGTGCTGGCGGGGCGGCGGCCGATTTGCCGGCGGCGGACACATCGGCTCCCGCTCCTCGCTGGTGGCGCGGCAATTTGCACACGCACACCATGTGGAAGGAAGGCGATGATTTCCCGGAAATGGCGGTCGCGCAATACCGGGACCGCGGCTACAACTTTGTCGCTACCACGGAGCACAACTGCCTAGCTCAGGGAGAAAAGTGGGTCCTCGCCAAGGAAATGGCGCGTCGCGCCAAGATGGACGTGCTGGCAGCCTACCTCGAGCGCTACGGACGGGACTGGGTGGAGACGCGCAACGACGCCTCCGCCGGCACTCTGGAGGTGCGGCTGAAGCCGTTCGATGAATATCGCGCGCTGGTCGAGGAACACGATCGGTTCCTGGTGATGCAATCCGAAGAGATTACGGATAAGGCCGAGAACGGGCTCCCGATTCATCTCAATGCGATTAATCTGCCGGAGCTGATCGTGCCGTGCTCGGGGGCCACCGTCCGGGACGCGATCTCGAATAATGTGCAGGCCGCACACGCCCTCGCACTACGTTCCGGTCGCGCTATCCAGATCGAGGTCAACCACGTCAATTACAAGTGGGGTGTGACCGCGGAAGACCTCGCGGCCGTCCCGGGGGCAAGGTTTTTCGAGGTTTGGAATGGAGTGACGGACGACAACGATCCCGGGGATCAGAACCACTTCTCCTCCGACGAGATCTGGGACATCGCCAATACCCTTCGTCTGGCGCACGCCGGCGTCCCGCCGCTTTATGGCCTGGCCACCGACGACGCGCATGAATACCACGGCAACAAGACCCGATCCATCCCCGGCCGCGGTTGGGTGATGGTTCGGGCGCCGCGTCTCACACCGGAATCCCTGCTGCGCGCGATGGCACTGGGCGACTTTTACGCCTCCAGCGGGGTCTTACTCGACGCGGTGGCCTTTGATGCGGCCGCCGGCAAACTTTCGGTGCGCATCACCCCCTGTGGTAGCGAGACCTTCCGCACAAGGTTCATCGGCACACGCAAGGGTGCCAACCTGCTGGGCAAACCGCGCCGGGATGCCGATGGGAAGGTGGTTAATACCACGTTGGATTACCGCACTCCAACAGGTCCGCAAGTGGGTGAGGTCTTCCGCGAAGTCGCCGGGATCACCGCGGAGTACACACTTAAGGGCGATGAGTACTATGTCCGCGCGGTGGTAACGTCCAGCGGCGAGACCGAGGTGCCCAGCACCGAGTTCAAGTTCAAGCGAGCTTGGACCCAGCCGGTCGGCTGGCACGTAAGCACCGGGGGCAAACCTTGAATGGGGGTTGGGGCGCCACGGCTACTCTGGCCGGCGCAGAATGGCGACCCTTGAACATCCGCGGCGTCCGCAGCGTTGTGCGTTCGGCGCACAGCCGCTAACCCGTCCTCGCCATGCCTTCCAGCGCATCGCAAACGCCCTCGCCAGAAGCCCCTCTGCCAAGGCGGCCACCCGCAGCCGGAGCCCCGTCAGCGGCACGGAAGGCCGGCGCGTTCCGCTCCGCGCAATGGCGGACACTCTTCCTGGTGATGTTCTGTTACCTTTTCTTTTACCTGGGACGGCAGAATTTCGGGTTCGCGGCCCAAGGGATGCAGGCGGGCCTGGGACTGTCCTCGACTGCCATTGGCATGTTCAGCGGCGCGCTGCTCATTGGTTATGGCCTGGGGCAAACGATCACTGGGAACCTCAGCGACTTGTATGGCGCCCGCCGGTTGGTGGCGATCGGTGCGGCGCTGTCGGTCTGCCTTAATTGGGCGGTCAGTTTCAGCTCGTCCTTCACGCTGGCGCTGGTGTGCTGGGGCGCCAATGGGTGTGCGCAATCGACCGCTTGGCCCGCACTGAGCCGCACGCTGGCTAACTGGTGGCCCCGGCATGAGCGTGGGAAGGCGATCGGATTCTATTTGCTGGCGGCGGGCGCTTCGAGTTCGCTGACTTTCGCGCTTTGCATCCTGGTGACGCAACGACTCGACTGGCGCTGGATCTTCCGGCTGCCGGTCCTCTTGATCCTGGTGGGCAGCACGGCGTTTGTGTTGTTTGCCCGGAACCGGCCCGAGGACCGGGGATTTCCGCCGCTGCCGTTGGAACCGACGGACGTTCCCGCGGGGGCCCAGCGCGAAAGCTCCTGGCAGCGCTATGCCGCCGTGCTCCGCAACGGTTCCTTCCTCTGGGCTTGTCTTTCGATCGGTTGCGAAAGCATCGCCCGTTATGGCTTGCTCAACTGGGTGCCCGTGCATTTTCTGGGGACCAACTGGAAGCAAAACCCCACGGGCCTGTGGATTACCCTGACCCTGCCCCTCGGCATGGCGGTGGGTGCCCTCACGGCCGGCTTGATTGCCGATAAGTGGTTTGCGGAAAAACGTTCACAGGTCGTCCTTGGCTTCCTTGGCGCGGCGGCGGTAACCACCGCCCTCCTCAGCCGCGTCTCGACCCTCAATCCCTACCTGATCATGGCGCTGCTCGCGATCAGCGGGTTTATGGTCTATGGACCGCAATCCACTTATTGGGCGCTCTGCCCGGAACTGGTCGGACGGGAGCGGGCCGGTACCGCCACCGGCTTGATGGACGCTTCGGCTTACGCTTTTGCCGCGTTCGGCCAGGTCGGGATCGGGTATGTGATTGATAAGACTCACACCACCACCTCTGCCTTCGCGGTAATCGCCATCTGCTGCCTGGTTGGCGCCCTCACGATTATCCCGGTGAAACGGTGATCGCTGGCGGAGGATGCCACAGACACGATACTCCTGGGGGGAGGCCGTGAAGGCTCGGCGAAAGGCGGCGACAAAATGGCTGCTGGTCTTGAAGCCGAGCTGAAAGCCGATCTCCTTGATGGAGAGTTCTGGGTCGCGCAACAAATCCCGCGCCCGTTCCAGGAGCATCCGGTTGTAGAAGCTCGCGGGGGTGTGCTGGGTGGAAGCGAGAAAGAGGCGGGTGAAGCGTTCCTCGCTGCTGCCCAGGAACCGACAGAGGTGCTCGAGGCGGAAGTGTTCCTTGCGGCACCAACGCATGAATTCATAGGCCCGGACAAAGTCACGGCGCGGCAAACGCGGCGCCGGGTCGGCGGCGGTCTTGGTGATGTTGGCGCGGGGCCAGGCGCGCATGGCTTCCACCAGCAAACGTGTCGCCAGGGTTTCGATCACGATCTGGTGCCCCGGTCGGCAGGCGCGCAACTCCGCCGCAATCGCCCGCGCGCATTCGTGCAGCGTGGTATTGGCCACCTTGCCGGCGAAGGCGGGGCGTTCCACGCCGTCCATAGCCGGCAGGTCAAAGTCCTTGGTCAACCCGGCCAGCAACCGCGGCTCAAGGGACAGGCTGACGGCCTCGCAGCGGTTTCCCTTACGGCCCAGATAGCCGCTGGAACGTTCCACTCCGTGGTTGCCCATCATCGCTTCCCCCGGCCCAATGGCCTCCGTTTCCCCGAATTGGGTCTTGAGGATCTCCCCCGCCAGGCACACCACGAGGGTGTACTCGGAATGGGTGTGCGGCTGATAAAGCACATCGACCGCCGGACGGAAATGTTGCACGCACATCTGTCCGTCCCGCCCGGTCCAGAAGGTGCATTCCGGTTTGTGCTCGGTGAGTCCCTCGCGGGGACCCTTCAAGTCCAAACCGGTAACCAATGAGTGCGTTGGCATAGAAATAGCGTTTGTCGAGTTTAGCGCGGCATTTTAGCGGAAGAACACCCAGGGTAGGGCGACGTTTTGGTGACAAACCGGCCACAAAATGGACACGCGCATGGAGTCAACAAGCATCGTCAAAAACGCCGTCCCTTCAGCGTCTCAAGACGGGAAAAGAACATCCGCTGCGCTTGCTTCCGCTGGCGCGGTGTCCACACTGTTGGCACGAAACAACTGCCAGACGGTGCAACAATGGCTTAACTGATGACGAAAACGAGCAAACGCATGGGCAAGATCAAGATGGTGATGTTCGACCTTTCCGGCACCACGGTGCATGACGACACCGGGGTGCGGGATTGTCTCTATAAAGCGGCGCAGGAATATGGGCTCCAAACGACCCCCGATGAAATCCTACTGCACATGGGCACGAATAAAATCCATCTCTACCAATATCTCATCGCTCGATCCAAAGGTGAAAAGATCGACTTCCGCGACTTCGAGAAACATGAAGCTCCCGCCACCCTGGACTTCGCCACGCAGGTGTTTCATCGCTACGAAGAGATCATGATTAGCCACTACCGCCACGAGGTGAAGGAAGTTCCCGGAGCGGCCGACACCTTCCGCTGGTGCCACGCTCACGGCATCAAGGTCGCGACGGACACGGGCTTTCACCGCCAAATCACCCAAGCCATCATGGACGGGCTGGGCTGGCTGCGCGACGGCCTCGTGGACATTGCGGTGGATGTTGAGCACGCGCCCAACCAACGCGGGCGACCGGCGCCGTTCATGATCTTTTACGCCATGGGCCAACTCGACATCCAAAGCGTAGAGGAAGTAATCAAGATCGGCGACACGCCGGCGGACATGCTGGAAGGCACCAACGCCGGTTGCCAGGGGGTCGTCGGCGTGCTTTCGGGTCCCCGGCCGGTCACGGCCTGGGGTTGCTACCGGCACACGCACGTCATTCCCAGCGTGAAGGAGTTGCCGCAACTCATTGAAACCGAGTTCGCCTGAGGTGCTAACCAACCACCAGGCGATGAGCCTCGCCGAAGCTCAGCCCTCGACTGGCCAGCCAGATCGGATGCGGAGTGCCCGGCCCGGCACGCCCATGCAGCGCCTGCTCCAAGACGCCTTCCAACGGCGCTACGGGGTGGGCGCGTTCAACATTGTCAACGATCTCACCATGAATGCGGTGCTGGCCGCCGCCGAAGAGACACGCTCACCGGTGATCATCCAGGTTTCGGTGAAGACCGTTAAGTGTTTGGGCGCCCGGTTCATCGCCGGGATGTTTGCCGACCTGGTCGCCCGCGTGTCCGTCCCCGCCGCCTTGCACCTCGACCACTGTGCCGACCCGGAGTTGATTCGAGAATGCATCGACGCGAACTGGAACTCGGTGTTGTTCGACGGGTCAACGCTGTCCTACGAGGACAATCTCGCGCAGACGGCGCGGGTGGTCGGGCTCGCGCATCGGCATGGCGTCGCGGTCGAGGGGGAGCTCGAGGCGGTGGCCGGCGTCGAAGACGACGCCGGTTTGGAGGAGGAGGGTGCCGTCGTGCCGCTTCACCAGGCCCTGGCCTTCATGCGGGCCACGAAAATCGACAGCTTCGCGCCCGCCATCGGCACCGCGCACGGCGTCTATCAGCGCGAACCCAAGATCAACTTCGAGCGGGTGCGTGAGATTGTCGCCGCGGAACCACTGCCCTTGGTTCTCCACGGCGGCACCGGCTTGAAGGACGAGGTCATCCGGCAACTCATCCGCCTGGGCGCGATCAAGGTGAACATCTCCACGCAGTTGAAGATCACCTACACCGACGCCCTCCGCAGCCATCTCAACGCCCACCCGGCGCAGCACGACCCCGCGAAGCTCCACGACACGGCTGGCCGGGCCGTACAGGCGATGGCGGCCCATTATATGCGCATCTTCGATAGCGCCGGCAAAGCGCCGTGAAACCAGCCCTCATTTTCGACTGTGACGGGGTCCTGGGTGACACCGAACTGGGCGGACACCTCCCGGCCTTCAATCAGATGTGGGCCGAGTTGGGCGTACCCTGGCAATGGTCGGTCGAGGAGTATGCTCGCAAACGGAAAATCGGCGGTGGCAAGGAACGTATGGCCAGCCTATTTGAGGACCCCAAATTCCTTGAGGTCTTCCACCCCCCTGCGAGCGAGCGAGAGCGTAACCTGCTGCTGGCTGGTTGGCATGAGCGAAAAACCACCATCTACAAGCGTCTCATCCAGGCCGGTGCCATACCACCGCGGCCCGGCATCAAACGTCTGGCCGAGGAAGCTCTTGACTGCGGTTGGGCCTTGGCGGTCGCTTCCACCTCAGCCATCGAGTCGGTCGAGGCGATGCTTCGCCGGGCAGTGGGCCAGGAAACGGCGGCGCGCTTTGCGCTCATCCTGGCGGGAGATGTGGTCGCACGCAAGAAACCGGCGCCCGATATTTACGTCCTCGCCGCGGAACGCCTGGCCATCACACCAGAAAACTGTGTTGCCATCGAGGATTCCTGCAACGGGCTTACGGCCGCAGTTGGCGCTGGACTGAAATGCGTGGTGACGGTAACGCCCTGCACCCGCAACGAGGATTTATCGAGTGCGGACCTCGTGTTGACATGCCTGGGAGATCCCGGGGGAAAGACCTGTGATGTGCTGGCCAACCGCTCGACGGCGCGGCCCGGAGCGTGCTTTAGCGTCGCCGATCTGGAAGCGGTGCTCGCTGCCAGGCGGCCCGTTCCGGCCCATCCACACCGGGACGTCATCGTTTGCGGGTCGGGCTAGTACGCGGCGGCGTCGGTGCCCCAGGCTTGAGCCAATTGAACTGTTCGCCGAACCCAAGGCGTTTTACCTGGCGCTCGATATGCTGCCATTCGCGCCCCAAACCCTCGAACATGAGCGTCGCCGGCTGCTCCAGATGTGGCTTGATCTCGTCATCTTGTAAGAGGCGATTATAGGTTATGTTGGCGCCCCTGTTGTCCGTCAATTCCTATCAGTTAATGACGGACCGGCGAGGACTCCAGCGGCCGTGGCGACCGGTGCCCGGCTTGGCAGAGTTGGGGGCGACGACCAGCCCTTCCCGCCCACGTTGGCCATTGGCAGAGTCGTTTGGTGGAATTCCAGGGCGTTATCCCCCGCCAAGTTGTCGACCCGGTTCAGCGTCAACTCGGCCGCGATGCCGAAATGGTCGGATAGCCGTTGGGCTGGCGCCTTCGCCTCAAACGCGCGATCCTGGTTTGCCCCCGCGAGTTGGCAGTTCGCGGACTGGCGGACGAAGATGTGGTCCACCGTTTGGCCGGCTCCCGGATTGGACGATAACCCATCCCAGGTAACGAACGGGTGTTCGCCACTCAACTGCGAGATGCTGGGACCGATGTTCGACTGCAGTTCGCGGTAAATGGCGCTGTCGGGTATGGAGTTGAAGTCGCCGCCCACTAGGTCGGCTGTCTGGCCATCCTCTGCGGCCAACACGTGAGCCTCCAGTTCATGCGCCTGGGAGATGCGTATCTCAGGCGCGCCGCCATCCTGGAGATGCACGTTCCAGATGTTGACGAGGGACCGGTTCGGCAGCCGCACCGTCACCTTGAGCACTCCCTTGTTCACGAACTTGTCGGGATAGGCCGCCCGGGAGAAAGGATAGAACCGCCCGCCCACTATGGGGAAACGCGAGAGTGTCACCAGTCCGTTTTGCTGGAAAAAGGTGTGCTGACCGGCCGCTCGGGCGATGGACCAATGTCCCTCGGTGGGGATCGACTTTCGCGCCGCCTTCGTCCAAGCCTCCTGCAACAGGATGATGTCAGGGTCCAACCGCGCCAGTTCTTTTGCGATTTGCTGGTAGCGCCCCGAGCGGGCTCCGGTCATCCAGAGGGGCAGCCCCCAGATGTTGTACGTAACCAGCCTCACGCTCACGGCTTGCTTCTGGTTCCCCGTTGGCAAGGCGGCCGCTGGCGGCTGCACGATTATCGCGGTTGGCCGGCTGCTGGCGCATCCCCCTGTCCCCAGTGCCAGGGTCAGCACCGCCGTGGGCCCGGAAACACCGGCCAGAATCCGCAGAATCCGGTCCGTCCAATGCTGAAGACAGTTATTCGTCACCTGCCGAGTATGGTCGGTGCAGTTGACAAACCGGTGGAGAACTGGTGAATAACCAGCGAATAACGGGCGGCCGCGCCGGGCCGGCCCGACGCGGGCCTCCGCTTCGCCGTCGACCTTGAGGGTGGCGATATGATTGCCGGGTTTAAGCCCCTACGGGGTGAAGCCGCAGGTTGAGTTGGCAGCGAACGCTTGCTGGGAAAACCCCGACCTCCCAGGCCAGGATTTAACTCAAGCGGGATGGCGCACGCGCCGTCCCGCTAAGCTTCCGCGTTCCAATATATGTAACCGCGATTTAACACCGGGTGGGTTTACGACGCTGCCCGGGCCTGTTTTACTGCCTGGCGGATGCGCCTCGCGTTAAACATCTTTGCTCGCTCCATAGTTTTGATCGCCCTTGTGGCATCGCCCGCCTCCGGAGCGGATCTGACCCTCACCACGTTTGGAGCTTTCACCGGCCAGGCCGACATCGCTCTCCCAGCTAGCGGGAACATCATCTTCGCGGGCGGTGCCATGACGCTTCCGGCTCTCCCTTCCGGCACTCCCACCGGCCAGCTTCTGGTTCAGGCGGGTAAC
>Ga0316230_1004235_pt1 | contig 10633 bp, 11 predicted proteins | sample TBH18025metaG_FD_206004 | JGI IMG/M metagenome (GOLD analysis project Ga0316230, IMG submission 206004) | Freshwater microbial communities from Trout Bog Lake, Wisconsin, USA - TBH18025 | ecosystem: Environmental > Aquatic > Freshwater > Lake > Hypolimnion/Profundal zone | place: USA: Wisconsin...
TACTATAAAAAAGATCGCCACCTTTCCAACTGCAAAAGAACACCCAGCTGGGGAAGTTATTATTAAAGAAGGAGACATTGGAGAATTTATGTTTGTTGTTTTATCCGGGCAAGTAGATGTTATTAAACAAGCCGGGGATAAAGAAGTATTTCTTGCAACCTTGCCACCAGGGGTATTTGTAGGGGAAGGCGCTTTAGTGTCTGGTGCACCACGTAACGCTACTGTTAAAGCTAAAACACCAGTTAAGATTGCTTACTTTGACCGAGAAGCATATAACAAAATGATTATGGCAGATGCAGCTATTAGTGCGACACTAATGAAGGTTCATAAAGAACGTTGTAAAGATCAAATTAAAAAAGTTAACATTGCCAAGTCTAAAGCATTTCTTATATCAGCAGCAGTAGCAGCAATACCAATGATACAATCATATGTTATACCCCATTTAGGTGCGTTGTCTACTCATTTACCATCAGGTTTAATAGCATTATTAGGACCTGCAGGTGCAACATTAGCATTTAAGTTTCAACAATCTGATATAGCAGGATTAGCAAGTAAGTTCGATAAAATGTAACTTGATTTCTTAAGGTTTCTTCTTATGTATATGTATGAAGAAGATCTTAATAATGGGATTACCCGGCGCTGGTAAAACAACTCTTGCTTTAGAATTAGCAAAGTTACTAAACGCTGTACATTTTAACGCTGATGAAATACGTAAAGAAATTAATAAGGATCTTAAGTTTTCCGTGGAGGATCGATTGGAGCAAGCCCGAAGAATGGGAGTCCTTTGTGATATCGCTACTCGTTCTGGCCAATTTGCTGTGGCTGATTTTATATGTCCTACTCGTGAAGCCCGTGCTGCTTTTGGAGACGCATTCATAGTTTGGGTAAATAGAACACCTGTAAGAGACTTTGCTGATACAACTAAGCTATTTGTACCGCCAGATGATCCAGATGTTGTAGTAACTGATGAAGGTTCAGCTTTATATTGGGCTACTAAGATAAAGAAACAACTTATTCCTACCTTTAACTCTAAAGCACCTACTGCGTTTATGTTAGGTCGTTACCAGCCTTTTCATGATGGTCATAAAGCATTAATCGTAGAAGGTATTAATCGCGTCGGTCAGGTTTGTATTGCTATTAGAGATACTCAAGGTACAGATGAAAAGAATCCTTTCTCATTTGAAGAAGTAGAAGCTAATATACGTAAAGGTATGCTTGATTATGAAGGTAAATACACTATAATACGTGTTCCTAACATCACTAACATATTTTATGGTAGAGATGTGGGTTATAAGATTGAGCAAATCGATCTTGACAAGAAACTACAAGAAATATCAGCAACCAAAATACGTAACGAAATATTAAAATGAGCGGTAAAGTCGGTATAGTAATGCCATACTTCAATGACAAGGATTTACTTGTCAAATCAGTAATAGGTGTTCTCAGTCAAACTTATACAAACTGGGAACTCTTCTTAGTGGACGATGGCTCAGCCCCAGGGTTAAGAGCTAAAGATATACTACCGAAAAGTATATCATCAAAGGTGAGAATAATAGAGAAACGCAATGGTGGGGTAAGCTCTGCTCGTAATACCGCACTTGATATTATTAGAGAAGAGAAAAAATACGATTACATTGCTTATTGTGATGCTGACGATATTTGGGATGAAAACTACCTGGAACAGCAACTTGTAGTACTACACAGTGAACCGAATATTGATATTGTTTATTCTACGTTTCACTTACAAATGGCAGATGGCGGACCAGCATTCCCATACGGTATTACATATTACGATGAATATCCTGGTTTAGAGTTTTTATTAAAGAGCAACTTTATTTATATTTCGAGTATAGTACATAGACCGAAGTGTCTTGAAGTAGGTAACTTTGATAGTAATCTTAACTCTATAGAAGACTGGGACATGTGGTGTAGAATGGCAGAAGCTGGTTATAAGTTTAAGCGTAATAAGAAAACCGGTATAACATATACATGTAAACCAAACGGTATGGGTTCTAAGAGTAACGCAAGCATCTTTACAGCATTTTACAAAAAACATGGTCTCTTTAATAACACCAACACACAAACCGCAGTACCTGCTTAGACTTTATGAGTCATTAAAGGCTCAAACATGTAAAGACTTTGAATGGGTGGTGGTACCTAATAACGGTGCAGATGTATCGTTTTTACCTAAAGAAGACTGGATACGTATTGTACCAGACACTTCAGGTAACAGGCTTATAGGTGCTATTAAAAACTTTGCTTTTCATCAAGGTAATAGGGAGTGGTTAGCTGAAATGGACCACGATGACGAACTAACACCAGACTGTATAGAAGAGATAGTAAAAGCTGCTAAAGAAAAAGAGTGTGATTTCATTTACTCTGACTCTATAGATTTAATGCCAGACAATAAGTCCAATATATTTGCTTCAAGTAGTGGCTGGACATATTACCCTCTCACATATAAAGGTGTAGAGTATACGATTAATAGAACTTTTGACCCGACACCTCAATCAGTATCACGTATTTGGTTTGCACCTAATCATATAAGAGTGTGGAAGAAGGACTTTTATATAAAGATTGGTGGACATGAAAAGTCTTTAAAAGCTCTAGATGATCAAGACTTAATGTGCAGGACTTACATACACGGTAAAATGCACAAAATAGAAAAAGTATTGTATGTGTATTATTATCACAGCGATAACTCTTTTGCTGCAGCAGAAACTAACAAATGGATACAAGAGTATACTTGGGTGTTGTATGAAAAGTATATTTTACAAATGATGGAGAAGTGGTGCAATGTTAATAACTTGCTTAAAATAGATATTAACAAGAGAGGCCCTCATAAGCCTGGTTACATTGCTATAGATCTTGATAAAGCAGTAGTAGGTAACAATACAGTAGGTTTAGTAGTAGCTGATGATGCTTTACAGCTTTACAAACAACCTATTGAGACTATGCAAAAAGTATGGAATGCTTTAGCACATGGCGGTATGCTATTATCTAATACACCTTCTACAGATGGTAGAGGAGCATTTCAAGACCCTACACACGTATCATATTGGAACGCAAACTCGTTTTGGTATTATACTAAATCTCAGTTAGCAGCTTTTCACGGTAAAACAATAAGATTTCAATCTACTTTTGTAAAGGATTGGACACCATCTGAGTTTCATAAACAAAATAAGATTGAATATGTTACAGCACATTTAACTGCCTTGAAAAATATTAAAGAGCCATTATACTCATCATCAATACCTGGAACAATAGAGATTTAACTTAAATATTTTTATGCACGAGACACTATCAAATACAATAATCGGGTATATTGACTATGATGAAGATATATCTATTGGCCAGGACATGTTGGCTAGACAAATCACAGGATGGGTAGTCGACATATTAAGTGAGGCTCCGCTTGCACAAGAAGATTTCCAGGTAGTTAACAAACTAACTAATGAAACGGTAATAACAGCTGTTAAGTTCAATCAAAGAGAAGATGTATTTAACTTCTATCAGTTTCAGCTTGGTTCCACGTCTGTACCGAAATACGTAAACAGTGGTTTCAGTTTAATATTTCCTTCCACTACTGGTTCTTATTCGATATTGATTAGAGGTAGAGAGACGTTTGTTATTAATATTGATAAAACTCTTGACAACATTATTAGGAAAAACTCTAAAGCTAGTCCAGAACTTATAGTAGTAGATAACTTTTATGATGACCCAGATTCAGTAAGAGCATATGCTTTACAACAAGAGTTCAAAGCTAATGAAAAATATCATAAGGGTTCTCGTACTGAAAAGCGCTACATCCCAAGTTGGGTAAAGGGTGAGTTTAGTCGTCTATTAAACAAAGAAGTAACAGAGTTTGTTGGTGCAACTGGTGTGTTCCAGTATTGCGTTGCTAAGGATAATATCGTGTACCACTATGATACACAGATGTATGCAGCTATGGTATACCTTTCACCTAATGCACCTTTACAAACCGGTACACGTACACTTAAGAGTAAGATTACTGGTTTAACAGCAGCTGCTACTGATGAAGATGTAGCACGTTTAGGTAAGACTAAAGAAGAACTAGATGCATTAAGCTTTAACGGTAATAACTTCTATGATAGACATAACTTCGAGATTGTAGATACTGTAGCTAACATATACAACCGTTGTGTTATATTTAATGCACAATCTTTACACGCTGCTACTAGTTATTACGGCGATACTAAAGAAAACGGTAGACTATTCCATCTGTATTTCTTTAACGTAAAAAAGTAATGCCTAATAAACCTACAATCGTTTTTGCCACAATGTGCAAGAACGAAGAACATTGCATTCAAAAGACTCTTGAGTCTGTATACAAATCTATCGATTACTGGATAGTATGTGATACAGGCTCTACTGATAGAACATGTGATATCGTAAAAGACTTCTTTAAAGAAAAAAACATACCAGGAGAACTGTTCGTAGACAAGTGGGAAGGCTTTGACAAAAATAAGTGCTTAATGATGGCACGTGCTAAAGATAAAGCAGACTACATTTTACATATTGATGCAGATGACTTGTTGTTTGGTGATATAGTACTACCGAATGATAATAAGGATGCTTACTATCTCTTAAATAGACGAGGTAGCTCAGCTTTTAAAACTACTATTTTATATAGCGGTAAATATACCTGGAGATTCTGTGGTGTAGCGCATACTATTATTAAATGTGTAGAACAGCCTAACTTTAGTGTAGGAGATTTAAGCAATGAAGACTTCTATATTAGATGCGACCCTATAGGTTCTAGAGCTTTTGATCCTAAGAAGTATTTTTATGATGCAGAGCGCTTAACCAAGCAGTTCTTCGAAACCTTAATAGATGATCCAGACGGACTTAATATTCGTTCGGTTTTCTATACGGCACAAAGCTACTTTGATAGTAGTATGTGGAAAGAGTCTTTACAATGGTATAAGCTGTACCTCAAGCTTAAGGAAACATGGATAGAGGAGTGTTTCGAATCTCAAATGAGAGTATCTCAATGCTTAATGCAGTTAAATGCACCTACTGAGCAAATAGTAAGTGAAATGCAAAAAGCTATTGCGATGTTTCCAGATAGAGCAGAACCGCATATGCTGTTAGGTTATCACTTTAATAGAAACGGTCAGCAATGGGAAAAAGGCTATACTCATTTAAAAATAGCTAAAACTAAGAGTTTACAAGTTGTTAACTCCAAGTACGTGTTGTTTGTAAATGAGAAAGCGTACGGAAAATACCTTAACGATGAACTATCAGTATCATGTTATTGGACTGGTAGATATAAGGAAGGTTTAGACTTAGTTAATGAAATAATCGATGACCCAGATTTTGCAGATCAAAAGCCTCGACTTCTTACTAATATAAAGTATTTAACAGATAAAATAAATGAGAATTAATATCTGTATATCTACAGTTAAACATTATGCAAAGAAAACTATACCCGTACTCTACACTTCGTTGTTAAGAGCTGGTATAGCACCTAATGAAATACTAGTAGTAGAGGGTGGTCACGATAAAAGAAGACTAATATTACCACCACCAAGCGGGGGTAGCATTACTATACAAACTAATCATAACTCCTTTGATTTCACTTCTTTAATAGAAATCGTTGAACATAACATACAAAGCGATTATTGGTTCTTATTGCATGACACATGTAGGGTGGGTCCTAACTTTAAAAAGCTCTTATATAAGAAAATAAAAAACAATCCTGATAAGGTAGCTTTAACCTACCACCCTTCAATGAATATAGGGCTGTACAAGTATGACTATCTTTTAAGCCATAAAAAAAGACTACTACAGAGCAAGTACACTAATGTTACTCCAGATAACATTAAGCATTATAAAGATAGAGCTGCAGCAGAAGAAGATCTTTTCTTATGGAAAGTAAAAGAATCTCCTTGTAAAGATGTATACTGTAAGAAACCAAGAGTAACCCAACTAGTCGATGATGGTTGGTATCCCTCTACTACCCAGCGCATACAAGAGTACTTCCCTCAGTTAGATCTATATAAGCTTAAAGCTAACTGGGGTCAAAACTCCAAGGGTAAAGGTATAGTAACAGTATGAACTTAGACTTAATAGAGTTGTTAGTGCTTAGCGGCTGTCAAACAATCACTAACACTCGAGATAACGATGTAATACTAATAGTACACTATGTTAATGTTAATAGTACAAAAGTTATTTCTGATTTAGTATTAAGCTTTTATCCAAATGCTAAAGTATCTGATTCGCCTAAAGAATGGGCTAAAGGTACATATACAATGATATATGTGCTTGAAGGTATAGGTTCAGATGTTCCGCCACCTTCTAGTATTATTAATGAAAGAAACTTAATCTTTATTACCTCTCACCGTCAAGTAGAAGAGTTAAAGTACTTTGCCAAGTATTTAAATAAAACAAAGCTACTTAAAGATTTCGATTTAATATTACACGTTAACAGTACAGGTGTAAACATTGAAAGAATAAGAAAATACTTTTTAACACTACCTAACAAAAATAAGCACCTTGTGTTTACCGATAAAAACCAAGGTTACCGTTTAGGCTTACATGAAGCATTGAGCGATTTTTATGATAAGATTTCAAGCTACGATAATGTAATCCATATACATTCAGATGTGTTTATAGTAAATGAAGTACAGTTGTTAAATGTTATTAAGGAGAATAAAAACTATGGTATTATAGCTGGTGTTGGTAATATGGATCCAGAGAGAAAAGAATCAATACCTGAACTTGGCACAGATTTATTCTTTATTAGACCAAAACTTATTGGCAAAAATATTTTTAAAGACTATAATGATACAGAGTTAAGGTACTTAACGGCTGAAAGATTCCTTGAAGCTGTTGTAAAAAACAACAACATACCTTATACTCTAGTCAAAAAATATGAAAATGATTGGTATTTACCTAGAAGACCGAACTTATGGGGTTACTACCATGAACATGATCTTAAACTATTAAATGTATGAAGACAGCTAAAATCGTAGGATGTGGTTTATCAGGAGTAACTGCTGCTATCTTGTTAAAAGAAGCTGGTTATAAAGTGGATATATACGAATCCCGCAATCATATTGGTGGTAACTGTTATGATTCTATTGTAGCTGGTACTATGGTACATAGTTATGGTCCGCACTTCTTTCATACCGATGATGAAGAGGTGTATGCATTTTTAAGTAGGTATACAGAATGGTTTCCATTTGATAACAAACCTAAAGGTATGACTGAACTAGGCTGTATATCTTTACCATACAGCAAAAAAACTGTTAAGGACCTTGGTAGAGAGTTATCACAAGATGAAATAGTGAAGTACATTTTCAAAGACTATTCTGAAAAGCAATGGGGTGTGCCCTTTGACGAAATACCAAAATCTATTACTAATAGAGTACCTAAAACTAAGGATTGTGAAGATCCTACTTGGTATGAAGGCCAAAAGTATCAATGTATGCCAAAAGAAGGCTATACAAAGATGTTCGAGAAGATGCTTAAAGGTATTAAGGTACATTTAGGTGTTAGCCCTTATACTTGGATGACTAAAAAAGCTGATCTTACTGTTTATACCGGTAAGATAGATGAGTTCTATGGTTACAAGTTTGGTAGACTGCCTTATAGATCATTAGAGTTTATACATCAGTTTACATATAAAAAGTTAGATAACTGCGTCTTTAACTTTAATACTGCAGATGTTCAGTTTACTAGAATGTATGATCATAGCTACTTTACTGTTAATCATAAAGGGCCTACGATTGTTACTTCCGAGCGATCCATTGAACACAACGAAAGTAATATACCTTTTTACCCAATGCCGTTTGGTCCAGGTGGTGAGCTATATGCAAAGTACAAAAAGCTTGCAGATAAGGAAGATAATGTTATCTTCACTGGTAGACTGGCTACATATACCTATCTTGATATGTGGATGGCAGTGAAGCAAGCAATGTTAAAGATAGATGCTTACCTTAAAAAATAAGCTTGCTGTTTAAGAATAAAGTACCTAGTATTAGGTACAATGAAAAAATCAGTCCTTTATCCGATCTACGAACAAGTTCAAAACTGTTCTGATGAAGCTGCTGCTAAGCAACTCATCCTTGACGTATTAAACAAGCAACCACAAACTGATTCTATCAGGCTTATGAAAGTACGGTTACAACATCAAGTGTTTGGTTTAGATAAAATAGTATGGTGGACGTATCAAAATCTTTTAGCAAAAGAAGGCTTGCAGGTTATAGGTTAATAGACTATAATAATAACGTTATTATGAAACCCATTAAACACATCCCTAACGACGAACTATATTTTAACTTACGGCAACTTAGTGAAGTCGCTAAAGTAGTTGCATACGCTGGTAGCAACGAAGAAGCAGAATACTTCACTGTTAACTATTTACGACCTATACTAGAGAAGACTGAAAAGCTTCTTCAGGTAAAGTCGTGATGGTGGAGGTATTTCGGTACCCGTTAAAGCCCTAGAGCAATCTAGGGCTTTTTTGTAATTACTTGATATGAAAGTAGTATTAATAAGTGATACTCATGGAGAGCATCTTAACATGCTACCACTCCCTGCTGGGGATCTTATTATACATGCCGGAGATTTTTGTAAAGTACGCAAGCATACTAAAGGTACACAAGATAGTATCGATTTTCTTGATTGGTTTAGCAAACTACCTTTTAAACATAAAGTATGTATACAAGGCAATCACGATAATGATATAAATGGAATATTACCAAGCAATGTAAGGTATTTAAATGATAGTAGTATAACCATTGAAGGTTATAAAATCTGGGGATCAAATATTAGAGCTCTATTTAACTGGGATGTAAAAGTAAAAAAAGACGGTAAGATACATGAACAAGAAGAACAGAAGCATTGGAATAGAGAACGCTGTAGTCTAATACCTCTAGATACAGATATATTGATAACACACGGACCAGCTTATAAACAAGTAGATTTGAACACTGTAAATGTGGGCTGTAAAGATATATTAGAAGCTGTTAATAATATTAAACCCATACTGCATGTTTGTGGTCATGTACATCAAGCATACGGGTATTCTGTTAACGGGTGCACTACACATGTTAATGCTTCCGTTTGCAATCAATTTTATATTCCAATAAATAAACCTATATTATTGGAACTCGTTGATAGAGAAGTAAAAATTAAATAGTACCTTATTATAGTAGTGGAGCTTTTTTTGATATACTATATAAATATAGAAGTATGAAAAAACTCGTAACATTAATAACACTAATGTTCCTTACTGTTGCATCAGTATATGCAACAAATCAGGGTATACACCACGTAACTCAGTCCAACACCGTTAACGGTGTTGCTGCTTCTGAAGTACTGATTGGTGGCCAGTTCATTGAACTTGGCATTAGCCCTATTGGAACGTTCGGTTCACATAACACAGCAGCTCCATCCACATTTAATTTCTCAGGTACAGCCGCGAGAAACATTATTGGTATGGACACTAATGTAACTAATGCAGGAGGGTTAGTAGTCGGTTCCAATACCGGCGACTTTGACTACTTTATGCCTGGTTCGCCTTACGTATCCTGGGGTTGCGGTTACCAGATTGGTTCTACAAGCTATGCTGCTAATGCTATTAATGTTAGTAGCGGCTACACAGCTGGTACAGGCTTAGTAGCTGGTGGTGTAACTGATACAACACCAAGCGGTAGTACGACAGATACAAGCGCAGAGGCAGTAGCTACATTTAACAGTAACTTACAGGTTACACAAGATATTCATTTAGGTGTATCAGATAAGTTCTTTACTATATTAGTAACTTTAAAGAATGTAGGTAGTACTACATTAAATCACGTTCGTTATACTTGGAACGTTGATCCAGATAATACAGTAGATATTGGCGGTAGCTTTACAACAGTTAATACTATTCTTAATACATCAGCAGCTGATGGTTATTCAGTTGTACAGGCTGCTTCAACAGGCGGTACTACAAATGCAAATATCTTCTTAATCGCTCCAGATCCAAGAGCTAAAGGATTCGTTAACTTAGGTTTCGGTGGCGGTTATGCTATCTATAACTCAGCTTTATATGATACTAATACATATACAGATGGTACTACATATACAAGTGATACTGGTATTGGTCAGACCTGGGATGTCGGTACTTTAACAGCTGGTCAATCAACTCAGTTTACTTTATATATCAGCTTATCTAATATGAGTGTATCAAGCGTATTAGCTACGATACCTCCAACGATTAGTGCTGGTACAGTTGATCCTACTTCTGGAAATGTTTCTATCACTCCAGTATTCTATTCTGGTACAGGTACTATTACAGATGGTTCCGGTACAGTATTAGTAGCTTCTGCAGTATCCGGTCACACATATTCTTTTACTCCAACAACTACTACTGTATATAATGTTAACGTTACATCCGGCGGTGTTACAACAACATCAAGTACAACAGTAACAATTGCAGCAGCTCCAGCTCCTGTAGCAAGCGGTTTAAATGTGTCACCAACTATTATTACAGCAGGGGGTACTATTACATTAACCCCTAACTTTAGTAACGGTACAGGTGCTATTGATAATGGTGTAGGTGCTGTAGTGTCTGGTAACAGTTATACAGTAACTCCTACAACTAATACACTTTACACAT
>Ga0316230_1004237_pt1 | contig 10624 bp, 9 predicted proteins | sample TBH18025metaG_FD_206004 | JGI IMG/M metagenome (GOLD analysis project Ga0316230, IMG submission 206004) | Freshwater microbial communities from Trout Bog Lake, Wisconsin, USA - TBH18025 | ecosystem: Environmental > Aquatic > Freshwater > Lake > Hypolimnion/Profundal zone | place: USA: Wisconsin...
CTTGCAAAAGGAGATTGTATCCTACTGCATCATAATATTATAACCGATAAGGTATGGGAAATAAGTGCCGAATCGGGTCAGCTTTCCGTTTCTTCTATTCCATTTGACCGATGGGTATTAGGCAAGATAGATCATTGCGACGGCGGGTTAATGGCCATGAAAGGTAATTTGATTTGTGAAAGGATACGGATGCCTCAGACTGCAGGAGCGGGTAGGTATGAATTGCCAGATACAGCGGTAAAATACTGGTCAGATAAAGTAAAAGTAATCCATTCAGGTGTTGAATGGGCAAGTCCAGGTGATGCTATAGGTATATTGAAATATGCTGATTATCCGGTATCGTATATCTGGAAAGGAGAATTAAACAGAAGATGTGTCGTATGGGAGAATGATGTGGTATGTAAGTTAGCAGAAAATGCGTGCTAAGTTGATGTAAGTTAGCAGAAAATGCGATACAAGTTGACAATTCAATTCAGTAATAAACCAATATAAAACATGATTCAACCATTACATGACCTGATAGCTGTACTACCCGCTCCGGTGCAGGAAAGCAAAGACGGCTTTCAGATAGCTCAGGTAGCACAAACGCGCCCCAAAGAGGGGACGGTAATAGCAGTAGGCCCTGGCAAATACGCGGCAAATTCAGGAGTATTGATACCGATGAGTTCTCAGGTAGGAGATAAGATACTTTACAGCAAGTATTCAGGAGGTGAAGTAGAAATAGACGGTGTGAAATATTTACTTATGAGGGATGAGGAAGTGTTAGCAATTATTTAAACAATCAAATAATCATATGAGTAAAAAAATTCTGTATGGTGCCGCTGCGAGAGCTGGCATATTGGAAGGCGTAAACAAAACAGCCGATGCTGTTAAGGTTACCTTGGGTGGTAAAGGCAGGAATGTAGTATTTACTAATTCTAATCATCCACAGGCCCCTTTGTTTATTACAAAGGATGGCGTTACAGTGTGCCAAAACATATCATTAGAAGACCCAGTTGAAAGCATAGGGTGCAGGGCTATCACAGGTGTTGCCAGTAAAACTGTTTTAGAGTCAGGCGATGGCACTACTACAGCTACTATTCTCGCTCAGGCAATATTTAGCAGATCGGTTGACCTGGCAAACAATGGCGTGAATTCGATGGAGATTAAAAAGGGAATAGAGATTGCGGTTGCAGCTTGCGTAGAACATTTAAAAAGTATTGCTATCCCGTGTGAAGATGAAATGCTAAGTCATGTAGCTACTGTCAGTGCTAATAATGATCCTGTTATCGGTGAACTTATCGCAGAGGCTTACCGGAAAATAGGTAAAAATGGAGTAGTAAGGATAGCTGACAGCGGAAGTATTAAAACAGAAATTAAGATACGTGATGGAATTCAATTTGAAAAAGGGTACGTTTCCCCGTATTGTGTTACCAATCCGGCAAAGATGACTTGTGAGTTGGAGAACACAATAGTGTTTATTTACGACCGTAAAATATCTACTGCCAATGATTTGATAGCTGTATTCTCAAAGACAATAAAATACGCCCATCCAATGTTTCCTCCAAATACGCAACCGTCGCTTTTAATCATTTGCGACGATCTGGAAGGAGAGGCGTTTGCTACCTTGAATACAAACCGGATGAAAGCAAACATACCGGTGTGTGTGGTACAGGCTCCTTATTACGGTCAAAGGAGATTAGATTTCCTTCGCGATGTAGCTGTAATTACAGGTGGTGTTTTCGTAAATGAGCAAGACGGGTTGACTTTGGATAAGTTCGATCCAAGAGATTTGGGCGTTTGCGAAAAGGTTGTTATCACGCAAAGCGACTGTACGCTTATAGGTGGCAAAGGAGAGAAAGAAAAAGTAGATTCCAGGATAAATGAATTAAGATTACTGGCAGATATACCCGATACTAAGCAGATTGAAAAAGAATTTATCCTGGAACGGGCCGCTAAATTGGAAGGAGGTATAGCTGTATTGTATGTTGGCGGGATGAACGATGTGGAAGTGAGGGAAAAAAAAGACAGGTGCGATGATGCTATACGGGCAACTAAAGCTGCCTTAGAAGAAGGGGTGGTACCTGGCGGAGGGTTGGCATTACTTAAATGTGAAAGTGCAGTTTTGTCTATTTTGGATAATTATACTGGCGGAATTAAGGATGGGATCGAATTAATATTCAGCGTTTTATCTGTACCTATAGATCAGATACTTGAAAATGCAGGAGTAGATTGTTCTGAAATAATAAGAAACATAAGAACTACGGAAGGGAATACTGGGTACAATGTAAACAGATGAGCATGAGGATATGTTAAAATCCGGCATTATTGATCCGGTTAAGGTAGTCCGAGTAGCCTTGGAAAACGCATCTTCTATGGCTAGTCTACTGGTAACCAGTGAGGCATTGATGGTGGAGATTGAAGATAAACAGGAAGCGAGGGCGATGCAAAGACTGTAAAAACCTGCTACTTAATATTTGAATCCTGTTCCTTATCTTTGGGGAACAGGATTTTTATTTATGGCAGACGTAAACACCAATTACCAGTTCATCCAGTTTCTGATTAGAAAAAATCAGACAGGGAACGTAACGCCAACTGAATACCAATTAGCATACAATACAGCTCAAAGGGATTATTATGATATGCTACTGGGTAGAGTGGAGCAGTTTCAATATGGGAAGCCGGTAGCGAGGATAGGTCTAGGGATGAGCAGTAAAATAGCAAAGGATTTGGCTCCATTTAAATATACTAATACCCCTATTTCGGTAACAGGAGGGGTGTCACCTTATGGTGGCGGCATAGCTTTATACCCATCCAATTTCCATTTTTTAGCGGCCATGTTTGATACCACATATAGAAAGGTAGAGCGAATTGATGACACGAAAATAGCCGCAAGACTAAATTCAAAGATTGACCCGTTATCCGATACATCATCACCATTTTACATAGAAGATAGTACAGGGTGGAGGGTATACCCAAATGGCGTATCCAGTGTGCTTATATCTTATTACAGGTTACCGGTTGATATAGTATGGGGGTACACAGTTAATAGCAATGGTCGTGCGGTTTACAATTCAGCTACAAGTGTGCAACCTGAATGGGATAATCCTAGTAATGATGAGATATTAGGCAGAGCAATAAGATTAATGGGTGTAAGTTTTTCTGACGAAGACAAAGTTAAATTCGGGGAAGAAGTAATAACCAGAGGGGAATAAAAAATACTATGGGTGCAATTATAAACAATATTACATTTGGCGTTTTTGTAGAACGGGTAAAAAAGTTCTGCGAAAATAACTGGCCTGACCAGAAATTAGATGTCACCAGTAATGAAATATTGTTGTATGTGTACGAGGGTATAGGTGTAGCAATAGTTAATGCAGCGGAGAAAGGTTACCAGGCAGAGGGTATATTAGCATTGCCGGAAGGTTTCTTGACGGTGTATAAATTAGCGGCAAGTAGTTTTACCCAGGACCAAAACACGGGCATATACCAGGTGACTATGCCAGCCCCTCCTGTAAATCTACCATTAGGCTATAGTATTTCTGCTCCATTTTTCGCAGGGTATAACTCAAAAAGCTATCCATTGATAGCAGTAAACGCTAGTCAGGTAGGTTATTTTGATAAAATAGAAATGCCAAATTATGGAGTATTCTATTGGCCAGAAGGTTCTATTTTTAATATGTACAGTCCAAATGTCAATTTGTATGAATCAGGATTAACTCTGTATTTAAGAATGCTATCTCCGCGTAGTTTGACTAATACGGATACGGATACTATCAATGTTCCTGACGATCAATTATTAGTAGTATTTGATATTGTGTGTCAGAAATTAATAGCCAGGATGAACAGGCCGAAGGATTTAGCTACCGACAGCGGGGACATACATACATTCAGTCCATAACCAAATAAGCCATGGCAATTCAAAGACTCATAAAACTTCGTGATGTAATTTTCTTTTACATTGAATCTGCAAAGCAGACTGAAGCTGCTTATATAAGACTATGGAGAATAGCTTTCAGGGGATTTGAGCAAATGGGTTTGAATGCTTTTTGGGAACCACTAACCGTGTCATTACCGGTAAATCCAAATAAGACCGCAAACCTGCCTACTAATTATCTGCAATGGATAAAAATCGGACAGTTTAACCAGGCAGGCGAATTACAAACTTTGCGGGTAAATGAGCAGCTTACTACCTATAAGGATAATGATCCTAACAGGATAAGCCAGATAACACCTGAAATACAGGAAGCGTTATGCGGAGAAGGATGGTATGGAGTGTCTGCTGACGGAGGCTTTACTGGCGCGGGAATCAGTAATGGATACAGTTATCAACCGGAATTTGGGTTAGGAAGTAGGCTGGTGCAGTATGGAGAGTGCAAGGTAGATAATCAGAATCAGGTTATTATATTGAATACAAATTACGAGTATGCTCATGTTGTATTAGAATACCTATGCAGTCCTGAGATGAATGACGACTACCAGATTCCAATTCAGTTTAAAGAAGCTATGATAGCATGGTTAGCCTGGCAGGACATTGCTAATCTTCCATCTACCGGCCATGTAGGGAATAATTCTATTACCATGAGGGCAAGGGCATTCAAAGCTCAACTTTCACTTGCTAAGAGAATGTTCAAGCCATTTAGATTGCAGGAAGCAGCTCAGTATTTTGTGGAAGGAGAAACGTTGGCTATAAAGTAATTTAGATGCGAATTTATTATTAACTTAAATTTAACATATCATGTCTATTTTTCAAAAAATAATCGACACAACCGGCATATCGCGACCTTTAGGTGGCACTGCTGTAGCTGGACAAAGGCTTCTGGTTTTTACTAATCCAGAAGGAGCTACGTTATCCGGTTCTGTAGCAAGCTATCCTGTTACAGGGGCAGATGAACTAGGCAATACATTTTCTGGCACAATGATTAGGGGGTTGTGGGGAGGGTTTGAAATATCTAATTTAACTCAAACTAATTAAAATGCCACATCAAGTAGAAGAAGTTCAGTTTGTAGGGGCTATGGATATGGATACGCCTCCGCAGGTGTTCCCTAAAGGGTTCCACTCGGATGCCAGGAATATTATTATGCGCGGGAATAAAGGGAATATGCGTATAGATAACTTACCCGGAACACGGAACATTCCTAATCCTTATCTACCTTCTACTGGTCAAAACAAAAAAATAGGGGCGTTCTATGATGATGTAAATCATAGAATTATAGAGTTTAACTATAATTCTGCTTTAAATCATGGGATATATATACTTAATACACAGACCGAAACATATCAGGTATTGTGTCAGAACGGGGTTAATACCAATGGGGATATACTAGGATTCGACGCTGACATTTATATCACTTCAGTGGACATTATATACGGGGACGGAAATTCTGGTGATCTGTTATTTTACATAGACTCATTATATAGGCCAACAAAATTAAATATACAGCGGTACCTGGCAAATGCATACACACCCGTTTACCGGAGTTTTATTGATGTAGCGAAGGCCCCACCGGTAATGCCAGTTAAATGCACTTACGAGAACGACCTTACCGCAAATAATAATAATCTTATAAATTCCCTGTTTCAGTTTTGCTCTACCAATATTTACGATGACAACGAGGAAAGTGTACTTTCTTCCGGCAGTATAACCCCGCTACCTACCATTGCATTTAATACCGTTGATACCAATCCGGTAAACAGTAATGCGAGGATTGCTTTGTATGTAGAAACAGGTGATAGCGATGTCAAGGCAATAAGGATATACGGTAGACAGACAAATAGTGGAGCCACGAGTGGATGGTTTATTATAGCTACCCTGGATAAGGCTTCATTAAGTATACCGTCAAATTCAATATACAGGTACCAGTTTAAAAATGACGGTCTGTATTTAGATGCAAATCCTTCATTTACTGTAGTATTACAGGATTACGTGCCTCAGCAAGCTAGATGCCAGGCCTTGCTAAATGTAAGCACTATCTCTTACGCTAATATCACAGAGGGGTATGACTACATAAAATCTTCATTTACAGAAATTATAGGAGGCGGTTTCGAACCAAGTATATATACGATCAATGGCTGCCTTTTCTTTGCGTATCAACCTAAAGGAAGCAATCAGGTTACATTATATCTAACTGGGGTAGGAATCAACGATGGCACTACTAACCTACCAACTACGCTGGATAATCCGCCTTTGTATCTTTTCGTAACAGCAAAGGTCGGCGTAACCGATGTAGGATTTAGTGTAACAAATGGTATAGGGAATAATATCGCTACAATCATATCTCAGCTACAAGTAGGCGCTACTTATGCTGGATGGTCGGTAGTATCTTCTACTTCTAATAGCTTAACAGTTAGCTTAGCAAATGTTGTGCTTCAATCAGCTTATGTGTATTTACAAAACAATATTCCGTCGACTATTCAGTTCCCATCTCTTTTCCCTTATTCCTGGTACTCTTATGGAGTTGTTTATTATGATGATAAAGGCAGGACCAACGGTGTTATTACAGATGTAAGCGCGAACATAATAACTCCTAGTGGGCAAGGATATAGTAATTTCTTCGGGTTATTTTATATTACAATTGGACTATCTGGTATCACTCCCCCGTCATGGGCTAAGTATTATCATTTGGTTCGTACAAATACGTTGACTTACGATAAATATTTAGACTGGATTTCAAATGGGGCTTATGCCAGTACAGGGCAATTTGTACAATCTCAGTATGCTTACATTGAAATTGATAACATACTTACTTATAACCAGAATTTAGAATCCACTCAGAATGTAGTAAATTATTCATTCTCTCTTGGTGACAGGGTTAAGATAGTAGGTCTGTATAATGCAGCGGGGAATTTCAATACGTTAAACTATGATTACGAAATAATAGCATTGGTCTCTAATCCTATAATGAATGGTATTCAAAGAAATGGGACTTTCTTGCAGATTAATTACCCTACAGCAGATGTAGCGGCAAGTAGTGGGGCTTTCCAGTTTCCAGGCTCATCTACTTTTAGTGGCAATGTAGCTGACTTTCAGAACTACCAAATACTTATTTATAACTTAAAGCCTTGGGCCCAGAGTGTAGAAGGTAGTAATCAGAATGTATATTACGAAACAGGACAGCAGTATAATATTGGGTTCCCCGGAACATCTTCGGCCTACCACATGGGCAATACGGGAGACAATGAAATATCATTTAATGATGGAGATGTTTTTTTAAGGCGAAGAACAGTGCCAACAGGGGCAACTTATCAATTACCTTGTAATGGTTATCATTTTAGTAACTCTTATGCTACCATACAGATATGGGATAATAATACTTTAAATGACATTCCAACGACTAATTACCTTTTAGCTTGTCAAAATAATCAAAGTGCAAGCCTGTCCAGTGGGGGTTATCCTAATTTTTCAGACGGGAATTTTTTCTGGAATAAAAGTTCTAATCCCATTTCCATAAGGATACGTGGCACTTTCCAAGCGTACATAAATGCATCTAATACACAGACATCTGTTGGAATGTTTTTAAAAATAAACACAAGCTCCAATGTTGCAACGCCTATCCAGGTATTCAGTAATCAACCTATAACAGTTATAAATACACCTAGTACATTTAATTTTGATGCTACAGTTAGTATTCCCGCAGGGTGCAAAGCAGCATTAATATTTTCCAACTACAATAATGTTGGTGATTTGTTTATTTCTGCATTTTCAATGCGGGTAAATGTAATGGGTAATTACACGATAAATGTTTATGATACTTCATTTAGTGACACTTATAAGTTGATTACTAATAACAATTCAAGAGCGATTGTTCAAGATACAACGGCCTTGCAAACAAACTTTAACACGCTATTTAGGTATTCAGAGCCGTATCAGTTAGGTACAAATATTAATGGCACTAACAGGTTTTATTTCAATAATTTCGATGAATTTGAAAAACAGTGGGGCGGGGTTATGAGAATGAAAACTCATGACAAATCGATAAGGATATTCCAGTACAGGAAATGCGGAGTTATCGGGGTGTATGCTAATTTTATCAAAGACAACTCAGGCACACAGCAATTGGTTACTACTGACACAATTATCACTCCTAACAACATACAATATTATGAAGGCGATTTTGGGATAGGCAATCAGGGGGCAGCTCTTGTTTCTTCCGGGTACGCTGATTATTTCCCTGATCCGGTAAAAGGATTTTTACTTAGGTTGTCCAGGGATGGGATTATTCCTATATCTGATTTGTATAAAGCGCAGTCATGGACAGGTAACAACTTTCCTCCGTATTTGTCTAATCAAAATCCGTATCAGTATGGAGGGTATGCTAAGATATTAGGAACATTTTTCAACCCAAAAGACCGACCTGGTGAATACATATGTTCGGCTCAATATGGCGCAGGTTATGGGATAAACGGATTACCGGTGGGAGGTGAATCATTATCCTTCAATGAAAAAGAAAATGCGTTTACTTCCAAGTACGACTTTGCGCCTGATTTTATTTTGTGTGCAGAGAATAAATTATACTCATGGTTTGGTGGCCAAACATACATACATGACAATGTAGATGCTTACAATACTTTTTATGGTCAGTATTTTGGTTCCGAAGTTCAGATTATAGCCAAAGAAATGCAATCAGCTAAAAAAGAGCCGTTATCATTATCCTATCAATCGCCTTACCCTCAGTACAATGTAAATGTGCCATTGTGGTTAGCGCCAAATATGGGAGATGTATTGACTTCCACCGGTCAACAAAGCAACTTAGTAGGAGATGACTTTGATTTTAGAGAGGGGGTATATCATGCTGACTTTCAAAGGGATAACACCGGTATATACGGGGTGATAGATGGTAACTATTTAAAGGGGGAATGGTTGCAGGTTACACTCAGGAATAACAGTAATCAATTCACATTCCTTTCTTCGTTATATTTGAATTACTTAATTTCGCAAAGGAATGGGTAAAAATTAGTCATTCGCCAAGGTGAAGACTTAGGCGGCAAAACTTTAAATTATGCCAGGTATTGATCCGATTTCTTTAGGGTTAGAAGCAGTACCTGCTATTATTAGCGGGATTAGCTCTATCTTACAGAGCGGCAAGGCTAAGAGATTAGCTAAGGAGAATCAGCGACCTATAGAAATGATTCCGCAAGGAGTTACAGACAGCGTTCAATTAGCAAAAACACTGGCCATGAGTGGTGGATTACAGGGGGCTACTGAAATGGCAGCTAAAAAAGAGATCGCCAGGAAAGCGGCAACTGCCCAGGCAGAAGCTACTACGCGCAGAGCTGGCGTTGCAACAGCGGGAGCTGTACAGGAAACAAGTAACGAGGCTGGACTTCAGTTGGCAGCCAGAGATGAAGCTGCAAGAACAGCTAATACACAAAACTTAATTCAGCAAAATCAAACCTTAGCCGGGTGGCAGGATAAGGTTTGGGACTATAATAACAGGCAGAAGTATGAGGAAAATGCAGCAGCGATAAGAGCACTCAAAACTGCGTCACAGGAGAATATGAATACGGCAGCCAATAGTTTACTGAGTACAGGCGCGAAAGCTAATGCCGGGGATTTGAATACAAATCAATTAGGTAATGTGAAAATAACTGCACCTAAAGACCCAACAATGAATACCGGTTTATTCGGTGGAGGTGTTATTCCGGCAGGGATGACTTCTTTTTTGTCTCAATTAATGGCTAATCAATGGGGAGGTACAGCTTTAAATTAATCAACCAATGGCAAATACTTTATCAGGATTAAATGTGGCTACTAAGGCAGGCGAAGGTCAGGCCGGTATTTTCCATTGGGAACAGTATTACGACACTGTAAATAAAATTCACCAGGAACAATTATTGCAGGGAGTTCAATATAAAAAGGTAATAGACAAATCTGCTATGAATCTTGAAGCAGCTCAGAAAGGAATCCGGCCTGCAGATGTCCCCAAGGCTCAGGAAATATACGGAAATTGGAGGCAGGCTTCTTTGATGTTACAAAGTCCTAAGATTCAAAAGGATGCTAATACCAGGGCAGAATGGTTGAAGAAAGCGGATGACAGCTATGCTGAGTTAATGTCCCTAACAGATAGCAGCAAACAGCAATCCAAGTTTGAGTATGACATGAATCTGGAAGCTGCAAAAAAGGGGTTTGTCGGGTATGTACCTGCAAATGAGTATGCAGAAAGGATGAAAATTTCAAATAGTTTGCCGCTCGATCAGGTATATAAGCAAGGATTTAATACGGCAGTCCCCTATATGTTACCAGCAGAAACAATGCCAAAAGAAGATTTGCATGTACTTGCCAGAGGTAAACAGTTGCCTGTATTAAAAAAATATGAAGATGTTATAGAAAATGGGCCGGATGGCAAACCGGTTAAAACTGGTCAAACAGAAATAGCTGTATCCAGATATGAATATACCGGTCAACCGGATAAGATAGTTCAAAACACTGCAAGGTATCTGGCAAACATTCCTATGGCTAGTTCTGACGCTAAACGCTCGTTTAAAAGTGATACAGAAAAAAACGGGGAAGAATGGGTAAAAGGAGTTATCCAGGAAGCACAGGACGAATTAGATGCTCATCCAGTAGGTGGTCATTCTCCTAAATTAGCATTTGATTTTGCCGGATACGAACAGGCAAACATGGTATTGGAGGCTAAGGAAAAA
>Ga0316230_1004245_pt1 | contig 10608 bp, 9 predicted proteins | sample TBH18025metaG_FD_206004 | JGI IMG/M metagenome (GOLD analysis project Ga0316230, IMG submission 206004) | Freshwater microbial communities from Trout Bog Lake, Wisconsin, USA - TBH18025 | ecosystem: Environmental > Aquatic > Freshwater > Lake > Hypolimnion/Profundal zone | place: USA: Wisconsin...
GAACCTGCTGTTGTTGCTTTACCAAAATAATTGTTGTTGTTTAACGATACATTTGGATTAGTAACACTACTCAATAATAGAGCTTGAACGGAAACATTCAATGCGGTAGAAGACAAGTTCATCGCTGTTGTTCCTGTTGAACCTGTTGTCGTTTGCCAATTGTAACTCGCTGACGATAAAATGTTTTGATTGACACCTGATGCCCATGAAACTTGCATCACGCCATTGACACCAGTTGAATCATAAAAGTTGATATTGCCATTGACTGAATTGGTAGCACCAAATTGAGCATAAAATGTTCCTCCACTATACACGCTAAGACCTCCATTCAATGTCGTCGTTCCTGTTACCGTCAATGTTTGACTAAGAGTAGTTGGTTGTGCCAGTGTTAATAACGCTGTTACAGCAGGTGAAGCAAGAGAAGCAGGTGTCCGAAATTGAAACCATGTTGTAGTTCCATTTGTTCCAGTGTCAGTAATGTTATACGTATATGATACTGTTTTGCTGTTAGTCATTTGGATAAACGTAAGGTCACTCGCATCAATCGTGATCGCTCCCGTCATTGTTCCTCCCGTTTTTTGCAAGTATCCTGTTAGTGATGGAATTGCTGAGGTTACAAATGCCGTTGTCGCTACTTTTGTTGAGTTATCACCAGCAGTAGCAGTTGGAGCAGTCACAGTGCCTAAAAGTGCCACGCCTGTTGGAGTCGCACTGAATACCGTTAATGTGTATGTGGAATTGGTGATATTGAATGCGGTGCTGACTCCATAGTTAGCGTTAACTCCACCTATGCTTCCAGTGATAGGTAAGAATCCATTTGAGCAAAAAGCAGTCGTCGCAATCTGATTGTTATTGGTTCCTACTCCTGCAGTTGGTGCGGTTGGAGTCCCTGTCAATGCTACACCTGTAGATGAAGCCGATAACATATTTACGCTATTCACAAGTATGTTAAATGTATTACCAGATGCTACTCCCCACCATGCTCCTTTTGATGACTGAAAAATGATATCTCCGACCAATGTCCCTGTGTAATATGTTCCCGCAACTGTATTGATCAGTTCTGTTAAACTACCCGATGAGTTGACTAATGTTGCTGAGGCAGTTGTAACATTGGAACCATAAAAGTTGCTTGAATACAACACCTTTGTATTTGGATTATAGTTCAAACTTCCCGCTGTATCCACATAAATCGGTGAACTACTTGTCGTGGTACTATTAGGGGCAAAGATAGGATAGAATGTAGCATTGGTACTTGTGGCAGTCACTGTTGGTTGTGCGGATATACCTGATGCAGTTACAACTTGATTCAATGAATTGAGTGCTAAAAATGATGATGCTGTTCCAGACGAAGGTGCTGTTGAAAATGTGATAAATTGGGGTAGAGTAGCACTGGATGATACCGTCAAGGCGCTGATCGTTGCATTTTGTAAATTACTTGTTCCAGATGATACAAAACTACTACTTGTCACTGGACCTGTTGCCGTGATTGAACTAGAAGTAGTAACGGTGCCGAATGATCCTGATAAACCAGACACTGCATTATTCGCCGTGAGATTGATCGCATTTAAGGTTTGTGAACCTACACTATAATACATTGTTCCAAATTGTGTATCAACATACAATACTTGATTACCTGATACATCATAACGTAAGAAAGGAAAGTAATAATTGCCATAGATGCCAGAAGTGATTTGAGTAAGGGTAACCTGTGAAGCTATACCAGGAGTAGTCTTCACCACTTTGTTTGTTGTGCTGTCAATACCCAATGTATATGATGGAGTACCTGAAAGAATACCCGATGCAATAATATCTCCAGTTAACGAGATATTTTTTGTAAACAATGTGTCCGTTGATGGTTGATATCCTAATCCAAATGTCCCATCGACAAGCAATGTCCCTGTAGTTGTTGTACCGAAACTTGGTGTGAATATGATTGCATTTATTCCACTTGATGAAGTAGCTAATATTCCAATCGTTGTAGGTGAACTTGTAACAGGCTGACCATTAACTGTTAACTGGTCAGCATTAATGACGGATAACCCATCTAATGTGGCTACCGATGTGCCTTGTTGAATATTGGTCAGTGTGCTGGACATTACGATAATCTAATTAAGGGGATTTTATAAAAAGCTATAGTAGAATATGGGCGATCTTACTGTAAACAGATATAATCTTTATCTCAAAAGTTCACAACGGACACAAGGAACAAATGAACATCCTATTTATTATCTGAGAAGACCACTGTTTAAAACGAATCCTTTCAATGTATTTGAAGTTACCTTGAAGCAGGTTCTTATCCCTTACAGTTTCTTTAGTGTCAATTCACAGCTCGGCAATACTTCGACTGGAGCTACAGGAACACTGCAATTCAATCAGATTCAATGGTATCTTGCTCGGGGAGGTGCAACATATCCGTCTACAACCTATGTCGTAGGGTCTCCGAGTAATCCTATCACAACCACCATACCTCAAGGAAACTATACGATTCTGTCGTTAATCTCAGCTATTCAATTGGCTATGGTAGATTATTTGACATATTACTACAGTAGCTATCCTAATCCACAGTGGACATGGACCTATAGTCGCGATTCATTGCTGGTTAATTTCTTGTTACCTGGAACAGATGGTATTACAACAACCTTTTACATTCTCCCATCAAGTGTGGTAGATGGCGGTCTTGCATTCAATATGGGAATCACTGCTCCTCTCAATTTTGGATATAACTCCAGTAACGTATCACAGCCAATCTCATATATTGGAGTACAGCAAAGTTTCTCAGGAGCGTTCAGTCAATCAGCTATCAATGTATCGCCGATCACAAGTTTAATGGTACGCAGTAACAACTTAATCCAAAACCGTTCATTTGAGTTTGTTGCAGTATCCGATGACTTCTCAGATATTTTATTGCGTGTTCCCATTCAAACAGTAGGAACAACTTTTATCAATTACGACAATCAGGCAAACATTCGTAATCGTATTAAAAATGATTACATCGATATTGTTGATTTATATATCACAGATAATCGCACATACAATGTTATCTCGTTGAACGGATTGGATTGGATGGCAGTACTAGAAATAACTGAATTAGAGATTCACGACAATAAGGCAAATGAAACACATAACATTATGAAAGCGATTGATTTTGCTAAACATGAACATGAGGGTTTATCTCATTTAAAAAATAAGTTTGTTGCAAAACCTATAAAGCATCCGCATGACTCTTTAGTAGAAGAAGAGGAAGAGGAACAACGTATGCCTAAGCAAGAATCTTAAAGAGGCTTTTTAAAAAAAAGCCTGCCAAAAAGAGGCTTTTTAAAAAAAAGCCTGCCAAAAAGAGGGGGTCAGGGGGACTCCTAAAGAGTTCGCATCCTGCGGACGCTTTACGCTTGCGTCTCCCTTTAAAATCTCTGTGGCTCCTGTGTAAACGTATGAGCCAAATCCTGTACAGCTCGTTGAGCATCTGATCCAAACGTAGTATCCACAGGAGCTACATCCATACACAAAATACAAGCAGTCATACGTGCAGGTACTTGATCAACCATGTCCACTAGATATACTTCAAATTGTCCGTTGAAATCTGCATACAAATCCAGAGTTTTGTTACCGATATCTACCTGTGTATTACCACCACTGGTAGCTTGTGTGCCACTAACAAGAAAGGTAGGGTGCCGTAACGATTGGTCTATTCCTTGTCCGATACTTGAATAACTTCCTGCAAAGTCTAACAGTAGCTGACGACTACGAAATTGTACGAATTGTTGATTGGCGTATGTTGATGAAAACCATAAACCAATGATGGATATTTTATAGCGTCCATAAAGAGACAAAGGAATACGTACAGGAGCTGAAGCTGTTCCCGCATTTGTCAAATATATTTGCACAATGGTCATTTTCTTTCTACTAGGCTTTTAAAAAAAAAGCCTGCCAAAAATATAGTGTATATTAGATAACATGACATCGGAAAGGCCAGTAAGTTCAAAACCGTCAGCACTGACTAAATCGCTAGCTCCACTCGATAAGCAGATGAAAGTCTCGGAAGAACCATTAGATGATACTGTAGGACGTATATGGTTGCTATCAGCTATGAAAGGGAGCGGAAAAACGACGGTATGGTACAACGTCTTACATAACAAAGCCAGTCCATGGTATCAATTGTTTGATAAAATATGGATGATATCTCCGACTGCAAAAGGGGATGATAAACTGAAACCGTTAATAGATGAACTGCAGGAATCAGGACAATACTGGGATAATCTTTCTGAAAAAGTAATGTTAGAGGTATACGATTGCATTGAGAAGTTTAATCATGCATTCAAAACGGAGAGAGAGCCACAGACGTTACAAGAAAAACGATTAGGAATCATTCCACCTCTGAAACACAAGAGAAAGCCCCGTAACTTGCTTATCTTCGATGATTGTATGGCCGATATGCCTTCTTCTACTCAAAAGTCCGTTGTAAACCGAGTCTTCACTACATCTCGACATATGTGTACCAATGTAATCGTTACAACCCAGAAATATTCTAAATTGAATACAACCATACGAGCGAATGCAGATTACATTAGTGTTTGGAAGTCCAATTCAAAACACGAAGTAGAAACGCTAGAGGACGATATTAATATCAAAAAAGATGTGTTTGAGAAAGCGTATAAATATGCAACAGATGAACCGTATAGTTTTCTACATATAACATTCAATGCTGGGCATCCTAATTTGTTTAAAAAGTTTGATAAGATTCTCCTGTAAGGAGAATCGCATACTTGCCTGTGGCAAAGGATAAAATACTACTTTAATGATTTCTTTTTCTTGTGAACCGTGATTAAATCTTCAAGTGTATTTCTAACGAGTTCTGTATCATCTACATCTTTTAATTGTGTACGTTCTGCTACTGGCTGTACAACATTCTGTAGCACTTCTTCCTGCATTTTCTTACCTTCACGATATGTTTTCAATGGTACAAGACGACAAGACCAGTTATTAATTTTCTCAATGTCCTCTTTTGTTAATGGTTTGGTCAACATTTTCTAAAGAAGAAGAAGAAAATATTTTGACAATTTTTATTTCTATGTCGTAGGTAGAATGTCGCAACCGGAAATCGATAAATCCGTCAATGAAATTGTTGTTCCGGACCCTTTAAGAGAAGAAGTCCCAGTAATACCACTAAAGGGTCCGAATCCTTCGGATTCTTTACCACTAAAGGGTCCGAATCCTTCGGATTCTTTACGTGATAAAAAAGTCCCAAAAGCTGAGGTATCTGTCGTTATTAAGCCACCAAAAGTGGAGAAACCTGCAAAAGAGAAGAAGGAATTGACGGAAGGTCAGAAGAATGCATTGGCGAAGATGAATGAAGCACGTAAGAAAAAGGCTGAGGAGCGGAAAACAATTCTAAAGGAAAATGCTGAATTAGAAAAGCAAGAACGGGAGGAAGCTGTGAAGAAAGCCGAAGCTGATGCCAAGAAAGTAACAGAAAACGTAGTGGTACAAAAGGTAAGGGGACGGAAGGAAGGGACCAAGAACCCTCCGAAAGAGGAGCCTGTTCGTAGGGCGAAACCTGTTATTCGAGAGGAACCTCGGCAGATGAGCTATCACGAATATGCAATTCATGCTTTACGACAACGTGGGATTAATGTATCAGATGATGCATCACCTTATACAATAAAATTAATGATGGCTAGACTTCGTTAGGCTTTTTAAAAAAAGCCTGCCAAAAACGAGTCCCTCTTTTTGACACACTTTTTTTTAAAAAGTGTTTAACAGCCTGGCAAATGAATACCCTCTTTTTTTATCATCTTATTTACTTTTGTAGCATACTTTTTAGGAATCACGATCTCTCCTGTTTGCAATAAAGCAGGAACTTTATCTACACCTTTTGTTGGTATTTCAGCCAATACAGTTTTTGAATCAGGAGTATATGGGACTTTCCCACCTGATTCAAAATGAATGGATCCAGCACCACATGAGAATGGTTGATGTGAACCCATGACCATGTTACGCATTTCGTTTTGTGACATGCCTCCACTATGCATCGTATGGACACGTCGCATTGGATCAGGAAAGATGCCAATCTTTTCCGTAGGATGTGAGATATCAACTTTAACGGGATGCATACGTTTAGGGGATTCTGATCTCCCTCGTTTGTGTTTGGGTAAAGAATCCGAAGGATTCGGACTCTTCAGATGTAAAGAATCCGAAGGATTCGGACTCTTCAGATGTAAAGAATCCGAAGGATTCGGACTCTTCAGATGAGATTCTGAACGAATTGGTTTAGTACCGAAACGATTCTTATAAATAGGACGTTCACTTGTCGGGACAGCACCACCTGCTGAATAATAATGGACTGATGCTTGGAGGGACATTTCTATTATAAGCTTTTTATAAAAAAGCTTGGCAAAAAGGAGTTATAAGCTTTTTATAAAAAAGCTTGGCAAAAAGGAGTTATAAGCTTTTTATAAAAAAGCTTGGCAAAAAGGAGGGGTCTCCTTATCGATTGATTGAGACATCTCCCTGTGCATTAATGAAGAGGGCCGAGTCATATAAAAGTACGAGGTACAACGTTGAAATGCCTGTAGCTCCATCATAAGCTCCTGTAGCAGTGTTGATGGTTTCAGCGTGGAACTGCAACTGAGACACAGGAGTTCCCGTGTAAGTCAGGCCATGCTCGCTGAAGCGGTTGCAACCCAGACCAGCCCAGAAGAACAAGTTTTCATACACGCTCGTACCAGAGGCATTGGAAGCTGAAGGAAGAGGAGGTTCAGCTTGAGTAACAGTAGAAAACATAGGCCACAAGTTAGTACCACTGTTCCACATACTGCCCGTACGAACAACTGAACCCAGAACACCCAAAGCACGTTGCAAGTCTACGTAGAACTCATTCTCAGCGTTGAGATTGCCAGGAACTTGAGGGATGGAGTACTGGTTGATCATTTGACCATCCAGCAGAACACGGAACTGAGTCATACCAGCACGTGATGAGTATTGCTGTTTGCTCGCAGTTGATGTGGGCTTCAAGCAAGCGAGAACAGCTTTGAGTGAGGAGAGACCGACACCAAAGGTCTGATCGATCGTTGCTAAGGCTCCAATGGACATGTTGAGAGCCGAGACGTAGGGCATCTGGTACAATGAGCCATCGGACATCATCTGTTGACGAAGAGCCTGGAAGTGATCCGGAGGCATCTTAATGGCTTCATAGTTAAAGGACACGTTGGAGACTGCATAACTAACAGATGTAATACTGCACCCAGGTGTGAAGAAGATTGCCTGGTTCAGATCGCCTTGCAGGTCAAACTGAAATTGCAAACCAGCGTTTAGGAGGCCCAGGGGGAAGTGTTGCTCTTCAGAGGAGTTCAATAGACCAAAGTTCAACGGGATACATACCGTAATGGCATAAGTAGAACCGCTAGGAGCATTGTTAGCAGTGATGACTGGCTGACCATACAACATAGGCATGTTACCGCTTGCATAACCAGAGGATCCAGCGTGCAAGTTAAGAACTTCATCGTAGACCTGGTACTGGTTGATTTGTTCCAGAATGTTGGGGCCACAAGACATCGTAGCACGCAAGATAAGGGAAGCCCAGTTCTGGCAGGCATTACCACCTCTGATCGTGCAGACAGCCGTAGCAAGAGTAGTTGTGGTCAGGGTTACCGTAAACTTGAGGAATGAGGAACCCGATTTGATATAAGTGTTCGGCTGATTGGGAACGTTAATTTGCAAGAGACCACCAGCCGTCTGGGTTGAAGACTGAGAGACAATTGATACCAGGTTGGCAGTTACACCTGCGACAGGGCGCTGTGCCATGGAAGGAAGAACAGACGGGGGGACACTTGAATTAAGTGCCGAGACTGAATATTGCGGATCAACTGCGTAGATGGACATGTATTCTAAGTATATACAATATTATTTAGAACATATGTACGATTTAATCGGGTGGTTATTGTTGATCTGGATTTTATTCAAAGGATAGTTCGAAGATTCCTTTTTCGTATTGATACCGTGGAGCTTCTTTTTTGACTTTTCGTTTTGCTTTTTTGGGGGATGGCGGTACAGTCTCGGCAGAGCCTCGTCCGTAGGAAGGAGCTGGAGTAGGTTCTGGAGCTGGAGTAGGATCTGGTTTTTCAGGAATAGGATCTAGTTTTGGTAAAGAATCCGAAGGATTCGGACTCTTCAGATGTAAAGAATCCGAAGGATTCGGACTCTTCAGATGTTTCGGTCCTGGTTTCATTTTCTGATCTTTCTTCGGTTTTTTTGCATTTATTCTTTCCTTGTTTAGTTGAAAATACATGGCTTGATATGATTTCTGGTTTTCTTTGAGTATGTCGGAGCGTTGTTGGTTATGCAGACGTTGATACTCTCGCTGTTTCGTCTTGAGTCGTTCTCTGTTCTTTTCGTAATACGTCGTATGCTCTTCGAGCATCTTGCACCTTTTCGTTGTAAAGGGTGTTAATGACATGCTGTTCGTATAATCGGTTAATTCGTTGAATCCACTTGTTCCGCCAATGATGAATGATCGGAGGTAGTGGTTTTGTTATCTTTGCATCCCATCGTTTTAGTTCGGCTAGTTCTCGTTGGTACTGGTTCATCTACTCTCTCCGGAGTTAAGTCTTTAAACTTAAACGTTTAAAGTTTGTATATAGTAGAAGATGGATATTTTGGAACGATTGTTTGAGAAAGCTGAAGCCCGAAAGACTTATATGAGGGAATACATGAATAAGTATTACATTGAACACAAAGATACCATCTTAGCACAGCAGTTACGCAGTAATACTGAAAATCGTGAAAAAGTACGAGCCAGGTATCGGGAATGGTATGCACGAAAACGCTCCGGCAAAAAAAATTGACTTTAAAGTTTGAACCGAGTTTAAAGTATGAATCTAATTATATTCTAACTGGTATATAGGATGTCACGCAAGGTGTTGAAAGAAGCAGAAAGAGGTTTCGATGAAGCGATGAGGCAGGCTACTGCAGAACGTATACGACAGAACAAGAATGCACGTCAGCGTGCTCGTTATGAAGCTGGTAAGTTACGTACTGCATCAACTTCAACTCTGGCATATGTTGCTACTATGCCTACTGGTGCTCGACGAGGAAGACGATTACGTGACTGGGCACCTGCATTTACATTGTATGAAGGACTGGTCGATCAATTGCATATTGTTCCAGGTAACACAATACGGGTCGATTTGATGAATGGTGGCGTTATTCATTCATTCAATTTCAAACTTGGAGAAACGGATGCACTAAATGATATCTTATGGATGCATTTCAATAATTCGTCTGGAGCATTGCCTCCCATGATACCGATTCTTAGAGAATCTACTACACTTCGTATCTCTGCTTACAATCCTGTTGTTGCTCGCAAACAATTGCAGAACTTTCGTGAAGGTGATGTACATTGCTTATTTGATGCCATACGTACCTATTTCGTTGGAATGGTTGAAAAATCTACTGGTAAAACCGCATCTAATTATGCATCTAAATTGAAAAAGACTGTTAAGTTTATTGAGGCATATGATGCAGGAGCTCCTGAATTGGAATTAGAATCTATTGGCAAAGCATTGGATGTAACAATTCACATCAACAATGTTTCAGATGACACCATTATTACTGCCAATCCTGGCGCACGCAAGGCATTTACATTTGTGAACAGTCGTATCAACCACGTTGAACAAGTTACTGTTGACATGAATGCCGAACCTGAGCAGATAACATTAGAAGAAGGCAGAGAAATAATTCAAAAATGCATTTCCGATGGCATATGGAACTTGTACACTGGATCCATCACTGATCCTAAAACCATTAGATTGGCCGATAAACGTTATCGCATTGGATCGGATACATCGGATATATTGTTTGATTTCATAGGTTCGTTTGATAGAGGCATAGCGATCAATTCGATAGCTGAACACGAATTATGCGAATATCTAAAAAGCAGTATTCACTTTACCATTAATTTCAAGAATCCATACGCTAAATGCGAAAAACTATACGAGATTGACATGAAAAAAGCATATACTCAATTCAAATCATATGATGGATACATTGGCTTTCCAGGAATCATTACGAACGTACGCAATGTACCGTTTAACTTTGATGTTATTAAACATCCTGGCATCTATACGTTTACTCTTGGAGAGTTCGTAGCATTAGGTCGTGGTATAGAACATCTTAGAGCGTGGGGATTTCAAAGCAATGGAATATACACATTGCCATCTCCTTGGATCGTATTCTTACGTAAATTTGTTTCAGTGAAACTGATGTATGGTGCATATGGTAAACGTATGGACTTTGACTTTTCACCTGAAATGATTGAACACAAATTGTATGCACCTTGGACTGGCATGCAATCGCATCTGGATGATGATTTACATTATTACATGGCATGCAATAAAGAAACCGCTGAGATTGTAGCGTCACAACATCCAAACGATAATGTGGAATATGACGATGAAAGCACTACACTGAAGATTTCAAAAAAAAAACCATATCATTTTATCTCTCCGCATTTATCTTCCTTTGTTATTGCTTATACGCAATTGGCTGTTTTGGCTGAGGCAATGCGTTATCCTATTACAAAGGTATATGCTGTCAAACTGGATTCCATTGTGT
>Ga0316230_1004254_pt1 | contig 10597 bp, 20 predicted proteins | sample TBH18025metaG_FD_206004 | JGI IMG/M metagenome (GOLD analysis project Ga0316230, IMG submission 206004) | Freshwater microbial communities from Trout Bog Lake, Wisconsin, USA - TBH18025 | ecosystem: Environmental > Aquatic > Freshwater > Lake > Hypolimnion/Profundal zone | place: USA: Wisconsin...
GCAGATGCCGCAGAGGCCCACAATAAGGCCTTTATCCACCTACACGACCTCTCTGGCCTATGTTGTTACTGCCTTGGTTTGGATCTGGAAATGTTCCTAACGAAAGGCCTCAACGACATTGACGGCCCACCGAAACACTTCTCGTCAGCACTGAGTCAAATGACCAATGCCATCTATTTGATAAGCCAGCAGATAGCCGGGGCCGTAGCCTTCAATAGCGTGGACATCCTCCTGGCGGCTTACATCAAAAAGGACGGACTTACCTACCGGGAAATGAAGCAGATCATGCAAGAGTTCGTATACTCGAACAACATACCGGGCCGGGTGGGATTTCAGTCACCCTTTCTTAACTGGCAACTGGACATCACTGTCCCAAACCGGCTGAGATATGGAAGCTGTATGATCGCCGGTGAAGTAATGGATTTCGGCTATGAGGACTGCAAGCTCCAGATCGAATGGTTCAACCGGGCAGTGCTGGAGATAATGATGGAAACCAAGCGGCCCCTGCCATTTCCGGTCATTAATGTCGGCATCACGAAGGACTTCGTATGGGACACAAAGCTGGCTGAAACCCTCTTTACAGCAATAGGCAAGATCGGTCAGCCGACCCTTAATAACTACTACAATGGCTCCTATGATCCAGACGGCGTGAAAAGTATGTGCTGCTCCCTGCGCCTGGACATGCGGCAGATCATTAAGCAAGTCGGAGGCCAGTTTGGGGCGGCAGATAATAGCGGCTCCCTCGGGGTTGGAACCATGAATATGGCCCGGTTCGGCTATCTATCGGATGGCAACAAGGATATTATGATGGGCTATATCGACTTGTATATGGACACCATTGTAAAGTCCATCGTGTCGAAAAGACGGTTCGTGGAGTCTATGCACAAAAAGGGAATGTACCCCACGGTTCGCCGGTTTATCGGTGAGGACTATCGCACCTTCTTTAACACCATTGGGATCATCGCGCTCCACGAAATGTGCCTTAACTTCTGGTATGGCAAGGGGTTTGGTATCGACAGTAAGAAAGGTACGGCCCTTACCCTGGAAGTTCTGGACTATATTAACGAGAAGTTGAGCGACTACCAGGAGGAGTACAAGGATTTCTACGGCCCGAATAAAGGCCTACTGTTCAACCTGGAGCTTGTGCCGGGAGAGGGCGTAATGTACCGCTTCGCCAAGCACGACAAAGAACAGTATCCCGATATTATCACCCAGGAGGGCGATGACGGAATACCTTATTACACTCGGGGGTGCTGGCTTCCAAGCGACCAGGACTACTCGCTGGCCTTCGCAACGAAGCACCAGGAGGTTCTGCAAGACAAGTTCAGCGGCGGTGCTAACTTCAACCACTATATCAACGAGCCGATCCACGATTGGAAAGCAGTACGCTCTCTTGTGCGCCGACTCATTACGAAGACGAAGTTACCCTTTATCAGTATCAGTCCGACCTTGACGGTCTGTCCGGTGTGCGGCATTAAGCAGACCACCCAGGACTACTGTGAGCATGAGCTTACGGACGAACAGATTGCTGATCTAAGAGCGAGAGGGGTGGAGGTAGCATGTTAGCCGCCGTGATCCTGCTGGTTATCTTAATGGTGATAATTTGGGCCTTTATTACTCGCAGGTTTGCTTCACAGATTGGAAACGAAATCGACAAATTTATAGAACAATTTAAAGGGGGAAAATAATTATTAATACTAAAGAAAAATTCATTTCTGGCTCGATTATGACGGCAATCAGTTTGGTGGTTATCGTGTTACTCTTCTTCTTGTGTTCATCGGGTATTTCGCCCGGTAACGGTGGCGTTGTCTACAGTATGAACGGTGGGGTAGAGATGACTCCGCTAGGCCAAGGCAGACACCCGGTATCGCCTATCGCCCATGTCATGGAGTATCCCATTAGCAAGTCGCAGGTATACCTGACAGCTTCCAAGGAAAATGGCCGAAAAGGCAAGGATGACAGCTTCTTTATCGGTACAAAAGACGGCACGAAGCTAAAGGCCGAGGGTTCCTTCACCTACCGGCTGGAGTTCACAGAATTACCGGCAATATACACCAATTTCCACGGCAGGGATGCTGAGTGGATCGAATGGAATTACATGGCGGCTGAGTTCGCCAAGATCGTAAATGAAATTACCGCAGGATATGGCAATATGGAGATCATCGGAGCCAAAAAGGGTGAAATCAATCAGCAAATCTTCGCGGCCTTCAAAGAGAAAATGGCTAACGATCACATCATTATCGAATCGGCTGGCCTTACCACAGTTGACCCAGACCCGGCTAGTGCCGCTGCGATCCAGGCAGTAATCACCGCAGAGAATAACCGTAAGGCCAACGAGATCGACAAGCAGACAGTCCTTATCCAGGCCGAGAAGGCGAAGATTTACGCACAGGGCCAATCGGAAGCCGCACGGATCAACGCAGACGCACAGGCCTATACGAACTCCAAGGTTCAGCAATCAGCCACCCAAGAGGTTATCGCCCTCAAGTGGATCGAGAAGTGGAATGGCGCATTACCGGCTACCGTTACCGGCTCATCTGGCTCCTATATGATTAACCTCAAGTAGGCCTTGGTTTTTTATGCCCTCCCTTACCCGAATTATGCATAAAGAACATGAAGGGAGGTGATATCAGTGAAAGTCATGGTGAAGACCGACAAGTTTATGAGGATCGTAGGCTACTACGGCGCAGTGTCCCGAATGAATGACGGCAAGCGTACCGAACAGGCAAAGCGGAAGGTGATGGGCGAATAGCCCTCCTCTCCGTACATAAAGGAGGATAAAAATGAATCTTACTCTTAAAGCCCCAATGACCGCAAAGGTTTGCCCCAAGGTGATCCCCCAGGAGGGCCACATTGCCGAAGAAAAGTTTGACGGCTACCGTGAACTAATGGTGATCGGTGAGGCCCAGTGCCAAATGCTGTCAAGAACCCTCAAAGAGAACAGCGATCTCATTCCCCATCTGTCGAACTTCGCGGCTCCCCATATGGATGGAACCGTCCTAGATGGCGAACTTGTCAGCCCTACCGGCGAATTCCTCGACCTTCGCGGTATGTGCGGCGTAGGGACGCTTCCAGCAACCGCCATCCAACGCCAGCAGGAGAAAGGGCTGGTAGAGTACAGAACCTTTGACATCCTAGCCTTTCGGGGCCGGGATATGCAACAAGAGCCTTGGTATGTGCGGAGAGTTTACCTTGAGTATGCGGTCAGACTCCTCGATCACCCTCAGATCACCACGGCGAAAGCCTATGCGACCAAAGACACCATCAAAGAGGTGCTGGGCCTCACGGCATGGCTCCCGCTGGCAAAGCTACCAATCATCGAGGTAGAGAGCTTCAAGGGGTTATGCGAGGACATGTGGGCCAACGGCAAAGAAGGCATCATGCTTAAGGACATCAACGGCAAGTACGAGCAGAAGCGGTCTAAGGCCATCCTTAAGCTCAAGGCCGTCAAGACTTACGATGTTATCATCATGGGCTACCAGGAGCCGACCAAGCAGTATGAAGGCGATCATGTAGACAATTGGAAGTACTGGGAGAGCGGCGATGGCAAACTGCATAGCACATGGGGTTACCCCGATGTACATGATTGCACAGGCTGGATTCCTGTTACAAAGCCCCACGCAATGGGTTGGGTAGGGGCCATCATCTTCGGTGTCTTGGTAGAGCGCGGAGGCGGCTTCAACGAACTGGTTAAGGTAGGTGATGCTCTTGGCATCAACAATGCTGACCAGGAGTATATCAAGGCCAACCGGGACAAGCTCATCGGCACAGTCATTGAGGTTAAAGCTCAAGGAATCATCGACAAGGCAACCGGCTCCCTGCGCCATCCCCGGTTTAGCCGGTGGCGTGAAGATAAGGAAGCAAGCGAATGCACCTTTGAGGCGCATCTGGAGGTGGGTTAATGAAGTATTACAAAAAGGTTACTACGGTCAGGGATATCCTTGACAAAGAGGTCTGTGATTGGTGCGGCAAAGAGGTAGAGCTTGGAGATAACTACGAGGTAAATGACTTCGAGCTTAATCACAAAACCGGATGGGGCTACCCCGAGGGCGGCGATGGAGAAAAGATCGAGGTTGACCTTTGCTTTCAGTGCCGGAAGAAGCTTATCGAGGAGCTTGAAAAGCTGGGGATTAAGATTCGCCGTCAGGAGTGGGATTATTAATGGAAGCTTACGACATGATCGAAGCCTTCCGTAAGGAGCTTCAGAAGCCCTGGAAGCCCAAGCCCGATATCCAGATAGTTAGCCCTCAGTGGTTTGAATATTTCAAATGGTTCTTCAGTACAGAGGCCGAACGGCGATTAAAGGTACTGGATAGCCTTCAAAAAATCGAATGGTGGAAGGTGGGTGATACGAAGACACCAACCGACTGACTTATGTCTCCGTTTATGGACGCAATACCAATGATAGAAAGAAGAATTGGAGGGAAACGATGAAGATAGCCATCGAAGAACAGGAGACAGTGATCCAGTTTGACCGAGCAGGTAAAACAGCCGGAATTTACACAACCGACAAAACGGTAATGACAAAATGTGACAGGCTGTACAAATGTGTGAAAGAAGACAAGTGCGGCGGCAGTGTCGTAGCCAAACACTATGAGACTGACAAAGCGAACTTATCCTTTCGGACGGACTCGAAATTCAAGCCGGTGTTCAAGCCGAAAAAGACAATATCAGCCGAGCAGAAAGCGGCGATGGCGGCAGGACTTAAAGCAAAGAAGGAGGCCGGTAAGTGAAGACGCTTTTCGATAAGACAGAGTTCGACTTCTCAGGAGCGTTGAGGCTTCTGAAGGGCGGCAATAAGATGGCCCGGTTAGGTTGGTCTTCACCGAACATGTGGATCATGCTGGTGGCAACTCCCTCAGTATCATCGGTAAAGGAAGCCGTGTTGATAAAGCCCAAGCCGTTCATCGTAATGCGTACCAAAGATGGCGACTTCGCGGTGTGGTTCCCTTCGATATGCGATATTTTAGCAGAAGATTGGGTGATGATTGGATAAATGAGAATAGCCGGTACGATTAGCGATGTACTTAATGCCTATGATGATGTGGCCTTCGAGATTTATGTGTCAGGCTGTTACCGGGCTTGCCCCGGCTGTCATTCCTGCGACTTGCAAAGCTTTGATGTAGGGAAGCGGCTAGACGCTGAAGCCTTCCGAAAGCTCGTAGATGACATTGAGGAAAACAGTGACTTTACCGGGATCATCTCGATCCTGGGCGGCGATCTCCTCTGCCAAAATGAAGACGAGGCCAGACGGTTCGTGGGACTTCTGGAGTATTTCTTCCCCAACAAGAAGCTTTGGCTCTTTACCGGGGCCGAACCAGACGAGCTACCCTACTGGGCGAAGAAAAGCTTCGATGTTATCAAGTGTGGACGATTCGACCAGGAGCTATATATTCCCGGCGCATTCCCGGCAAGCACAAACCAAAAGGTATTGCGAAAAGGAGTTGACTATTAGTGTTGAATATGCGTGGAGACTATGAGGCTACCCAGATGCTTCGAGTAGTGCAGGATGCCGTCAAGGTAACCTCCGATCAGATCATAGCCGAGGTAAGAGTGAAGATGGACAAATTCACTGCCGGTTATAGCGATGTCGAAAGGCTGATCCGGCTAGTGTCGGAGTATGGCGAACTCCTCATTAAAAAGGACGAGCGAATCCTGGCCCTGCAACAAAGAGTGGACGAGCTTGAAGAGGTAGCGGCAATGTATAGGGGGTTACAAAAGTGAGCGAAAAGTGGTACGAGGCTTATGCTAAAAAGAATAATCTTAAGATCAACCAGGAGTTCGAGCAGATGATCGTGACCGGCCTGGAAACCATCAAGATTCGTGAAGGCAAGCGGTATTGCCCCTGCCGGATGGAGAGAAGCATTGACACGATCTGCCCCTGCAAAGAGATGAGAGAAACCCGGCATTGCCACTGCGGCCTGTTCATGGAGGGTGGCAAATGAAGAAACGGTACGACTACGGAGTTATTGCCTTGCAGTTGGATGGGAAAGTAGAGATTCTGGTAGGCGGCTATGCAAGCAACGCCCGAACTCTTGAAGGAGCAAAGATGTGTGCGAAAATATATCACGGTGTAGATGTTGCAGTGTTCGATAGGTACGGCAAGTATTATCCGGTGAGAATTGATGGGGTGGATATATGAAGATAACCAATATTCGAGTCTACGGCCTTCACGAATCGATTATAGCGTCCGGTTACCCGATGTCGGATGCCGCCATTGTTGCAGACATGGATAGCTTCAAGGTTGAGCCTTGGGGGAATATGGCTGAAATGACGCTCCTCAAGAAGGATTACCCCGATGCAAGAGACTTACCCGGCTTTGACCGAGCCTGTAAGCTTGGTAACGCGAAGGCAGGATCGGGCCACGACTGCTTCCTTAAGGGAATAACCGTCCAGGCCGACATCCAGGCTCCCTGCTATTGGTGGCCCGAGTGGCAACGGTATCACTTTCAAGACATAGTTTCCAGCCAAAGCAAAATGCATCGCATCGGACTGATGTTACTCGAAGAACATTGCAATGAGTTCGTCCGAGCAGATGCCTTAATGATTGCAGTGCAAGAGCTTGATCGCTACAACGGCAACCCTACCGATGAAAATTTCGAGCGAGTGCTGGCAAACACCCCACAAGGCCTCGAACTGACGGCCCGAGTCACCTTCAACTATCTCCAGGCCAAGTCCATGTACAGCCAGCGGAAGTCGCACCGGCTGAAGATGTGGAAGGCCATCGTGATTCCTGAGATTGCAAACCTACCCTATGCCAAGGAGCTTGGAGTTTTGAGCTAGACAGTCGGGCATTCCTATGCCCTCGTGTACCCACATTGAGCATAAAAATAATAAATAAAACGGAGGAATTAACAATGAAAGACCTGATGTTCATCCCTGTGAAATTCAAAAAACTGAATGCTGACGCAGTGACCCCAGAATATGCAACTCCCGGCTCGGCCTGTTTCGACCTTGTGGCTACCGAAGAAGCCTACATCTTTCCAGGCGGCTGTATGGCGATTGGCTTGGGCTTCGCGCTCTCCATCCCAGAGGGTTACAAGCTGGCAGTGTACTCCAGAAGCGGTATCGCCAGCAAGCTCCCCATCGTTGTCGCCAATAGCGTAGGTCAGATCGACAGCGATTACCGGGGCGAGGTAAAAGTCCTCCTGCGGAATGTGGCACAGGCCATCCAGGTGGGCCATGTGGCGGCGACAAACCTCGACATGACCGCGCACCAAACATCCTCCCCAGAGCGCAAGAAGATGGGCTGTACCCACGGCCTACCCAATGGAGTCATCCATGTCAAGAAGGGTGATCGAATCGCACAGGGAGCCATTGAGAGGGTTCTACAAGCATCCTTCTATGTGGTGGACGAGCTTGATACTACAGAGCGTGGCGAGGGCGGCTTCGGTTCAACCGGCACAAATAAAAAGGAGGGCAACCAATATGACCGAGCTTCAGAAAGAGCTTATGAGTGAACCCCAATTCCATCAAGAGGACTTATTGATGGCGGTAAATGATGCCATCACGAAATACAATGCCGTCCACGAAACGACCTTCGCCCTGCGCCATGTAGACCTTGTGTACGCTCCCAAGCCGGAACCCCTACCGGAACCTATCGAAGGCCCAATACCCTTTGATGATTCCGAGGATGAGGACATCTGCTTCGGATGCGGTCAGCCGCTTGATTACTGCGACTGCAATGAACCTAAGTCGGAGTGTGGTTCCTTTACGAGCGATCTCACTTCTGCTCAATACGAGGATGGCTTCGGTGACGGCTTCCAAGAGGGTTTCGCGCAGGGATTTGACGCAGGGGATACCACGCCCACACCGCCTGACTACTTTATGGTTGGCATCGAAACGGCTGATCCCGATGTAGTGGCCCAAGCGATCATGCTCTTGGCTCCGCTGGGGCTGGCGATCCTCACCAAGCCGGTCTACGGAGATGAGGACTAATGGAAAAACTCACGGTTGTTAACCTCTTCGGTGGCCCCAACGCCGGTAAGAGTACGACACAGGGCGCAGTGTTCAGCAAATTGAAGCTGGCTGGCGTTAACTGTGAGATGGTCAGAGAGTATGCTAAGGAGCTTGTCTGGCGCGGCGATACGAAGAGCTTAAGCGACCAGATTCATGTCTTCGGGGAAATGCACCGGCGGCAGTTCGAGTTGAAAGGTCAGGTGGAGGTTGCGATAAGCGACTCTCCCCTGCCACTCTCCATCATCTATGACCGGCACAAGCTACACTACCTATCACATCTGGTCATGGAAGCATTCTTCCGGTTTGATAACCTCAACATCCTCATCTTAGAGAGGGCCGGTAAGCCCTATAACCCGAAGGGCCGGGAGCAGAACGAAGAGGAAGCCAAAGAGAAACACGCTGAGATCGTGGGCCTCCTGGGCAAGTATGACCTACCGTTTCGAGTTGTGACCGGCGATGAAGACGCACCAGAAACCATAAAAAATATTGTGCTTAAGCACTTAGGGAGGAAATAAATGATCTACTATTTTTCAGTCGCTGATAAGCATCTGGACTATTATCGGTGGGGCATCGAGGGCGATAAAGACCTTGCCGAGCAATACCTTCAGTCATTCTCAAAAGATGTCCGCTTTATTGAAGAGAAAAAAGAAGACCCCTATGCCAAAGCCAACAAGGTCTTGCCGAATGGGCTGATAATCCGGCAGTGCCTCTTCTCCAAGCAACTCCGCTCAAAGAAGAGTGAGGGCTTTAATGATAAATACCTGCCGCTGGACTCGCGCCAGACAAGGTTCGGTGAGGAGGAATCCCTATCGACAAGCTAATTGCCTTACTCCGAGATGTGGAAGATGAAGTGACCGATGACACGACCCTTATCGATCATTACACCCAGATCGAAGGCGTTACTCCTCTTGACATCCTTCTTGAAAAAGAGAAACGGAGGGCGATAATCGAGATGTTAAGGTTCGTCATGCCGCTCCTCGACAGGAAGGATCGTAAGGTGTTCTGGCTTTTCATTAAAGGTGAGCCTTTCGAGATGATCGCCCGAAGAATGGGCATGAAAAAGCAATCGGTATCTGAGCGACTTGACCGGATACCGAAGAAGCTTGAGGCCCATATTTCGCCCGAGCAGAGAGAATATTGGATGGGCTTCCTTATTAGCCCTCAGTCAGAAAAGGTGGCTGGGTATCCAACTTCCTGCGGTTACCCTTTCGAGTACCTCATGCATGTGGACGATAAAGACCTCGAAGACGATGAGAAAAACTGGGGTATCCGAGTGGGCCGAAGGACATACCTGTCCCGATGGAAGTGCAAATTGCCCGAGTACTTTGACGAGTGCTTTGAGGAAGGCCATAAGACCCACTGCCCGATCTGTACCGAATGTCACCGCAAGGATTATGTGAAAAGGTTGGGTTAGTCCACCGGACAAACACAAAACCGACTGCCGGCCGCAAAATTTGTAGTGTCCCAAGTGGACAGAGGAGGAAAATTTGTTACTATTCTTACAAAAGTCGAGCCTATTTGAAGCCAATCTAAAACAGCATATCGCCAAAATAAAGGTCTGGAGTGACCGGGCCTTCCTGGTCAACATTGCCGACCTCCATATGGGCCTCAACAATCGGAAGCTCTTCCAGCAGACCCTAGCCTTCCTAATGACTATCCCGAACCTGTTCTTTACGCTGGGCGGCGACAGCGGCAATGGCTGTCTGAAGTTAAGCAAAGGAAATGTCACCGAGGAAGAAATGTCAGGCAATGCCCAGCTATTCGCCATCGCTGAAGACCTACAGCCGGTGGTGGACGCTGGCAGACTCCTGGCGATCATTGACGGTAACCACCTCGCCGGTAGGTATAAGGAGATCACCTATAGCACACCGGAAGAAATGCTGGCTCATCTTCTCGGCAAACCGGAGCTATACAAAAAGGAATTCGCCTTCGTATATGTACAGGTGGGCCAGAACACCTATGTTCACTTCGTCCAACACAAGTCCGGTAAGGCGGCAGATAAACATGCCTGGATCAATGCCGATGTAGTCTGGCGCGAACATGTCCACCAATACAAAGCCGTTCCCCATGTGGTAATAAGTCACGATCTCAGCCTTAAGAGGCCGCTGGTAAGAGAAACTTGGGAAGTCTTTTCGGGCCACTGGCAAATCCTGCCGTCCTACTCAAAGACGGATGCTTACCGGATCGTTATGCCGGGTTGCTACATTATGGAGATGTCCGGTGTCAAAAAGGATTGGAAGCTCACGCCCTGGAGAGATGAGGACTTGTACCGAGCAGTTCAAAACGGTTATGCAGTAGGAGGAGAAGCTTAATGATAATGCTCATCTGGCCCCAATTAGTGTGTCTTTTCGTTATTGCCCTTCGGCTTATGGTAAGTAGTGGGGATGCCTTACAGCAGAAGTCATGGACAACCCTCTGGGGTGGGGTGGTGGCTAACGCCATCATCCTCTGGCTCCTCAACGCTGGCGGCTTCTGGGAGGTGCTGAAGTGAAGTATGCTATTTGGGCTGTAGACTTTGACGGTACTATCGCAGATGACAAGCAGTGGCCTATTATCGGCGCACCGATCCCCAAGGCCGCAGAGCTTATCCGGCGACACTATCAAAGAGGTGGCTATGTGGTCATTAACTCCTGCCGCC
>Ga0316230_1004257_pt1 | contig 10594 bp, 8 predicted proteins | sample TBH18025metaG_FD_206004 | JGI IMG/M metagenome (GOLD analysis project Ga0316230, IMG submission 206004) | Freshwater microbial communities from Trout Bog Lake, Wisconsin, USA - TBH18025 | ecosystem: Environmental > Aquatic > Freshwater > Lake > Hypolimnion/Profundal zone | place: USA: Wisconsin...
TAGTATACTTATAAGTTAGTTCAACTACGTATAATTAATACCCGGATTGAGTAAATATTATTATATGAAACGCGATATCTATAAATTGTTAGCTGAGAAGTACGAAATTGTCCAAGAAAATCCTCTCGAAACAGAGATCACTCCAGATGGTGGTCACAAGTCTGATCATAACGTAGAAATGGCTCGTACAAAGGCTAAACAAGTAACAGAAATCGCTCCTAAGTTACACGAGATTTTAGAAAAGATGGATGCTAATGCACCTCTTAAAGCTTGGATGGTAACACACGTTACTGAAGCTGCTGATATGTTACAAGACGTTCTAGCTAAACTAGAAGAAGAAACAGAAACAGTTGAACCAGTTGCTGAAGAAGGTGACGGAATGGAAAGCTCAGACGACACCGAAGAACGATCAGGTATGATGGGTGAGAATTGGGGTGTAAAGAACGCTGTACATCCTTCCAAAAAGGGAATGTTTAAAGGCAAGACAAAAGGTGAGTTAAAGAAGCAAGTAAGCAAGTTAAAAGCTACTGAGCCTCATAAAAAGGGTTCTGCTGCTTATACAAAGCAAAAAGAACTAAACTTTGCAATTCGTGCCAAGAGTGGTTGGGGTAAAGCAAAATAATACATGAAAAAGTACGACTACACACACAGCAAGCTTGGTGAAAAGTATCAGTTAGTAACTGAAGGTGCTCACCTTGCTCTAAGAAAAGAAATGTTTAAAGAAGAGTGTTGGGATCATGAAGCTGACCGCCCAGTAATGGAATGTTGGAATGAAGATGGTACTATTAAAGCTGAATGTTGGTCAAATGGGCCTGGTATGACTTCTGCGCAAACCGGTTACGGTGGCAATGCAGAAACAGGCGAACTAGGTGAAGTAGCTCAACCTGGCGCTAATGATTTAGTAACACATTTACGTGGTGCAATGGAAGCAGTGGAGCAAATGAAAGCAACTGCACATCCAGATTCAGCTCAGTTAATGGAACATTTCAAAACTGTTCTTAGTGAACTAGCTGAAATTGCTGCTGATTTAGAAGATTAATTAAACAGCGCTGTACTGACTTGTAGTGTCGAACCACGCGCACTAATACTATCTGCACCTATCTTGCTCTCGATCTTTGAGAGCTCTACTTTATACCACTCTAAGTGACCAGTAGGGCTTACATTTACAATGAAGCCATTGTCGCCTGGTTTCTCTGTTAATTTAGTAATAGCTAATCTAGCAAAAAGCTTTCTAGTACATTCTTCTGGGGAAGCATTAATTTGCATACTACCCGGTATACCTAATTTGTCGTATATGGTATAGATCTTTTCGAATACAGTTTCAAATATATCATACTGTAGTAAATCAATGCCGACTTTTTGACTTTCATCTACCGCTTTAATAATAGCTTTGTACAGACTGTTAATCTGGGTAAATGCTTCTATCATAACCTTAGAATTAAAATCACTTGGTGTAGCTCTATCTAGAGTTAATTCTTCTTTTGCTTCTTGTAATTTCTTTAATGTAGAACCGCTTTTAAAAGCAAGCTTCTTGGTTAACATACTTAAACCAAAAATAGAATTTAACAGTATGTTATTATCTTTACCTTCTATTTCCCCTGCTTCTCTAAACCTACCTAAGCTAAGCATACCACCGGAAATCTTATCATAAGCTTTTACTTCTAGCCCCATTCCATTCACTCTTAAATCAGGTTGACCTTTAGAACGACTATCAACAACTTCTTGTTTATACATACCCTTACTCAGTAACCAGTATAAACTCATTTCACCGTTACCTGAACCTTTTGTACTACCTTTTGTAGCTTTCTTTTTCGGTGGTGTTAATTCGTATAAAGCTTCCCATACTGCTAAGTCGTGTGGATCGATATGAGATGGTCTTGCCTCTAAATTAATGCCTTTTACTTCTGGTGAAACACCGAGCTTTTTTAAATGCTCTAAAATAACTCTGTCGTATTCATTAACAGGTGCTGCTGGTTCAGCAGTCGGTGCTTGTGGAGCAGCTATTGCTTGAGGGTTATCAGCCGTGGGTACAATTGATGGAGCGAGTTCAGGCTGTTCTTTAAGTATCTTCTTTTTATATACGTCCTCGAAACCTACCTTTTTAGTGGTATAATCTTTATTTAAAATACGATTGTATATTTTATCAATTTCCATGTTTAGCTAATTAATATATTCCAGACCGCTGCTTTATCAACACCGCTTGGCATTAATTCAAATGCTCTATGCATTTCACCTTTAGCAAGGTATTCTCTAAATTGTGTACCAGACCCTAAACGGGGTGTTGGTTTAATGTTTACTGCTTTTAAGTGATCCGAGAACTTAGCCATATTACTGTACCTACTTGCATCCTCAGCATCCGAATAAAGATTAACAGTAATGTTACCAGCTTCAGGAGATTCATTCAACGTAGCAACATACTCATAAGTTGTTCTAACTGGAGATATGTCTGCTTCAATAATGTGTATCTTAGCTCTATAATGTTCTAATAAAGGTTTGTACAGATTCCAAATAGCCAGCTTTTTATGTATATTAATATTAGCATTGTCTCTTTCTGTTCTAGAAATAATAATGTATACATCATTATTTTCTTTTGCTGCTAGTTTAGCTGCTTCAAAGTGTCCGATATGAGGAGGGTTAAAGCCTCCGCCAAAAAATCCAATACTATAACTAGGTTCTGCTACAGAACCATCCTCTGTTACTGTTGCTGGTTTTCTACCGCGTTCACCAGCATATAAGAAGTTATTTGCACTAAAATTAATTCTATCTACAATCTTTACCTGGTTAGGGGTGTCTCCGATATAAAGAACGTGACCTTCACCAGGAGCGGTAATGTATGTATCTCCAACTGGAATAAATGAAGCCATCTTACTTAAGTTACCTTCAGCATTTGCTAATAGATGTTGGAATATTAACTTGATACGAATCATATCGTATGTAGCGCCCAACAGTCCAGCTAGTGGTAACTGATTTCTCTGTAAATAGACAGCTAGATTAGAAATCTTCTTTTGTGCGTTTGCTTTGCCACGTTCTCCAAGCTTAGCAGCTTTATCGGTTAGTTTCTTTCTTGCAAAAGCTAGAAAACCTTTGGTATACTTTTCTACACTAAATGATTCCCCTTCTGTAGCAGCTTTAAATACACCACCACCAGTACGCACCATATAGTTTGTATACTCTCTTAACAGACCTACTAAAGTGGTATCACTTACATAATCTGTATTAAATTCGTTTGAAATACTACTAATTTTTAATTTAGCATCCTTTAATAGCCCGTCTAAAGAGTTTTTAAGGTTAGTGTCTAAATGTAAGTTAAGAGTTTTATAATTTGATCCTTCTGCAAACACATTTGCTTTGCGTAAACTATTAACAACTCTTTTTACATCTCTTCCTGTCATTTGAGAAGTAATTTTACCTTTGCTATCAGACTGTATATTAAATGCTGAATGTATGACTATACCCATATCAGCTGTTGAGGCCTGTCTATATAATTCAGATTGAGGGTCGACTGGTATAGCGTATGTAATTAAATTAGGTTGGAAAGTCAGGTATTGTTTACCTTCTATACTTCTTGTTATAGGTTTTCTTGCATTTGAAAATAACAAGTCTCCTTGATACATTAAACCTGAATTATCATAACCTTTTTTAAGGTATGGAAAAACAGACTTTAGTACGTCTCTCAAGCCTGGTGCATTTGCGTATAATTGATCAGCTTCTTGCTCACTATGTACTAAGCTTGGTACGTTACTGAAAATTGTTTTAGTACCGACAAAGAATTGATTATCAAAATCTGGTCTAGGATCTATACCCCAAAATAAAGCAGGGGCACCATCTACTTTTAAGTTAACAGATGTTTTACTATTAAACCCTTCTAGATACGAAGTAAAGTTTTCTACTTGTTCAACAAACTTAGCAAAACCAGCTTTACCTTCTTCAATAGCAAGGTCTTCTAGATGTGATAAGTGTCTCTTAAGAGTACTATCATCGATAGCAGCTTCATTAACAAGCTGGGATTTGTAGTAATTTTTGAAACTTATCATGGTGTGTAATATTTACTACCAATCAGGTTTAATCCCTTCGATATGTAAAAGCTATAAATATTTTCTAGTATACCATCATCAGCGTACCACGCACTTAAAGAGGATACACTTTCAGATAAAGTTGTTGATAAACTACCATCTGTATTTTGAGTCCAATCTATAAGATTGTTTACAGGTTTGTTTGAAAAAGCTGGGTTGTAAACGTAGAACCTATAATTGTTGAAAACAGGAGTCTTGACACCCCAACCATAAAATGCACTTAATGGGTAAGCTGTAATAGGGAACGATGATGCACTAGCTGCCGGGAAGTAACTCTGCATATTGTTTGCAGTAATACTAGCATAAGAAGTAATTTCAGGTACCTCTAATACCTCATAAAAACCTGGATTAAATATATCATTAAGTACAATCTTTTGACCTTGATATACGGTAGTGTTAGGTGCATATGCTGTTAAAGCTACACCCAAGTTAGTGTGACCATTTAAAACGTCAAAGTTTGTATTGTATTTCTCTCTTGTGCCCCATAACCTTTCATGAGATACACTATATAAGTCGAATTGTCTCTTTAACTGTGGTGGTAGATTATAATTGTAGTTATCGAACTCTGTATTAATTAATTCAGCTAAAGAGTATAATTGATCCACTCCAGCAGTATCTACATCTTGGTTATTAGCAACGAAATTGGCAGTTTTTTCATATGCAACTGTACCAAAGTTTTCTGAAGGGTGTACATTATCCCCACCGATAGCAGATAAAAACGTTATAAAGTTAGTATCGTTAGCTATAAAGTTTTGTAATGCGTAGCTTTGTAACTGTTGCCCGTAATTAAACGTTTCATTTACTTTGCGTACAAAATACTTTTTATAAAAATCGGTTATATTAAAATTATAATTACCTACTAGATTAGTTGCTGAAAGATAACCGTACTGTTGAGCATATGCAAATCTACCTTGTTCAATATAGTAGCCACTCAATGGTGGTGGCTCAATTATTGTGAATACATTAGCTGCACTTAAGAGTAGATTTGTAACTACGGTACCACTTGAAAGTAAAGCTGATGATACCGGTAATGTACTAAGAATATTTTTATAATAACCGCCGGTGTCTCTGCTTAAGTTATCTCTTCTGCTAAAGTAGAATGTAGAAGAATAGAGAGAAGCTGCTGATTGAGGTGTAACGGTTGAAAATACTTGACGGTTTGGGGTACCATCTAGAGGGTAGTTTAGTAGTACTTTATTACTAAAATCTGAAGACGTTGTATATGGACCGTTAATTGTAGCAAATATATTACTATCAGTATCTGGCCATACTACACTAGGTGGTGCAATCATTCCACCGTTTACAGTTATACCGAAATGATCAGCTGATAAATTCTTTACATAGAAGCCTGCTGATAAGAATACCTGACTATTTGAATAAGAAGGCACATTTACATCATTAGTATCTTGTAAATTAAAATTATTCTTTGTATTATACACTACCCATATTTTAGGTATATTAACTGTATAGTAATTTAAAGAAGGTATATCGTCTATATAATAGAAGTCTACACTACCGGTGTACCCGACTAAGGTGCCACTAGCTGCAACAGTTAACCGTCCTAAAGAATTGACATAAACTGGGTTTACATTATTTGCAGTTAATGTGGTAAACTGGTTACCATCTAGATCAGTGAATCTCCATCTTGGTCTTAATTGTGCAAACTTGTTGCCTTCTGTCACTACTTCCCACGGTTGAGATAAAGAATTCTGTGCGTAAAAATCAAATATAATGTTCGGGGTATAGACGTTTGAAATGTTGTATTTAAACGTTAATGCTGTAGCATTGTTTAACGGGCCTGGGGGGCAAGATTGATAACCATGAAATAAGGCACTTAAAGGGTTTCCAGAAAGCGCTAAAGAGGATAGGTCTGGCCAATTTGTATAATCCCACTTAATAGAGTCCGTAAAATAGTTTACAACTTTAAATGTATTAGAGAACGTTTGTACAGGATCTCCATTTTTAGGTATTACAGCTAGTTTTATTTCGTAACTGCCAGGCCAATTATAAACATGTGCAGGACTTACTAATGCACTATTTGTAACTTGTGTAACTTCTACTTCAGTACCGTCTCCGAATTGAAAGAATAATGAGAACTGATTTAATATGCTTGCTGGTTGTATGTTAGGTACCGTAGTAACTGTACATATAATAGGTGTAGCATGAGTAAGGCCGCTAATTGCAGCTGTTAAAGTATCAGCTACTTTTATTGTAAAACCTGGTGATGCTATGTAATTAGAAACACTCATATCAATCGCTTATTAAATCGTTATCACCGATGTATCTTGCGTGACATCTGCTGATACTATGATGCGATTTGAAAAGTCGTTTATGTTACTAAAATATAAAGCCTGGAAGTCTTGCAACTGATAATTTTTAGATGTTATAGTTATATCATTCGCAGGGTAAGAAGGATTCCAGATTATCATTGAAATACCCTGTACAGTTTCACCAGTGTCTAATCTTTGAGTGTAAATATTTTCTACATCGGGTATACTTTCAATTTGAGCAGCTAAAGCTACAAGATCAATATTAAAACCTAGTGTAAGCTGAGAAGGATCAAAGTAAGATTGAACTATACCTGTTATTTTGTTTTGTAGTAATTGAGTAGATGTTTTTGCAGTACGAGATAACTTTACAACAAATCTAGTCTGAGATATAATGTAGTTTACATCTGTTTCAGTGCCATCTCCTAAACCTACGGTAATTGCTTTATAAACAGGGTCTGTAACTATAATATCTGAAGTTAAAGTCTTTTTATCATTTGCAGTATTAATTATAAGAGACTTTTGAGCTGGTGTTAAATAGTTTACGTAATTGTTCGTATTTTGTTGTGTAGCTTTTGGTAAGGCGTATATATAAATGTTATTAAAGTTACAAGCGGTAGAGAATGCAAGTTGATTGTAAAGTACTCTGCTATCTTGATTTGGGTTTGTTAACCCGATATTGTATAGGTAGCGTAAATGTTTGTTAACATAGTCATTGTTACTATATACTGTAACGTCTTGCACAATATTGTTAAATGTAGACTTTACAAAGTTTTGATAATCTTGAGAAGTTACTAATCTGTACTGAGATTTAAATGCAGCTGGGGCATTAGTACGAATACTATTAGCATCTTCTGCATTCGTGTAAACAGTAGACGGGTTAGAATTACTAAATTGTAAAGCGTTTATGTTTGTATCGTTAAGGTATTGTAAGTCAGAGCTGAATACATCTGCTTGTATAATATTAAACTGAGTAGTGTTGTATATTACAGCATTTAACCCGTTCAGATCTCCCGCCCCTATTTGACCATCAGTACCTAGAGACTGTAGATAATAAATAGCTACTGCATCTCCAGCATTAAGTTGCTTACCGTTTATACCATCTCCAAACTTAAGCTCATAGTTTTTACTTTCGTTTAATCGAGCTTCAAAACTTTGAGATGTAGCGTTTTCCAGATATAAAGACTCGGTACGCTTCCATTGAGACCATTTACCTGTTTGAGCGCTATTTACATACACATCAATATTGAAATGATCCACGTTAACAGCGCTGCCAGGTGCAACAAATACTACTTCATTAGTTACACCAAGTGCATTGTAAATAGGATACTCTGTCCATTTGCCTTGATATAACAGAGATTGATTACCGACATTTTCAAGATATTGAGTAGTAGATAAAGTTTTTGTAAAGGTAATATCGGTATTAAAAGAATACGGCGCGTTATTTACTCTTATAAAAGTATAACGAGGTATAGTATAAGAACCTATATTTAAATTATTTGTAGCAGAGCAAGTAAATGTTGCGGTTGCAGTTTGATTACCGATAGGGGAATAATTTATAATCTTTACAACACGGTTTATGTTTTCGTATATTTGAGCATCACTAAACATGGACTCAGAAGAAGTCTTGTTTAGATAAAACATAAACGTATGAAATGAGTACGCAATGATATTCTGTATAGCAGTTAAATTAGAACCCTCTAAATATTGATCTGTAAACAATCCGCTTTGCGTTAAGCGGTTTCTCATGAAGTCTCTAAGATTCGTAGCATCAAACGCAATATACTCGTTTGGTTGGATGTTTAGAGCTGATGCATCTGTATATGTTGTTGACATTTTATGAAAGAGTATAACCAGTTTGACTTAATACACCAGGCACTCTAAGAGTTGTATTATTCAAGTACGGCATCTGTATATTTAATTCAATGTAGTAAGTTTGCTCGTCTGGGTTAAGTTGAATGTTTATATTTTGCACTGTTACTCGTGGCTCGTATATAGACAATCCATTCAAGATAGCTTTACCTATTTGATTACCGATTGTTTGAGACACAGGCTGAAATAAATACTGTGCTAGATTTAAACCATATGTTGGATTTAATAAATTCTGTCCTGGTAAGGTGTTAAACAAAGAGTTAATTGAATTTTTAATAGCTGCCTCGTCGTAATCAGAAGTTAAATCCTTGTTAATAGGGTTAGAAAAATCTAAATGTATATCCGAATAGGTGTAACTGTTAGTTGTTACAGCAACTCTTTGTAAACCTGTAAAACTTAGGGATGGCATTGTAAAATACTTAGGGAAGGAGTAAGTATAATCATCATATGAAAAACAGTAAGTTTAACTCTTTATTTCAAGAAGCCTACACACGTTACACAAAAGGTAACGGCTTTTTAGTAGGTGATGTCGTTAAATTAAAATCCGGCTACGAAAATCTAGAGAGTTATAAAAAATTAGGTGAAAACGTTAAACAGCGTCTTAAAGATATTATTAAAACTGGTAACAATATCCGTGTAGGTAAATTACACAATACTGATATTGCTGCTAGATATAGTGCTGACGCTACAGAAGGTGCACCTGCTAGTCTTGCTGATTGTTATGAAGAAGCATCTCCTGGTTTTTGGCGTAATTTAGTTACAATTCCAGTTGAGTGCTTAGAAGAAATTAACACTGGTGCTGATTTAGCTCCTGTACCAGCTGGTCAACGCGATACTAAAGACCGTGTTACAGACCCAGAAGAAGTCGGTAAACATAAATGGCATAAAGACGAAGAAGTTGAAGATCAAAACAAACTCGGTAAAAAACAAAACTGGGTTAAAGATGGTAACTATAAACTAGCTACTGACAATACAGAGTTATCTCATTCAAACAAATATAACGACGAACTCCCCCCTAAGGTAAAAGATTTAAAGAAAGTTAAAGAACTAAAAGAATCAGCAACAAGATTGTCTGAAAATGCTTTAGATAGTCTTTACATTAAAATTCTCAATGAAGATGTAGGTGCAGATGGTCAAGTCAATCCATCAGCTTCAGATAGTGGAAACCAGTTAGCTGGTAACCCTCAAATGCCATCTGAAGAACGAAGAGGTGTAATGATTAATGGTAAAGAAGTTGATATGAATACTATAGAAATAGATGATGTCGACATGCACGATTACCCTGACTTTTCAGATGCTTTTGTTTCCAGAGCACAATTTGTTGATGGTACACCGCTAACTGATGATGAATTAGAGGAACTTCAAAATAATGTCGATGTTAACGGTTTAGCACATGATTCATTACATGAAACGAAACCGTCTTCTGTTGAAGAGAAGGTTTGCCCTATTTGTGGTAGAGATGTATGTATGTGCAAAAAAGAAGAATCAATATCGCAAGATATTAATCTCAAAGGACCAAAAACATTTCTACCAGGTGGTAATGTAAAAGATCCTGCTTCAGCAATTAAAGCTTCAAAATACTCACACCACGGAAGCTAAAGCAATAAGACAAGAGAAGAAATTAATTTCTTGATCCATTACTAAAGCACTTCGATACAAATATTCAGAGACTTGCAGCAATGCAAGTCTTTTTTTATCTTCTGAGATAGAGCACTTATACACTGCATTAAACAGATCTTTCATTAACTTAGGATAGTCGTTTCCAAAGGTTTGCTCCGACTCTATAACGAATTTACGTATAGACGTAAGATCTTCTTTGTTCACGGTTTTATCCAGGATCTCTTGTGCGAATCCCTCGTTATTAATCGTGCTACTAATAGTTAATACACCCTCAACAACACTACGCTGTATATAGTTAATTATTCTTCGTAAATCCGGGTAATAATAACGAATAACCTCTTTAATCTTCTCTATTTGTTCTTTCTCTACTTGTATCTTTTCCTGACGAAGAATAAAACCTATTCGTTTAGCATATTCTCCAATAGGAGGAGTAAAATCAGTGAAAACTTGGCATCGAGACTGAATCGGTTGGATAATACGATGTAGATAGTTGCCAGTGAGGATAAAACGGGTATTACCAGCGTACTCTTCCATAACATTACGCAGAGCTCTTTGACCTGCATCAGTAAAGTTATCGAACTCGTCCAGAAAGATAACCTTAATTTTGCCGTCCAGGCTCTTAGTTTGAGCAAATGAAAGAATAGAGGTACGGACTTCGTCGATACCGTTCTTTTCGCTTGCGTTAATGTACAAGTATTGTGCATCTAGTATTTCGTTTATAATCACTTTCGCTAATGTGGTCTTTCCAGTACCAGCATTACC
>Ga0316230_1004260_pt1 | contig 10584 bp, 6 predicted proteins | sample TBH18025metaG_FD_206004 | JGI IMG/M metagenome (GOLD analysis project Ga0316230, IMG submission 206004) | Freshwater microbial communities from Trout Bog Lake, Wisconsin, USA - TBH18025 | ecosystem: Environmental > Aquatic > Freshwater > Lake > Hypolimnion/Profundal zone | place: USA: Wisconsin...
GGAGGAGGCAATCTCCTCCATCGACGCCGACTGTTCTTCGGTGGCGGCTGAAACGCTTTGCGCCTCGGCCGCGTTTTCCTTGCTCACTGTGTCGATATTATGTACCGATAAAACCAGTTCCTGGCTTCCTGCCGCAATCTGGTTGATGGATTCTGTCACTTCCTGGATCTGTGCTGACAGGCGGTCCACGGCGACGGCGATGGTTTTAAAGGTTTCACCTGCCGACTCCACAACCGCTATACCGGTCTTGACACCCTCGCCGCTGGCCTGAGTGGCGACAATAGCCTGACTCATGGCAGCCTCGTTATTCTTGATCAGACCGGCGATCTGCTGCGCGGCCTGGTTGGACTCTTCCGCCAGTTTCCGCACCTCTTCCGCCACCACCGCAAACCCGCGTCCGGCTTCTCCCGCCCGCGCGGCCTCGATGGCGGCGTTGAGCGCCAGCAAGTTGGTCTGTCCGGCTATCGAGGAAATCAGGGTAACAATTTCACCAATCTCCCGCGCTCCTTTGGCAAGCTCACCGATGGTCTTCTGGACCGCAACCGACTCGTTGCCGATGCTCCTCATCTGTTCCATTACTTTGTCGACCGCTTTTCGCCCCTGTGCGGAGGATTGCGAAGTGTCATCAGCTATTCCGGCTATCTGCTTGCCTGTAGCGGCTATTTGTTCGATACGCGCCGACATTTCTTCCGCGACCGTCGCCATACTGTCCACCGCATTCGCCTGTTTTTCCGTCCCTTCGGCAATCTGAGTAATCGAACCGGCCACCTGGTTGGCGGCATTGGCAGACTGCTGGGCGCTGGCAGTCAGTTCCTCACTGGATGCCGCGACCGTCTCAGACCTGGAATGTACTTTGACCACCAAGGTGCGCAGTCTGTCGGCCATCTGGCCAAAGGCCTCCGCCAATTGTCCGATTTCATCCCGGGTATGAATGTCGATCGGTCTTGGCCGCAAGTCACCGTCAGCCAACAAGAGCGCTTCATCACGAATTCTGATGATCGGCCGGGCGAATCTGGCGCTTACAACCACCACGACCAGCGCCGCCAGGCCGATGCAGGCCGCAGCAACAACAATCAGAATCAGGCTCAGCGAGCCCACCTCGCGGGTGGCTTCTGCTTCCGGGGCTGACACGATCATTATCCAACGCTGTCCGCCGGGAAGGTTAATTGCTGTAAATATGCTCAGCAGGGGCGGACTGCCGGCAAAAGTGTGGATTCCGCTCACCTGCTTCCCGGTCTCGCTGGCGGTCTTGAAAAGCGCCACCAGACGGTCGTCCAGTTCGGAGACCCCGAGGTTGAGCTCTGGCTTGACTTTTTTCTCCATCAGGTTCAGGTTCCCGACAAGTTCCGGTTTTAAGGCATGGGCGATGATCATGCCGGAATCGTCGGCGATAACCCCATAGCCGGTATCCTTGAATTTGACGTCTTTCACGATATCACTAAGGTGGGCCAGTGCTACAGAGCCGGTCACCACCCCGATCAGATTGCCGTTGTCCAAGACCGGCACCGCTATATTCACCGCCCATTTGCCGGTAGCTTTGGCGAGCAGGGGGTCTGACACCACCGGCTGTTTTGTCATAACCACTTTCTTGAAATAGTCGCGGTCTCCCAGATTGGTGTCCGCTCCGTCATGGCGCAGCGACGCCCCGGTCGGATATATGAAACTGACGACATCAATCTTGTTGTTCCTGTTTTTCGCGTCCGCCATCGCTGCGACAATTTGCGTTCTGTCCCCACCGCGAATGTACGGATTACTGGCCAAATCCTGCATGTAAATAACCAGCTCGTTCGCCGAACCCTGGACTCGCTTCGCGTAGTCGGTTCCCAAAGCTGTCGCTGTTTCATCGACGCTTTTGGACAGTGCCTGTTTGGAAAAATAGTAGCTCAGTCCGGTCAGCAGCCCCAGCGACACCAGCATGATTGACAGAATAATGACCAATAGCCTAATCCGGATGCTTGACAGGTTAGTCGCCATACTATTCCCCAACAAATCCAACCCCCACCAGTTCATATTTTTAGATCCCCGAGCATGACAAGCAAGCAAAAGCAGCTAACCAACATAGACACAAGGTTCCATTTTCCTATATATTTCTGCAAAATATGACAAGTTCCTGCTGTGCAGTATGCCATGATATTTTGTCAGGACAGATACCACCCGACAAAAAAAGCCGTCTGTTAAAAACAGACGGCTTTCAAGTTCCATGGCAACGGACCTAGCCGGCCAGACTCCAGTCCCCCGCTTTGTTGATCCGCAGCTGCGACTGATGATATTGTACCAGGGTGTGCCGATGCCCCACACTGATAATGGCCGGATTCTGGAGCTCCTGGCGCAGCAATTCGTACATAGCGCCTTCGGTGGGTTCATCCAGCGCCGATGTCGCCTCATCCAGGAACAGCCACTGGGGTTTTTGCAGTATGACCCGGGCAAAAGCGACACGCTGCTGCTCGCCCAGTGAAAGAACCTGGGACCAGTTTTCCTCCCGGTCCAGCTGATTCGACCATTCTCCCAGCTGACACAAGGCCATAGCCCGCACAATGGTTTCGTCGCTCGCCCAGCCCGTGCCGTGCGGATACAGGACAGCGTCCCGCAGCGACCCCAGCGGCAGATAGGATTTTTGCGGCAGAAACAGCGCCCGCTGACCTTGCGGAATATTGATGTTGCCGTGTCCGAACGGCCAAATGCCAGCCAAAGTCCGCATCAGCGTACTCTTGCCACAGCCGGACGGACCGGTGATCAGCAGTGAATCTCCCGGGTTAAGCCGCAAGTCCAGTCCAGCCAGAAGCTGGGCCCCGTCAGGCAAGCCAACGCTGAGCCCCGATACTTCAAAGGACGGCCCGGCGTCGTGATTGAACTGAATCAGATCCTGCTGGGGCAGCGTCCTTACCCGGTCCATATTGTTGACAAAGCCGCTGAGCCGGTTGACCACGGCTTGCCACTGGGCCAGCACGGAATAGCTCTCCACAAAAAAGGACAGTGCGTCCTGGACCCGCCCGAAGGCCGAGCCAGTCTGCATCAGGCCGCCCAGTTGGATCTGGTTGCTAAAATAGCGCGGCGCGGCCACAATATAGGGGAAAATGATCGCAATCTGGCCATAACCAGAAGTAAACCAGGTTAATTTTTTCTGCTGGTCCATCAGTTGACGGAAATTGCGAAACACCTTTTCGAAGCGTTTGGCAAAATTCTGCTGCTCCTGCTGTTCTCCCTTATAAAAGGCGATGCCTTCGCTATTTTCCCGCAGTCGCACCAGGCTAAAACGAAAATCGGCTTCATAACGCTGCTGGTTAAAATTGATACCTACCAGCGGGCGGCCAATTTTCGAGGCCAGCCACGTACCGACAGCGGCATAAATGATCGCCACCCAGACCATGTAACCAGGTACGGCAATCTGGCTGTCTCCAAGAGGTATGGTCAGGGTACCTGAAAGGGTCCACAGTATCGCCACAAATGACACCAGCGTGACGCTGGCTTTTAGGAGCCCCAGCGAAAGCCGCAGCGTCAGCGAAACGAAAAGCTGCAGGTCTTCGCTGATACGCTGGTCAGGGTTGTCGGTATTGTTGTCAACAAGCTGCAGACGGTAATAGGTTTGTCCGTCCATCCAATTACCCAGGTAATGCTCCGTCAGCCACCGGCGCCACTTTATTTCCAGCATCTGCTGCAGATATTGTTCATAAACGGCGACGATGATGAACATCCCCGCCAGTATCGAAAACTGCCCCAAGGCGCTTACGAAATCACCCTGGTCATAGTTTTGCAAGGAATTATAGAAGCGGTTGTTCCAGGCGTTCAACAGTACCAGGATATACACGTTCCCAAGGGTAAGACCGACAATGACGGCAAGCAGCAGCCGGGCTCCCCACTTTTCCGCCGAAACCCAGTAAACCCGGGTAAGGCGCCAGGTTTGGCTGATAAAGCCTTGTTTAAACATCAGTTTCCTCCTCTGTCCCTGTATCGCAAGCCCTCTCGTCAAGACTATTCAATAAAAGCAATAATGTATATTATACAACATCAGACAGCCTGTTGCACTGGCGAATGTCTGCCAGCCATGGTCATTCCTGCCGCCGCCGTTGAAATGGCTCTGTATGGCGGCGTAAAAAAGGCGCCGGGTGTCCCCAACGCCGCATTGCAAATTATGGTCTTGGACCGCCGGTGCGGCTGCCTGCTGCTTGAAACACTTTTTCCGGGGTAATGGGAAGACTTGTCGCCCGCAGACCCACCGCGTTATAAACAGCATGGGCAATCGCCGGCGCCGGTGTGTTGATAACCACTTCCCCGATTGACTTCGCGCCAAAAGGACCGGTGGGCTCGAAACTCTCCTCGAAGGCCACTGTGATGTTGCCGATATCTTTCCGGCACGGGATTTTATACTGGAGGAATGAATCGGTCTGCAGCCTGCCTTTATCGTCATAGCGCACCTCTTCATACAGCGCCAGGCCGATGCCCTGCACGATCCCGCCCTCCACCTGGATTCTCGCCAGATTGGGGTTGATGACTGTTCCACAGTCCACAACTGCCACATATTCGAGCAGCTCAACCTTACCGGTCTCCTTATCCACCTCCACCTCGGCGAAACCGGCGACGAACGGCGGCGGCGATTCGCTGCTGCCGTAGGTGGCGTTTCCCACCAGTTGCCGCTGGCCGGCTCCCACAACCGACCTTTCCGCCAGTTTTTGCAGACTCACGGCTTTGTCGCCTGCTAGCGTCCGGACGGCGGCTCCGTCAAATACAACCTTGTCTGGCTCCACCGCCAGCTGCTGTGCTCCGCTTTCAATAATTTGCCGCTTCAGATCCTGGGCCGCCATTACCACCGCCATCCCGGTCACATAGGTAGTGCTGGAGGCGTAAGAACCCGGGTCATAGGGAGAAACATCGGTATCCGCCGCGTGGACGATAATACTGTCCAGGGAGGTCGCCAGCACTTCGGCGGCCATTTGGGCCAAAATCGTATCACTGCCTGTTCCCATATCGGTCGAACCGACAAGCAGGGTGTAATTTCCGTCATCATTCAGCCGGATTTCGGCTGACGCTGTATCAATACCGGCGATTCCCGACCCCTGCATCGTCACCGCCATCCCTACAGCCCGCACTTTATTGTCAGCCATCTCGGTCCGGGGATACTTAGCGTTCCAGCCGATCAACTCCTGCCCTTTTGCGATGCATCTGGCCAGGGAAGAGCTTTTCAGAGAGCTGTCGGCATGAATAAGACAGCTTTCCCCTTCCCGGATCAGATTCTGCAGCCGCAGCTGGGCCGGATCGATATCCAGCTTTTCAGCCAGTTTGTTGACAGCCGATTCCAGAGCGAAGGTTCCCTGGGTCGCGCCGTAGCCCCGCAGCGCCCCTGCCGGCATTTTGTTGGTGTACACCACATCGCCCATGAACCGGACCGCTTTAGTCTTGTTATATAAAGGAAGTGTTTTGGCGCCGACCACCGAGAATACCGTTGATGCGTGTTCCCCGTAAGCTCCGGTATCAGACAGACCCTGGATGTCGATCACCCTGATATAGCCTGATAAGTCCGCGCCCAGCCGAACCTTTAACCTCATGGCATGGCGGGAAGTAGTGCAGCTGAATGTTTCGCACCGGTCATACACGATCTTGGCCGGTTTCCCGGTTTTCAGCGTAACCAGCGCCGAAAATACTTCCACCGCCCCGGTCTGCTTACCGCCGAATCCGCCACCAATCCTTGGCTTGATAACCCGGATCCGGCTTGCCGGTATCTGCAGCGCACGGGCCAGCTGCCTCCTTACATGAAAGGGAATCTGGGTCGAAGACACCACCACCAGCCGCCCGGTATGATCAAGATAATTGAAAGCCCGGTAGGTTTCCATCATGGCATGGGCCTGGGCCTGGGTATAAAAGGTCTCCTCAATGACAACCGGACATTGTTTCAGTTCACCTTCCACATCGCCGGCTTCCACCTTCTGCGAGGAAACAACATTTCTTTCGCGCTGCATGCCGATATCGTAGTTGCAGTGAAGGTCGTCCTCGGGATGAACTGTTGATGGATGTTCTTTGGCTGTCTCAAAATCCAGCACCGCGTCCCAGACTTCATACTCGACCTTGATCAGCCTCAACGCCCTTGCGGCTGTTTGCTCATCCACCGCGGCGACAATCGCCACTTCGTCGCCGACATATCTGACAATCTCCTCCAGAATCAGCCGGTCATAAGGCGAAGGTTCGGGATAGGTCTGCCCGGCCAGGGTAAACCTGACCTTGGGGACATCTTTATAGGTCAAAACGCACTCCACACCATCCAGCTCAGTGGCTCTGGAGGTATCAATCGCTGTTATCCTGGCAAAAGCGTGGGGACTGCGCAGGATCTTTACCACCAGGGCCCGGGCCATGGCCAGGTCGTCGGTATAAACCGGCTTGCCTGTGGCGATCATCATTCCGTCTGTCTTGGGAAAGCCTTTGCCGACTATCTTCATATCAGGCCCACCCCCAGAAATTTTTTGACTGCTCTTAGCTGTCCCAAATAACCTGAGCAGCGGCACAAATTGCCTATGAGATAATGGACAATCTCCGCTTCGGTCGGATTTGGCAGCTCCCTTTTCATCGCCAGAACGGTCATAATGAACCCGGGGCTGCAAAAACCGCATTGCTCAGCTCCCTCGGCAACAAGGAACTCCGCGAATTCCCCGGCTTCCTTCGCAACTCCCTCGATGGTGGTTATCTTTTTGCCGTCAACCCTGAAAGCAAGAACCGCGCAGGACAGCGTGGGTTTTCCCTCAATCCAGACGGTGCAAAGGCCGCAGTTGGAGGTGTCACAGCCCCTGCGGACACTCAGGAGGCCATGCTTGCGCAGCGTTTCAGCCAGAAACTCTCCCGGCTCCACTTGAAGGGACACCTGTTTATTGTTGATCATTACATTGATTTGCACTGCAATACCTCCGTCACGGCTCTTTTCACCAACACCCGGCACATCGCCTGGCGGTACTGGGCCGAACCTCGCGCATTGGTACCAAAGGACAGCTCCGCCGCCGCCACGTCGGCCGCGCACCTGATGGTCTCCAGGCTCACATCCGCGCTGGACAGCTGAGCCGCCGCCTGTACCGCGACTTTGGCCCTGAGCGGCCTGGCTCCTGCGACGATGACCCACTCAGTGCCCAGACGTGAAGCAGCCACATTCAGGATCGGCAAGTCGCCGGCCGAGTTTCGCAGACTCTGGTAAGCGGCCTGTCGCGGCTCTTTTTTGATCCACAGCCGCAGCAGAATGTCTTTTTGTCGCGGACTGTCCAGAAAAACCCCCAAGGGAATCAGCCCGCCCGCATGGAGTTCGACTTTGGTGTCCAAAACAAGCAGCGCGGTGATGAAATCCGAAAAACCGTATTTTGTAAAGATCGTGGCCCCGGCGGTAACAATGTTGCGGAACTGGACCCCCACAACGTTGCCGACGGCCTTCGGCAGTATGCCGCTGAAACAGGAATTCAGGACCGGACTGGTTTCCAGCGTCCTAAAAGTCGCCATGGCGCCGATTTTTATATATTCATCCTGTTCTTCGATTTCAGCCAGGTTCAGTCTTGACAAGTCTATCGCTGTGCCTACTTTTCGGGAACCCAGCCGCAAAAAAGCACCACCGCCCAGCACGACATTGCTGGGCCTAGCTGTCAATATCCTGTATGCTTCCTCAATGGTTTCCGGTTGTGCCAACTCGGTTATCGATAACATACTCCTCCACACCCTTCCCCGCAAACTATTAAGCCTGTTACATTACAAAACAAAACCCCGGCAGACAAGTTCGCGGCAAAATGAGCGAACCCCGCCAGGGTTTTTATCCCCTCGGTGTAGTGCTTAGCACACCTGTACCCTCGGTCGCAAGCCACTGCAGAAACATGGTTGCGTGCCAAACCGGGACACAACCGGCCTCAACCGTGTGGAACCCTAGGTACATTTTCACTCGTAGCCGAGCACTTTACGGTTGCCTGTAGAAACTTTTAGGCCATATTCCCAAAATTATACGAGGATATTAACTTTAGACGCAACTTATATTAGCCTAGTGACAACTCCCCGCACTGAAGAACGGGGCTTCTCGGTTCATGTACAGCCAACAACCCGGCCATATCCCCGAAGGCTACGTCCTAGCCCGCTTGTTTTATGGTTGCTAACGCCAATATATTGATAGCGGCGTTTACGTCTCTTTGGACACTCAGTCCGCAATGCGGGCAGTTGTGCCAACGCTCAGAAAGTTTTTTCGGCACGATCTTCCCGCAAGCCGGATTAGAACATATCTGGCTTGTTTGATACGGTGGTACTGCTACAACCTGCCTGCCGGCGCTTTCAGCCTTGTAGTCCAGGAATTGAAACAGCATACTCCAGTCCGCGTCTGTGATGGATTTTGCCAAGTGGTGATTCTTGACCATATTCTTGACTTGTAGTTTCTCATGAGCTATCAGGTCGTTTTCAAGAATGAGCTTGGTACTGACTTTATGGGCAATATCTTTTCTCTGGTTAGCCACTTTCTCATGCTGTTTAGCAAACAGAGTGACGGCTTTGCGCCTTCGATTAGAGCCTTTCTCTCGGCGGCTTATCTGACGCTGCAGGTATTTGAGCCGCTTTTCCGCTTTGCGATACTTGTCCAGCTTCGGAAAGAAAACGCCGTTAGAAGTGATTACGAAGTCAGTCACACCTACGTCAATTCCTACCTCTTTGCCAGTCAAAGGTAAGACTTTGGCTTCGACCTCACAGGAAAATCCGGCATAGTATTGGCCGTTTTTCCTGGTAATTGAACAAGTCTTAATCTTCCCGTCTACTGGCCTGTGTAGTTTGACTTTTACTGAGCCGATTTTACTCAATTCTAGCCGGTTGCCAATCAACTTGAACCCGGCTTGTGGGTAAGTGAAGCTGCCGTACTGATTTCGGCCTTCTCACCTTGTTCTACCCTTCGAAAAAAGTTCTGATAGGCTTTATCGAGCCGGATTCCAACATCTTGTAACGCCTGGGAAAAGATATGATTGTATTCGGGAAACTCGGCCTTGATAGTTGGCAGCTCGTTAAGTTGCTCAATCTTGTTCACCGACTTGCCGACTTTATAGGCATTTATCCGTTGATCTAACATGCAGTTATAGAGAAACCGACAGTTGTTAACCGTGGTGTCGATGACTGCCGCTTGTCTCTTGGTGGGATATAGACGATATTTGAAGGTCTTTATCATGGCTTCGCCTCCCTTCTAATGCTCTTGCACTCTTCGATGTATCGCTTCATGATTTCGTATGATACGGCCCGCCTGGCCGAGATGCCTTTTACGACCTTGCCGATTTCAGTCGGAGCAACGGTTGGTGGCGCGGAGACAAGCAGATGAATATGGTCCGGTTGTTCTTCTAACGCCAGTAGCTCCCAATCCTTTTCCAGTGCAATAGCCTGAATGTTTTCTTCTGCTTGTTGACGCAAATCGCCGGTTAAAAACTTTCGCCGGTATTTGAGTATTCATACTATGCGGTAGTTTAATACATAGCTGGCATGGCGTAAATTTTTACGTTATCCATAGGTATGTTGTACCATATTTGGCAACCAGGCACGATTTAAAACACGACGAAGGGCGCTTTCATCCCCGGAATCAATTCCGAGGTTTTCCCGCGCCTACATTATAATTATAGCAACCTTCCGCAAATAGTGTCAATCCAAAAGCAACTGCCGCAAAAAGATTACCAGGATCGCGACAGCTAAAATTTTCCTCGCCGCGGCAGGTTAATAGCTTTTCCCTGAGAATGCATAACAATAAGCAATCACATGATCTATCAGGAGGGATTTGTCGTGTTTTCCAGCAAAGATTCGGCCGGAGCAGTCGGCGCAGCAAATCAAGGTCGATACTTCGTTGCAGCTGAAGTTGAAACAGTATATGAAAAACTTTCTTCTTGCCAGCAGGTTTCGGCAGGACTTGCTTTTTTGAAGGCTGACGAAGCCAACACCCTTGGCGACCAGAGAGCCATCACCGAAATTCCGTCCCCGCCTTTTCAGGAAACAGTCAGGGCGGCGTATTACCGCGAACGTCTCCAGGCACTCGGGCTCAAAAAGGTTACCACCGACAGCGAAGGCAATGTCTTCGGCCTCTATCCGGGAACCGGCTCCGGACCCAGGCTGTTTATAGCCGCCCATCTGGATACCGTCTTTCCGGAAGGCACCGACACTACGGTCATGGAAAAAGCCGGCCGCCTCTATGCTCCCGGTATCGCCGACGATGCCCGCGGCCTGGCGGCCATCCTGTCGGTTATTCGGGCCCTGAATGCCGCCGGAATCCAAACAGCGGGAGACATTGTTTTCGGCGGCACTGTCGGCGAGGAGGGACTGGGTGATCTGCGCGGCGTAAAGGCCTTCTTCCGCGACAATAAAAATATCGACGGTTTTATTACCGTCGATGGTACCAAGGCCAGCCTGATATCCTATCTCGCCACAGGCAGCCTGCGCTACGAAATTACCTTCAAAGGCCCCGGCGGCCACAGTTTCAATGCTTTCGGACTGCCCAGCGCCATCCACGCCCTGGGAAGAGCCATTGCCAAAATCGCCGACATCGAGCCCCCGCAGCAGCCGAAAACCACCTTTACAGTCGGTATCGTGGCTGGCGGAACTTCGGTAAACTCCATTGCCGCCGAA
>Ga0316230_1004261_pt1 | contig 10583 bp, 4 predicted proteins | sample TBH18025metaG_FD_206004 | JGI IMG/M metagenome (GOLD analysis project Ga0316230, IMG submission 206004) | Freshwater microbial communities from Trout Bog Lake, Wisconsin, USA - TBH18025 | ecosystem: Environmental > Aquatic > Freshwater > Lake > Hypolimnion/Profundal zone | place: USA: Wisconsin...
GACAGTAAGTTCCAGCCAGCGTTCGGTTCCGGTCCCGGTATAGGCATTCGTGGCGTAAGCGATGGTGCTGGTGCCGTAAGGCGTGGTCATGGCGGTGATCGCGCCGTTGGTGTCGTAAAGAAACTGTGAGGTGAGGCCAATGCAATCGGTGATTTGAGCCAATTCATTGCTGGCATTATAGGCGAAGCTGGCGAAGCGGCCAAAAGGGTCGGCCACTTGGGTGATTTTGAAAATGTCGTTCGGGTTGCCATAAGTGAAGGTGGTCACCTGCCCGATGGCGTCGGTGACCGCCACCACGCGGAAGTTGTTGTCGTAGGTGATTTGGAGGGCGTTTCCCTGCGGGTCAATCACCTGCGTCATAAAGACGTTGCGCGAAGTCCCGTTGGTGGCGGTGGGTTGGGCAAAAACATACGTGGTGCCGTCCAGAAACTCCAGTTGATAGCTATTGGGCGAAGTGCGGGTGAGGATGCCGGCGCTGATCAATTCGGGTGTGAAGGACTGGGTATTGGTGTTGAAACCGGTGAAGTTGAGTGAGCCGCCGTGATCGGTGTAGTAGTTCACGTTTGTCGTCGGGGAGCTGGGGTTATCGGAGATATAGGCCAGCCAATTGAACGTCCATTTCTGCCCCAGATTTGAGTAGGAGAAACTGGCCGGCTGCTGGGACTCAAACTGATTGTAAGTGACGATAAATTGGGGGGGCGGTCCAACCGGCGGGATATAACCGACCGGGTTGTCCTGTGCCACCAAACCGATTTGATAGCTGTCAATGGCGAGGACACACATGCCCTCGCAGGGAGGGGGGCCGTCTCCAAGTCCAGCCGCCGGTCCCGGGCCCGGGCCCGGTGGCGAGCAGCAAGGCGACGACGATGCACCACAACCCGGACCGAGATAGTGGTTTATTTTCCCGGGTCCCTTACCCCAAACGGTGTCACCTTCAGCGCGGGAAATTGTCCGCCAACCAGCCGGAAGCCGGCCCACCGGCACCAGAAAATATCCGTCGGTTTCTGCGTCCAATGCGCGCCGGGTTACCCAGACATCATTAGACGAGTCCTGGAGCAGATAAAGCCCGTGCTCTTCACGGATTAACGCGACGTAGTGACCGATCTTATAGTGAACCACCGCCGGCGTCGGCAGCGCCTCGCCCTGGGCACGGAAGGCCATCTGGCAGTTCATCCCGAGCTGGCTCGATAGTTTGGCAAGCTGCGCCAGCGAAAATCCCTTTTTCGAGGCCCGCGATTCGTAGATCAACGCGCTGCCGGCTTCCGGCGAATTTTCGGCCGCCAAGATCCGGCTCAGGGCCACCGGTCCGCAACGGTAGGCGATTTCGGGCTGGTTCTTCATTTCCCAAAGGGTTTCATTGGCAACCGTCAACAAATTCGCACCCAGACCAACCGCCGACCGGTTTCTTAGGGAAGAGAGGAGGGCGGCCACATCCTCCTCGCGTCCTCCCCGGCAATACATCAAGGCCAGTTCGCCCGCAGCCCGTTCGGCTAGCGGTTTGACTGCCGGATCAGTGCTGCCTTTCATTAGCGTCCATGCCTGCTGGTAAGTGGCCTGGGCCTTGGCATACCAGCCGGTCTTTTGGCATTCCGACCCAACGTTCAACAGCAAGGCGCCGTTCCAAGGTGACTGCGGATGATCCGCCGCATAGCTTTCGAGCGCGGAGAAATCATCGCTCACAGCGCGTTGCGAAAACGAGCGCAAAGCGTTGGCCAACTGGCGGTTATCCTCCTCCGAGGGCGGCGCGGTGGGGATAAGCGGCTCGGCAAAAAGACGCGCATTGCGAATTTCCACGGCCGTTGGATTGGCGGACAGCACCAGCCCGGGAACCGGTTCGGCATGGGCGGGAACCGTGCGGTTAATGATTGGTTGGGAGGTGTTTGCGACCAAGTCCGCACTCCCGGCCCTCCCGGCTACCGCGCCCAAGCTGGCGAGCGCCATTAGACCAATGGAAATGATTGAGGGTCTGAAGGTTACAAAGTCCCGCGCCTGCGGCTTGGATTTTTTCATAAGCTTGCTCTCCACCCAAAAATGCGTTGTTGTAATGGTTTGTTTGCGGACCCTGTTTTGCTGCGTACACGTACTTCTTATCGTGTCTGGTAATATGTCTAATATATGTGTCGCGCGAATGTCAAGCATAAAAGGAAGTTTGTTGTGACTGCGTGACTGCCGGCACAATTCGCGGTCCAGCCGGATCGGCTGGCGAGCGCCCCGCCAATCGCCGGTGCCGCGAGCATGGTCCCGGCTAAGGTAGCACAAAAGCATTAAAGCCCCCGCCCTGAATCCAGACTTGTGGCCAACGGGTAGGAGCCGTTAACCGAAAGATTGGCCTGCCCCAAGACCCTACGCCACCGCTTCGTTCACCCCAGCCACGGCTCCGTTGCGTTAGCGGAGCTTTGTTGCTCAAGGGATGGTTCCAGCTCGTTTTGAATAAAAAAACCTTCGTGCCTGCGCGGCTTTGGGTTAAATTCACCGCCACATGAAGTGGACACAAACTCTCATTCCGACCCTCCGCGAGGCCCCGGCTGACGCGGAAATACTCTCCCACAAGCTGTTGTTGCGCGCCGGCCTCATTCGCAAGCTCGCCGGCGGCGTCTATACTTTTCTGCCGCTGGGCCTGCGCGCGTTGCGCAAGGTTGAGCAGATTGTCCGCGAGGAGATGGACCGTGCGGGCGCCGTGGAAGTGCTCATGCCCGCCCTGCAGCCGCCGGAAATCTGGCAGCAAAGCGGACGGTACGAAACCGCCAGCAACGTGCTGTTCAAGCTCAAGGACAGCGGCAATCGCGAGTGGGTGCTCAGTCCCACGGCGGAAGAGGTCATCACCACCCTGGCCGCGAACGAAATCAATTCCTACCGCCAGTTGCCCAAGAATTTTTACCAGATCAGCGTCAAATTCCGCGATGAGATCCGGCCGCGTTTTGGGCTTATGCGGGCCAAGGAATTCATCATGAAGGACGCCTATTCTTTCGACACCACGGACGAGGGGGCGATGGTCAGCTACCGGAAGATGTATGATGCTTACACGCGCATCTTTGCCCGTTGCGGCCTCAAGGCGTTTCCGGTGGAGGCAGACACCGGCGTTATCGGCGGCAATTATTCCCACGAGTTCATGGTGCCGGCGGAGACGGGCGAAAATGAGGTCGCTTTTTGCGAGGCCTGCGGTTACGCCGCGAACATTGAGAAGGCCACCAGCGGCCTGCCGAAAACCGCGGCGCGCGAATTGGGCGGGGCGCCGGAAAAATTTGCCACGCCCGGCGTGGTGACCATCGAGGCCCTGAGCAAAGCACCGTACGGCGTGCCGGCCAACCGGCAAGTCAAGACTTTGGTGTATATTGCCGACAGCCAGCCGGTCATCATTTTGATTCGCGGCGACGACCAGTTGAACGAAACGAAATTCCTGGCCAAGACCGGCGCGGTGGCTGCGCGTCCCGCCACGCCCGAGGAAATTGTTCCCTTGCTCGGGGCCAAACCAGGGAGTTTGGGCGCGGTGGCGAATGTTCCCGCCCACGTGAATGTCCTCGCCGATGAACGCTTGCAGGGCGCCAACGGCATGACCACTGGCGCGAACGAAGACGGCTTCCACTTGAAGAATGTCTCGATGGAGCGCGACATTAAAGTGACGGCGTGGTTTGATCTGCGCACCGTGGACGCGGGCGAGCCGTGCGCCAAATGCGGCAAGCCGCTGAAAATCCGCCGCGCCATCGAAGTGGGCCACGTTTTCAAGCTGGGCACGAAATACAGCGAGAAACTCAACGCCACGTTTTTGGACGCGGACGGCGCGCGCAAGCCGTCGGTCATGGGCTGCTATGGCATCGGGACCACGCGCACGTTGCAGGCGATCATCGAGCAGTGCAACGACAAGGACGGCGTCGTCTGGCCGCTGAGCGTGGCGCCTTATCAGGTCTGCATCACCCCGCTCGCAGTCGCCCCCGAAAGTCAGGCGATGCAGTTGGCCGAGAGATTTTATGCCGAACTGGCCGCCCAAGGCGTGGAGGTCATTCTGGACGACCGCGACGAACGGCCCGGCGTGAAGTTCAAAGACGCGGACCTGGTGGGTTTCCCCATCCGCATTGCCCTGGGCGAAAAATCGCTGGCCAAGGGCGAAGTGGAAATCAAACCGCGCGACGGGGCGTTCCAGTCCGTCAAGATTGACGAGGCGGTAGCGGCGGTCTTGAAGCGGATCAAGGGCTAGGGCTTGAATTCCAAACGGATTTTGGCGCAAAGCCCGAGGTTGGCGCGAAGCGGTTCTCCATGAACCGGAGCGCCGAGCATTGCTCGGCCAGAGAAATCGAGTGCCTTCCAACCATGTCGAGCAATGCTCGGCGCCCTGATCGCGCGGTTCATGGGGAGTTTTCGGTGACCGGGGATGTGCGTGCCTATTGCCAATTTGGCGACCGGGTCTTAAGCTGCCACCCCAGCGATGGATACTTCTGAAAATGTTTTGAAGCGGGCGTTCGCCGCGCACAATGCCGGACGGACGCCGGAAGCCGAAATGCTCTGTCGCAAACTGGTGCAATCTGGCTTGGTGGACACGCAGCTCTTCTTCCTGTTGGGCATGGTTTTGCACGCAACCGGACGTGATGCCGAAGCGGTCCCATGGCTGGAACGCGCCGCCGGGCTGCCAGCCGGCGGGGCCAGGATTTTCAGCGGCTTGGGCGTGGTATGGCAAAAACTGGGCGACGTGGCGAAGGCGGCCCAATATTTTGCCCGGGCCGCCGAATTGGAGCCGGGCTGTGCCAATCATTTTTACAGTCTGGGCAACGCGGTTTATCAATTGGATGAGCTGGAACGCGCGACCGCCGCGTTCCAGCGGGCGGTGGAATTGAATCCCCGCGATTCGGAAAGCTGGAACAACCTCGGAAAATGTCTCAAGGAATTGAACTGCGTCAAAGAATCCATTGCGGCTTATGACCGCGCGTTGGCATTAGATCCCGGCTATCTGCTGGCCTTGCAGGGCAGGTCCATCTCCCTGCTGACGGCCGGCCGGTTGGCGGAAGGCTATCGCGATTACGAACTCCGCTGGCTCACCCTCAAGCCGCGTGAGTTTGCCGCGCCGCGCTGGGCAGGCCAGCCCATTCCGGGGAAAACTCTATTTCTCCACGCCGAGCAGGGTTTCGGCGACGGTATTCAGAGCGCCCGGTATCCCAAGCTCGCCCGCCGGCGGTGCGCGCACGTGATTCTGGAATGCCGGCCGGAACTCAAGACGCTGTTTGTCCACTCCGGCGTGGCGGACCAAGTCATCGCCTACGGCGAGGAGATTCCGCCCTTTGATTTTTATAATTCCGTCATCAGCTTGCCCGGACTGCTGGGCTTCACCTTGGAAAGCATCCCGGGGGACACGCCTTATCTCCAGGCACCATCGGTCAGCCAGCTGCCGGGAGCGCCCAACGGAAATATGCGGGTCGGCCTCGTTTGGGCGGGCAGCCCCACCCATCGTGACGATGTCAACCGCTCCGTGCCGCTGACCCTGCTGGCGCAGGTGCTGGCGGTGCCGGGTATTGCTTTTTACAGCCTGCAATTGCCCATTCCGCAACGCGACGCCGCCACGCTGAAGGAGTTTCCGAATTTGACGGAGTTAGGCGGATTTGATGATTACCTGGCCACCGCCTCGATGGTTGCGCAAATGGATTTGGTTATTTCCGTGGATACCTCCTGCGCGCACCTGGCCGGTGCTTTGGGCAAACCGGTGTGGACACTGGTGCAGTTCGCCCCGGACTGGCGATGGTTTGCGCAATTCGGCGAACGGACTCCTTGGTACCCCACTATGCGGCTCTTTCGCCAGTCCCGGCGCGGCGACTGGCTCCCGGTGATTGCCCAAGTGGCGGCGGAACTGACCCGCCTGGCGGCACATCACAATGCCTTGACAACCTTCGCGCCAAAAACGTATTGATGACGCCATGACCATGCTCGAACCCAGCCAAGCGAAATTCAGCAGTCTGATTACTTGCGCCTGCCTGCTGGCTTTGCAAACGCCCCTTTTGGCAGCGCAATCGCAGGCGCACCCGGACGAGGCTTTCACCGCGTTTTTCCATCAGACAAATCACTGGGCGGCGGGCGACGTGGCCACCACGATTCCCCTCTCCGACGGGCGTGTGCTCTGGCTTTTTGGCGACAGCTACATTGATCAGTTGGATCCTGCCAGCGGCACCTTGCCATCCCTGTTCAATGCGCGCAACGCCGTCCTGGTGCAAAACACGAATGACCCGATGCATCCCCAAACCCTGAGCCATTTTGCAGCCAAGGATAAATCATTCTTTCGGCCGCCCGCAGCCGCCCCGGGCGATTTCTGGCCGTGCTTCTGGCCCGGCCCCGGTTTTCAAAACGGCCACACGGTTTATGTGTATCTCACCGAGTTGCAGAAAACCCCGCAGGGCGGCATGTGGGGTTTCCAGGCCGTTGGCCAGTATTGGGCGAAAATGTCCTTTCCGGAATTGAAGGTCACCGGCTATGTGGAATTGCCGTTATTCAACGGCATTCTCTCTTGGTGCGGTTTCGTGCCGGACACTGCGAGCGGTTTCACCTATGCCTTTGGCAACAAGAAGCACGACCTTGGGAGCGATGTCTTTGTGGCGCGCTTTCGCACGCGGCAGCCGGAAAAGAACTGGACATTTTGGGATGGACGGGACTGGACCGCCAATGCCACGAATGCCGCGGTAATTGCCCACGGCGCGTCCACCTCCGTGAGCGTCTGCAAAGTGCGGGACAAATTCCTGCTCTTCACGACGGCCTTCAGCGTGGCCTGTGATCAGGGGCGGGATATCTATCTGTTGACGAGTGACCGGCCCACCGGGCCGTTTTCGCCGCGCGAGAAGATTTTTACGGTGGATGATGCGGTCAACGGCCATCATCCATTCTTCTATATGGCCGAACCACATCCGGAGTTTTGCAATGCTGATGGCATGCTCATCACTTATTGTTTGAACGGCTATGAACCATGCGTCCCTACCACTGTCAACGGCCGCATGAAGCCAGATTATTATCGTCCGCGGGCCATTCGCCTCCCGTTGGACCGGAAATCTGAATGAACCTTCTTGCCGCTTGGTTTCTCGATTTCAGCCGGCCAACCTCGGGCGGATTCAGCGCTTGAAATTATTTGCGGGACCGGATTGGCAGGCGTGTTCGCCATGCCTGTCCGTGACGGTTGACATGGAATGGCCAAGAGCGCCAAACTGAACCGATGAACCGACGCCAATTTATCAAAGCCAGTGTCGCCACAGCCATGATGGTTCCCTTTGTTGAGCGCGGCTTCGGCGCGCCGGCACTCGCGTTGCCCGAGGCCACACCGCAGAAATTGCCGCGCTGGCGCGGATTTAACTTACTGGAAAAATTCCAGTCCAGCGGGAATAACGGACCCTTTCGCGAAGAGGATTTCGAGTGGATCGCCGATTGGGGATTCGACTTCGTGCGCTTGCCGATGGATTATCGGTGTTGGGCAAAAACCCCCGAAGCCGAGTTCAATGAGCAGACGCTGCGGGAGATTGACCAGGCCGTCGCGTGGGGCAAACAGTATGGCGTCCATGTCTGCATCAATTTCCACCGCGGCCCCGGCTATTGTGTGAATATGCGGGACGGTGAAAAACCGACGTTGTGGACCGAGTCGGCGGCGCAGGAACAGTTTGCGCGACACTGGGGCGTGTTTGCCGCACGTTATCGAGGGGTGCCGGGCCGGCAACTCAGTTTCAACCTGATTAACGAACCCGGCGATATCACTGGCGCCGTCTATGCCGCCGCGATGAAAAAGGCCGTCGAAGCGATCCACGCCGCCGATCCGCAACGGCTCATTATTGCTGACGGCATCCGCTGGGGCAGCAAACCGGTCCCGGAACTGATTCCGTTTGGCATCGCCCAAAGCACGCGCGGCTACGAGCCGATGCTGGTCAGCCATTATCAGGCCAGTTGGATTCCTCACGAGGGATCCTGGCCGGCACCGGCTTGGCCGATTCCGGTCGGGATTAACAATTGTCTTTATGGCGATTTCAAACCGGAGCTTCAAAGCGCGCTCGAATTGCGGGTTGAGTGTCCGCGGGCCATGCCCTTTAGCATCCGCATCAGTCATGTTTCGACACGGGCTGAACTCATCGTGAAAGCCGATGACGCGGTTATCTTGCAGCAACAGTTCCAGCCCGGTCCCGGCGCCGGTGAATGGAAAAAGTCGGAGCGGAGCCAGTGGGGCAGTTACAATGCCGATTATGACCGTGATTACACCGCCACGCTGCCCGCCGGCACGCGCGCGGTTAGGATCGAGATTGGCAAGGGGGATTGGCTGACATTTATCGAGCTGCGGCTTGGCCAGACAGTGATCGTACCGGGCAACAGCGACTGGGGTGTGAAACAAGAGGCGTTTACCGTGGATGCGCTAGGTGCGCATCCGGTGAACCCGCGTTATGTGTGTAGCCAGGAAACGCTCCAGAAGAAGATGATCGAGCCGTGGCAGGCGCTGGCCACACAGGGGGTTGGGGTCTTGGTTGGCGAATGGGGCGCATTCAACCACACGCCGCATTCCGTTACGCTTGCCTGGATGCACGACTGCTTAGACAACTGGCTGACGGTTGGGTTCGGTTGGTCGTTATGGAATTTTCGGGGCCCCTTCGGCATCCTCGACAGCGACCGCAAAGACGTCGGCTACGAAACTTTCAAGGGCCACCAACTTGACCGTAAAATGCTGGAACTGCTGCGCCAATTTTGACGTGGAACCGCGCGAAGCGCCTGGTGGTGCGGCGGCGAACTTCGGAGTGCGGCATTATTTATGCGCGGGCCGGCGAGGGTGGCAGTTCCCGGCGGCGCAGGGCGAGGTAGCTGACGAAACAATTCACCCACATGCAGCCGGAGACAGCCGCGCCGATTTGGAAGGCGCGGTCCTGAAAGAACACGTGGACTTGGTGCGTGCCGGCCGGCACGGGCACGGCTTGAAACGCGACGTTGGCCCGCAACAGCGGAACGGGCTGGCCGTCAATCTCCGCGCGCCAATCGTGGTAATAGGTCTGCGCAATGACTGCCAGCGCAGGCCCGGCGGCATGGCACTCGAAATCCACGGTATCGTCTGTGAATTTTGCGGCGCCGATGCTGGCTGGAACCTGGTTGGAAAAAGTCATGAGCGATTTTGCCTCCGGCAGCAAGATTACAGTGGTGGCGGGGTCCACCAGGTTCTTGCCGAACGCCCAGAGCGCGCTCATATCTTCCAGCACGACGGGCCGTTGCCCGGCAGTCACCAAGGGCAGGTAATTCGAGCGCGGTTCCCATGCCAGCATATTTGTCGGCGAGGTGTATTGCGAAACTCCCATGAATGCCTCCAGCCGTGAAAAGTTGCCGTTGGTCACGCTATAAACCAGCGATAAGAGTCCGTCAAACTCCCGCGGTCGCAGCGAGAAGAAGCTGTCCACTTTGGGCACCTCGTCGAGCAGATTCAGATTGGCGCAGTAGCCAATGCGTTTGGCGAGAAAGTTGTTTTTGGAATCGCTGACGGCGAAGCGCGTGAGTTCCAGCGCAGCGTCCGGGGAGAGCATGGCCCGGGAACCGCCCAGCTCGGGCTGCGGGTTCATGGCCAGCCGATTGCGCGCGAGATTCGGTTCATAAACGCTCGGCGGCACGGTCGGGTTTTGCTTTGGCTCATGGGTGAGGACATCCAGCCAGGCAACCAAGATCAAAATCAGTGGTAGGAAATGGAGCAGGGGGGATTTCAGCTTGCGCGTCAGGCCAAACAACACCACCCCGGTAAGCAGCAAGAAGCCGGCGCGGGAAATTCCATTGAGCAGGGCGGCGTGTGGATTGTCGCCCGGGCCTGGTGCGACTTGGGTCCAAGCCGTGATGCCGCCGATTAACAGGAGCAGCAGCACACCGAGCCACAGCATCCGCTTGGCGGAGGTTGGCGGCGGGGTTCGCTGGGAGCATAAGCATGGGGGCGGGGACGGCTCGTCCCCGAGATTAGCTGGCGATAGCTGGGAGGATGGGGACGAGTCGTCCCCATCCCGGTCTGCGCGCCCTTTTGTGTCGGCGCGCGACTCGGTGCCTTGCGGCAGGTTGGTTCGCCCCGGGCCGGAGGCCGGCGCTCCGAATAGGTTCTCCAGGGCAAACGCGGCGAGCAGCGGGGCGGCGAAGACCGCGAGCATGACGAATTTCACGGGGTAAGTGATGAAGCTCAATTGCGGGATGAGTTTTCGCAGCAGGGGATAAAACGGCGTGTTTTCGCCGAAGGCGCAGAGCAAAGCGAGGAGCCCAACCATCGTCAATAGCCAAACCGGATTGCCCCAAAGTCTGCGGCTCAATATGCACATCAGTTTGGAAAAAACTTGAATCGGCTGATTACCCAGGACCTTTTGCCGCAGATCTCTTAGGCCAAGCACGGCCAGGATCGCCAGCCACAAGGTGCCGAGGCCGAGGTAATACGAGGAAGTCCAGTATTGGCCATGCTGAAAGAAAATACCTTCCAGTTTGGTTGAGCCGAACGCCATGGGTACGAGGAAATTGGCCAGGCCGGAGCCGGGCATGGACCACCGCAGGTCGGTGTAGCCGGTTTCGCGCTGGGCGTGGGCCACCAGATCGAGAAAGGGCAGGAGTTGCGCCGCGCTCAACGCGAACACAAGCAC